>Ga0181555_1001986_pt1 | contig 17519 bp, 18 predicted proteins | sample 011ome_15_FD_145601 | JGI IMG/M metagenome (GOLD analysis project Ga0181555, IMG submission 145601) | Coastal salt marsh microbial communities from the Groves Creek Marsh, Skidaway Island, Georgia - 011504AT metaG (spades assembly) | ecosystem: Environmental > Aquatic > Marine > Intertidal zone...
AATAAACACAGGTGCAGAAACTATCAATATAGGTTGTAAAACACGTTGAGCCTCAATTGGCAATAAAAAACTACCTAAAACAAAACTCAAAAAAACTGCCAAACCACCCACATGCGGAGTGGGCTTGTGATGAAACTTCTGCACTCCATCCAAATCATGCTGGTTTAAAAACCACTGTTTCTTATGTGCCAAAGTCACAATCAAGAATGAAAAAGCTATTGAAAAAACTAAGATAACCAGAAATATTTGCAAAATAATAGGCAATACAAATAAATATATTTTACCTATTACAACAATAGATTTGAAAAATTAAAGATATTTGGCAATTAATTCTTTATATGGTACCTGCTTATCAAGCCCAAATTTCTTTAACTCTTCCCAACTAGGGTCTTGTTCAACACTATAAACAGGCAATAGACTATTCACCCTTTCATAGTTAGCCTCTACTTTTACTTGTTGCTCAATTAAAGCAACCAACTCTAACACTCTGATATTTTTCTCACCACCCAGATTAACTGTACTGTATTTAGGATTGTCAGCCCATAGCTTTATAAAATCCGCTAAACATTCAACATCCAATATATTTCTCTCAGCATTTTCAAAGACTTGAAATTTTAAATGTTTAAGTATTTGATAGCGAAAATACCCTACTAAATGATAGTTATTTAGGAAATGTCCAATAAGTTGCGGACATCTAATAATGCAATGCCGAACCCCTGACTGATAAATTATTTTTTCACAATTTTTCTTATGTTGGGCATAAGGCAATTTTTCATTAGCAATAGTAGAAAAGTATATTACCGGCCAATCTAAATCTTTTGCTAATTCAATTTTTTCAATAAGCAGGCCTGTCTCACGCTCAAATTCTTGAACAGAGTCACAATTTGAATTTCCAACGCCAGAAGCAAGTACTACTAATGGCAATACGTCTATATTGTGGTAGCGTAGATTCTTAGCTAAAAAGCCACTACCTATTATCATATAATATTTTCTTTACAAAAGATGGCAAGAAGTGCATTGCAAAAGAAAGCACCGCACATATGTGCCCGCGAAAACCATATTTCATACTTGGATTTATTGATGATATTCTATACCAAAGTAACTTGAATGATTTCTTAACATTCCTTCTTTTTCGATAAAAGTCACTAGCACGCCTAAACTTTAAGCAAACTTTTTGTACATTAGCAAATACGCACCCATTCATAAACCCTTGATGCCATAATAAGGCATCTTCTGCTAATAATATCTTTGTAGGGTAATTGCCAGATTTTTTAAAAAAAGATGCTTTAAACATTGTTGCTGGATGTGCTAATGGGGAGCGGCACATAAAGCTTGCACGACATTGCTCGTGCGTCTCAGGGTATTTAACAATATCTCTAATGATGTTATCATTTTCATCAATTTCTGATATCCATGAGCCCACCACATCGACATTTGGATTATTTGACAAATATTCCACTTGGTCATGAAATCTATTCGACAAACATATGTCATCAGAGTCCATTCTTGCAATGTACTCATATTTGCATAATTCTAATCCCTGATTTAATGCATTTGCAAACCCTTTTGATTCAGGTATTTGATGTATCAACATATCACAATCCACTTTCTTTTGAAATGCAAAAACAAAATCAAAGAGTTCCTTCTGAACTGGACCATCTAAAACCAAAATAATTTGCCGAGGTTTTAATTTTTGTTCATAAAAAACACTATGCAATGCCTTAGAAATATTACTCTTTGTGCAATTGATGTAGGCAGAAATTATTACAGATATTGACATACGCAAAGATTTTTTAAATTTATGTAAAACAATCTATAAATAAACATGCTGACTGTTGTAATATTTGCCATCATTTCATAAGAACATTCTGCGAGGCCAATATTATAATCCTAAAAACGTGGAAAAATTCTCCCTGCCAAAAGATGTTGGCCACTCTTTATAGTAAACAGACATTAGAGCCGAGAATTTAATTCTTTTAAAAAACCAACTTAAAAATACAATATTACCTAAATTCAAACTAAAAATACAGTTGTTTAGTTATTAAATTTATTCATATCTGTGATAATAATAAATTTATAGAGGTTTGTAATATTTATAAAAAAATATAAATCCACACCATAAATAATACCCCTTGCATCCAAACTCTTACAACCGTTATAAAATAATAGCCACCATTGCCAAAATATGAACTTAATCCCTTAGCAACTCCTTATATTTATTTAGCGCATACTCGTCAAAAATTTTACCTATTTCGAAATAATGCTCCGCATATTTTCTAGCATTCTTACGATATACTGTTTTATCAGCCATATAGCATTTTATCGCCCTTAAAAAATACTTCGCTATTTTATCTTTTTCTAATTTAACAACCCATCCACAATGAAACTTATCAAAATCATCTTTCAAGTTTGTCATGTCGCTCACGAAGCAAGGCACTGCACAAGATAATGCTTCAGTAATACCCAATGACATACTTTCAGAACTAGACATTTGAATAAAAATATCTGATTCATTTAATTTTTGCACCTTATCGTTGCCATATATGGCGCCTTTAAAAGAAATATTATCTCGAAAACAACTAGAAGATATGACTCTCTCTAATTTTTTTATATCCCTTTTATCTCCGAGCCCATATATTTCATATGAAAAATCTATTTTTTTCAATTTTTCCTTTATGACCTCAAGTGACTTTATAAATAAATCTATTTTCTTATAATAAAGATCAATTCTAGAAATGGAGATAAACTTCAATTTGGTATTACTTAGCTGCAAATTAAAGGAGCTATGGTAATCTATCACATTAGGAATAACAGCATAACTCTTATTTCTATAGTAAGAATTATTATGTTCATTCTCTAAATTAAAAATAATGCCTTTAGAATTTTTAACAAACTCATCAAGAAATAAAAACTTATACAGGTATTTTTTTAATGGATTCTTTTTATAAACATTTTTCATAAAACACCCATGAGAAGTGATAATATACGGCACTTTTTTTGCCTGTATTTTCTTATAAAAACTATAAAAATTTTTATCAAAGCAGGAGTGGAATACAATCAAATCCCAACTAACTTTCTCCAGTAATTCAGGAAATGAGCGTTGATTATTATTAAAATAATATTCAAATGGTAGGGGTCTATTGATTACCTCACTTTTGTGTGATAGAAAAAGTCCCGACTCTGAGATCCCTCTTTCGCCAACTATTCCTATTATTACCGAACCTATGCCGTAGACGTTAAAATTAAAATCTATATTAGTTATGTGTAAAATTTTCAACGCCTTACTCCAAATAATAACCCTATAAAGCTTCCTATATGCAACCTCTCTAAAGGCATTTTTCGCACTCCTTTTTTAAGGCCCACTATATCCTTCTGCCTGCAATATATTTTATGATATAAATCACCACCTTTAGCATAATAGACATACTTTTTAAGATGCTATTACGCTTCACACAAGAAAAGATACAATTCAGCCCTTTTTTATAACTATCATCATTGTAAAAAGGCCTTCGCCTTATAAAGGCAACAAAATTAATGTAGCGCATTAGCATTAGATCATCTTTAAATTTTTTATATTTTCCATTTTTCTTTAAAAAACTCTCTATTCCATCATAAGCTTCAAATAACTGATGCATTTTTTTAGTCGTCTCATAATTCGTTATACTATTTGGGTTTACTATATAGTGAACAAAGGCTTTATTGAGTTTTTTTATCTTCTTGGCCCTCAAAACTAATCTTGGCATTACTGCCACATCTTCACCTTGAAATATCCCCTCTGGATGTCTTATATTTTTATATAGCTCTTTTTTTATAAGCTTATTCCAAACTGCTGGGGTAGTTTTTCTTTGAAAAAAATATCTTAAATAATCTTCATTTGAAGAGATACTTTTTTCAGATTTAAGATCCATAATGTATTTAACTCCACCCTTGTCGTCATCTCTATAATAATCACATACCACAATATCTACGTTATTTTCACTAGCATATTGATATACTTCTTCGCATGCTTTTGGCTCTATCCAATCATCCCCATCTAGATGCTGGATGTACTCACCCTTCGCAATATCTAAACCAGTATTTCTAGCAGATGACAAGCCGCCATTTATTTTATTTATGACTATAATTCTATCGTCTTTTAAAGCAAGATTTTTAATATACTCTTTCGTTCTGTCGATTGAGCCATCATTTACAATTATTATTTCTATTTCTTTTAACGTCTGATTAATGATACTTTTTATACATCTAATAATATATTTTTCACTATTGTATGCAGGGACAATAATGCTAATTTTTACTCTTTCTGTCACAAACAAAATCTCCTTAAAAAATGATACGTCCATTTTAGATGCACAAACTCCTTGCCATATTCTCTAGAATAGCGGCAAATCAGAGTAGCAATATGTATAAATTTCAAATAGAACTCTACTTAAAGTATTTAGAAACTACCCTTAAAAGATTGACCATGTTTCTCAACACGTGCGCCACACCTCTAACTCTATATATAACATCAATAACTACAAAATTATCACTCTTGCTAAAAGTATGTGAAGACACGCATTTATTGGGTTTACATAAGGTTTCAATCATTTTTTCTCTGTATTTACTCTCTGTAAGTTCAATTATTTCAAATTTATAGATACAATCACCATAGCTAATGCTGCAATCTTGGGCATACCTGTATAAAGTACCATTTTCTTTCACGATACTACCTGCCATTCTTGCATACCTATTATCAATTTTTAATGGGTTCATTGAATGGGCTTTAAAATCATCATTTAGCAGGTCGCTACTATAAAATAATGACAAATTGTCGCTGTGACTTTTCCCATGCTCTTTTATATTTGTAAAAAGATACGCTGTATTATCTTTTACAGTTAATGTGGTATCAGCTGCATCAATGTCATCTATTAATATTTTTACTTTTTCCAACTTATACGGAAACTCTGTAAATTTATATAAATCAATACTGTTTTTCTGATGTGTTTCAGGTATTAAGTACCATTCATTTTTATACTTGAATGTAAACGGATATGAAAGGTGGTATTTTTTTTCTAGAATTTTATGGACATTTGTAAGTTCATTTTTATCAGTATTTAACTCACCAACACTTAAATATCCCTTTGCATTTAACCCTGTAACCCATTCCTCAAAAAAAATATAAATCTTATTGCCAAATTCAACAGCAAAACTGTCTGCCCTTGATAAGTCATCTGGCTGTCTAATATCAATATATTTTTCATCATTAATACCTTTGTACATCAAAGACCACCTGTGGGTAGACAATATATACCTGTATGCTTTAATTACATTTTTTTTTAATCTCATTGTTCTTATTTTTAAAAAAATTTACTTTTAGTAAGTTTAGACTCTTACAAATACAATCAAAACCTGTAGTAAGAGAAATACCATAAGGTATGCAAGCTTAATTGGTAGATTTTTACTAATTATTATTGCGTATGCAGTAAACTCAACCACCATAAATAACAAGAAAAATATTACCCAATCCTTAAAATTGAAAATGTTAATAACTACCAAAATAACAATTACTTTTGAAAAAAATGAAACTACGCTTACAAAGAACTCATACTTTGCTAAGCCTAGACCAAGTAAATAAAGACTGGACACGGTACTCAATGCAAAAACTGGAAACAACAATAAAAATATATTTATATAATATTTACTACTTTTAAAAACTTCTTCTCCAAGCCACAATTGAAATAAAAAATCAAGATTTACTAGGGTGAAACTAATTGCCAAACTTACAGTGCACACAAGAAACAACAATTTCCAATATTTGCTTGCCAAATATTTTTTATTAAAATTCTCTTTAGAAATTTCTGGAAAAACCCAGTAGATTGACGAGCCTACAATATTATACAACTGATTAAAAACTAATACTCCTATTGAGTAGAAGCCGAACGTTTTAAGCCCTAACAATCCACTCACTATCCATTTATCACTTTGCGATCTTAACATGGCGACTAAAGATGCCAGTCCATTCCAAGTGCTAAAATTTAATAAAGATTTTGCGGTTTTAATACTTGCCTTACTAAAAGATATATTACTCTCATGCACTCTTTTAATATAAATAACTTGAAGTAGAAACAACAATACTGAAACAATTAATGCGCCATAAAAAACATTAACTACAGACTCTGTAAAAATAGCAATCAATATTTGAGTTGAAAAAAATAAAATTTTTGAGATAGTAGATATGATTACCACATGTCCAAATTGCTCATACCCCTTAAAAAAAGCGTACAACATTTCCTCTGATTGCTTTACAAAAAATACTGGTATTGCAATATATAAAATATTAACTATAGTTAAAAAATCAGTAGAAATGATAATTTTATTCACAATTGGCGCAAAAATTAAAAACAATATGTAAATAATAAGTACAACGATTGATTGAAATAAAAATATTGTGCTAAATATCTCTCCTGCATCATCCTTGTTTCTATCATTCCTACAAGAAGAAATGAACTTTATAGCAACTTCCGACCCTCCTAAGTTAAAAATCGCCAAAGATGCAATAACACTATTAACCAAGACCCAAATTGCATAACCCTCTACCCCCAAATAACTCAAAAATATAGGTGTTGCAAGTAGCATTAGTACGGGGGATATCAATGCATCGATCACTCCATAGATTGAATTTTTAATTTTTATCATTTCTATTAATTCATTAGAGGTGGCGTGAAAATTAGAATTTTCCGGTAAAATATAATTGTATTGCGTAGCGGATAAACACCCCGGCCCCACTTTGATCTGCACCCTTTAAAATATTGCCTACGTCAATCTATCCATATTCAGCATGACATTCGTCAAAAAATCATCTTCAATTTCAGAATTATAGATATAATAACTGTAGTTTGTGGCACATTCACACAATAAAGATTTCATAGTTATGTAATCCTCCCAAAAATTAACACTCAGTAAAAGTAGAATTTTCTTATAATTAAAATAATGCTAAACTTCATAAAAAAAATAAATCGCAAAAGAAAAGAGGCACGGCACGCCCTTAGAAGTTCTAAAAAATTTACCAAAGAAATGAATATGTTTAAAGAAAGATATCCGCAATGTATAATTTTTGACGATATCAGGCATCCTGCGCCAGGATTCTACTCTTGAAATTATCAAGACTATATAATCTATAAAAACTTCTTTAAAAAACTAACAAACGGTATTTTTTTTGATGTGGGGGGGAAATCTTCCAATAAATTGCAATAATACTGCATACTTTGAGAAAATAGGATGGAGTGGGTATGCATTAGACCCATTGCCAAGTATGCAGATACTTTGGAAAAATCACAGGAAAGCGGTCTTCTTTCCCTGCGGGGCTTCAGATAAAGAAAGTGAATTATTACTTTCTGTTGTAGAAAGTAATAATGGCACATCATATATAAAAGAGACAAAGAAAAATGCTCCAGCCTATAGAAGAAATTCCAAAACATCAGATATTACTACGAAAGTACTGCCATTGAAAAATATTTTTAAGAAGGAGGGAATCTCTCATATAGACTACATGTCTATGGATATTGAGGGTCATGAGTTGCAAGCACTAAAAGGTATTGATTTCAACAAAATAAAAATAAATGTTTTAACAATAGAAAATATGACAACGTCAGCATATGGAGATGATAGCATTAGAAACTTAATGCTAAAAAATGATTATATTTTTTGGGGTAGAATCGGAATCATTGATGATATCTATGTTCACAAGGAATTTTTAACTTAATATTATATTTACTTAAAACTCACTATAATCTTTAATTAGATAACAACTATAAACAAATTTTAAAACAATGCGCAAGGCACTTTCAGAACTAAAATACCCAAACTTTGTTATTATTTTATTGCTAACTTTCCCTATTCTAATCAACTCAGTTAAAGTGTTTGGTAATTTCATTTTACTAATTCTTGCACTATTAGGTGCCTATAGTTTTTTTTTAAAAAACAAAAATCCATTTAAAATTCCAGAATTAACATTATTCTCCTGGCTAACTACAAGCTATTTTTGCGTGCTATTATTATCTATGCTTATAGCAGATGGATTAGATGCTGAACTACACCATCTTGGCAGAAAGATACATTTTCTATTGGCGCCATTTGTTGCGCTGACACTCTTTCAAGTAGAGTTATCACTTAAAAGATTGCTACTAAGTATTAAAATGGGCTTGATTATTATTGGCGCTATCGCAGTTACACAGTTTTTATTGAACCTAAATTCTGATACAACTCTTGGAAAGGTGGGAATGATGAATGCCAATATATTTGGTGATATTGCTGTTGCAATGTTATTTCTATCCATTGTCCAAGTATTTATCGAAACACCAAGGGAGCGTATCATTACCTTTATTGCTGTATTTTCAGGTATTGTTTCAATAACTCTATCGTCAAGTCGTGGCTCTTGGCTATCTCTACTTATTTTATCTATTGTCTATGTTGGCTTAATTTATAGGCCTTTTTTACATAAAAATAATCGTAGGAAGTTTTTTCTAACGCTAATAATGTCAATAATATTTGGGGTTATTGCTACACAGACAAATGTAAGTGATAGAATTAGCGAGGCTGCTAACGATGTCCAAAAATGGAATTCAGGCAATAAATCCAATACATCCAACGGATTAAGATTGCAAATGTGGGAAGCAGGATTAAGTGCAGCAAAAGAAGCTCCATTATTTGGATATGGGTATAGGAATGCCAATAAAGAAGCGTCAAAATATGTATCAGAAAACAAAAAAACAATTCGTAATAAAACTCACCTGCATAATGAATACATTACCAATTTAGTTTCTGCTGGCGTTATTGGACTATTAATGTTGTTAACATTATTATTTAAGCCAATAATTATTTTTTACCAGCAGCTCAAAAATAAAGACGCTTATTATTACTCCATAATGGGCATCTTGCTTTGTGTTGCTTATGTAACATTTGGCTTTACTCATATTGCCTTTGGAGAAGAGCATATGAATGCGTTTTATGTGTTTTTTATGGCATTATTACTGCCAAAAGTTATCAGTTTAAAACGCCTTTAACTTATAACTTTGTACAGAAGAATGTCATATTTGAGCCATAAAACGGCGGCGAAATACCTTTGCCATCCAAAATTTTCAATAAATTATCTTTGTTAAAATATGGAGTATCAAAGTACGGATACTCCACTTTCTTAATTTTAAAACCATGATCTCGTAAGCATCGATGCATAGAGTCTAATGAAAAAAGACTAATGTGGGTCGGGTCGTTTAATAATCTATATTTATCCCCGTATCTTCTGGCAGCTGCAGAATCAAAATCAGGAGTTCCAAGTATAAAAACTCCCTTATCACTCAATAAACTCTTAACCTTGTTTAAAGCATACACTGGATTTTCCAAATGCTCAATCACATGGTTCATGATAATAACATCAAATTTAGAATTGTTTAGGTAGCCTTCTAATGTGCCATTGAAAATATTACCGTATTGTTTTGCATGATTTGATGCAAATTCACTTATCTCTATGCCAAACTTATCCCAGCCATCATCAAGATATGAAAGTAGCCACCCCAAACCGCAGCCAATATCAAGAATCTTCCCTCCTTTGGAAGTATCCAAATAACCTGTAATTTCCTTAATTCTGGACAGGGATTGCTCTCTCTCTGTCAAAAGATTCCTTTTTTTTCCATCTGGATCTATAGTTACCTTATGATATTCCTCCTCATAGCCACGAGCACTTTCATCAAGCGGGATTGAAACAAAATATTCCTCATTTTCATAGAGACTTTGCATTAACTCTTGTAATTGTATTTTTCTCATGATGAATTTAATTTAATAAGAACTCTTGCATTAGCGCTTGACATATTCGCACATCTTCTAGAGTATCAATTTCGAACATTTTCCAGAAATCCATTTTAGAATACCCAATTTTTCCACCAAGACGATTGTTATATTTTTGAATAATTTCTGGTTTAAAAATATAAAAGGAACCATTCTCAACAATTTTTTCTTTTATATCTTGTCTTCTTTGCCTATTAAGGTAATCATAATTAATACTTTCCAAATTATTGTTTTCATTTTTTTGCCAAAAAAAACAACCTTCCACAATACTGCTGGCAAACATTGAGTCATACTCTCCATCTTGAAATAGCTCAAATGCATTATCTATATCCTGCACCTCTCTTAATGGTGAAGTTACCTGTGGAGCAAAAACTAAATCTATTTTATTATTACCTTCAATGAATTCAACTGCATGAATCCAGGCAGATTCCGAACTAGCTAAATCATCTGAAATGTTGCTGGGTCTTTGTATTATTTTTGCCCCATATTTTTCTGAAATATCTAATATTTCCTTACTATCAGAACTCACCCAAACCTCATCAATATATTTTGACTGAGAGCAATGTTCAATTGTCCAGGCAATTAAAGGCTTGCCACAAAAATTCATAATATTTTTATTAGGCACTCCTTTTGACCCACCTCGTGCCGGAATAATAGCAACAACCCTTCCTTTGCAACTCATTTTGAAACTCCTACAATAATAGTATCTGTTTTGCCAATACTGGACAATTGCCTTTCATATTCCTTATCCAATTTGTTATTATTCATAATATCCCAAACTTTATGCCCGCCTGGCTTACCTTTGGCTAGCCAGTATAAATGGTTAGAAATCGAATAACGTTGGATATGTTTAATCCAATTAAGCTTCAATCCTGATTGCTTGATTAGCTCAGACATTGTTTTTTCATTAAATAAAAACAAATGCTGAGACCAGTAAGTAAAGTTTTGAAAAGGTTTATTTTCATACAAAGTCAATAAAGCATCATTGGAGTTCGGAACTTCAATGATCATCTCACCGCCCTCTGTAAGAAAACTAGACAACTGCTTTAAAGTATCTTTCGGATTTTCTAAATGTTCCACAACATGAAAGGCAGTAATAACATCATACTTACCTATCACCAAGCTCAAATCAGAATAAATATTTAACTTTCTTTGCTTAAAGGATGACTGTAAAGCTTTCTCTAACTCCACTCCAGCTACTTTACTTGCAGAATTTTTCACCATATCAAGAAAACCGCCAATTCCGCAACCAAAGTCTAATACTGTTTTGTTGGTTATTTTTTCTTTAACAAATTGATAGCGCCTCTTGTCATCCTCTTTTGTTGCTTTTAGCCATTTATCAATATCCAAAACATTTCCATCATGCATGCCTGAATCTTCATAATGACTTCTTTTAATATGATCAAAAGAAGAAAGAAATACTAGGCCACAATTATCACATTCTAAAATATTAACATCTTTATTGTCACGAACACTACCTGGACGAACAGTGTATTTATCGCTATGGCATAAATAACAGATCATTTTACCAGTCTAAATGTTCCCTTAATTTATCAGCAATTGGAATTTCAGCATTAATAACTCTTTTTACGCCATCACCCATTGCTTTTTCAATTTTTCTAACTGCACCCACCAACTGTCTAAATCCTGCCGGCTCAACTGACGCGGATTGATCTGAGCCATACATCGCTCTACTTAAGGTGATATGCCTCTCCAAAGAAGTAATATTCAGTGCTGTGGCAGCGTAAGACACTGCCAATCCAACCTCATGCCCACTATAGCCCACATCACAATCAAACTTATCTCTTAGAGTTTTAATCATATTAAGATTAGCATCTTCGTCTTTCATAGGATAAGTTGATACTGTATGCATTAATTCAAATGGGCAATTTTCTAATTTAAAAATATCAACAGCTGTTTGGATTTGCTCATAGGTAGTCATACCTGTTGAAATAAAGGTATGCTTACCTTCACTGGCAATTTCTTTTAGCAATTCCGTATGAACAATCATTGCTGAGGCAACCTTATTGTATTTAGAATCAAACTGTCGTAAAAAAATTTGTGAATTAATATCCCAAGCAGAAGCGAACCACTCAATTTTTTTAGTTTGACAGTAGTCTTCGATCTCTTGATACTGTTCTGCGCTAAACTCTAATCCTGCCTTTTGATCTCGTTGAGTTGCGCCCCACTGACTCTCCCTTGGTGAGTCTAAAAACTCTTGTGTGTAAACTTGATCTATATCTCGTTTTTGAAATTTAACGCAATCTGCGCCTGCATTTGCAGCAACATCGATGAGTTGTTTACAAATATCCATATCACCATTATGATTTATACCAATTTCCGCAATAATTGTAATTGACATAGGACTTTCCTTAAGTATATAAAAATTTATAAAGATCTATTTTAAAGTATTTTTCCAAAACCTCACGCATAACATTATCGCCACCTTTAGATTCTAAGATAATTTTTACCACTTCTTTGACCAATTGATGAGAATCGCTAGGACAAAAAGTAATTCCGCATAGTGACATTGCATTAATATCATTAATATCATTGCCAATAAAAACAACTTCATCTTTTTCTAATTGATTTTTACTGATGATCTCTTGAAGCTTATCTTTTTTATTCTCTATACCTTGAATAGCTTCAATTTGCAATTTTTTCGCTCTTGCACTAACAACTCTATTTTTTTCTGTTGAGAGGATAATAGCTTGAATATTGAACTTCCTTAAAGCATCAAAAGCAATTCCATCACCTCTCGAGCAACTGACAAACTCTTCGCCATTTTCGTTTAAAAAGACTTTGTTATCAGTTAGAACGCCATCAAAATCTAAAGCGAAAAGCTTTATTTTAGAAATATCCATTATCATCCAACTTATTTTCAATAGTTTCCATTAATGCGTGCCCCAACATAATATGCACCTCTTGTATGCGCCCAGTCTCATCTGACGGCACAATATATTCGATATCTGCCAATCCTTTAATATCGCCGCCATCAGAGCCTAAAAAAGAAACTGTTTTAATATTAAGATCATTAGCTTTTTTTAAGGCTCTCTGTACATTTTTTGAATTTCCACTAGTTGAAATACCCAACAAAACATCACCTGATTGCCCTAAAGCTTCTAAGCTTCTAACAAACACGTCATCAAATGAGAAATCATTGCCACAAGCTGTCATCGTAGAACTGTCCATCGCCAATGAAATAGCTGGCAATGCTCGACGACCAAATTCAGGGCGAAGTCTTACTACCAATTCGGCAGCTAAATGCTGTGCATCAGCTGCCGATCCACCATTGCCACATAATAATAATTTATTACCATTTTCTATCGCGGAAGCAATTAAAAATGCCATTTGTTTAATAATTTCAGCAGCATTGGTTTCTAGTACCCGCCGCTTTACTTTTATAGACTCTTTAAATAATTTTTGTATATTGTTCATATATATTAAGTGTTATCAGTTAACCATCTTGTTTGCTGCACTAATAAATACTTCTTTTAGCAAATCAAGTGCATTTTCAGGGGTTGCTGAATATTGCGCAACAAAAGTACTTCTTGCTTGCTGAACTTTATCAGATTGCCACCAACTTTCAACATTATCCCAAACTTTGATCATTTGCTGTGCAGCACCTTGTGGCGTCGTATGAAAAATACCTACCGATTCAAGCATGTCAAAATAAGGTTTTGCTTGCTCATTAATTTCCCAATGTTCTGGGTTCCAAAACATAATGGTTGGCACATTCCAGGCCAGTGTTTCTAAATGAGCTGTAGCATTATAGGTAACAATACAAAGTCTACTGTCTTGTATTATTTCTTTAATGCTTTTGTTCCCTGAATCTACAGCAACTTCAGGCATTACTTCATGCCAATACCCTTCTCCGCCTATCCAATCGCCGCTTCCGCGCTTTAGCCTTAATAAAACTCGCTGTTGTAATACGTCTGGCAACTCTGATAAAAACGTTTGTTGATCGTTACAATAATCTAGCCACTGGCTTGCAACAGGTGCAGGAAGTGTGAGTGAGGGGTAACGATGTGCGCCTGACTCCATCATTACCACACCTCCTTTTGGATTATGGTTAATCTGAATATCTATAATTTTTAGATTGGCAATAGGAGTAATATTCTTCCTATTTTCATCACTCCAACCCCATGATAACCACTTATCTGCAATTTTGGTTTCATGCGCCTCAAGCTGTAAAAATAGATTTGATCCATACGCTCCACCATGTTGCCCTATCACCAGTGGCGTGCCGATTTCTGTTTTACTGGCCGCCCAAGCCTTGAACATGTCATCCGACCAAAAATTATTACTGGTAAACATCGCTTTTGGATTTTTAGGCCAAGGTAGTTTTTTAACAGCTGTATTAAGTACTTCATACCCCTCCAAGTAAAGAGTTGGGATGTGCAAGGGTATCATCACTTGCAAGGCGTGCTCAAAATTAGTAACCGCACCCATATCTAATGCCTTCCACTGATTCCTAATATCATCATCGTATTCTACAATTGGGCAAGGAAGGGGCTTCCATATATTAGGTACTTGTCCAAGGCTTTTTTGTAATTTTGATTCTATCTTTGAGGGTAAGTAGCTATTAATAAAGAAATAACTATCATTTCTAATATAAAGCTGATTTATAAATGCAAGAGCCTTTCTAATGCGTGCCTTTATTTTTACTCTAGTACTTACCTCCTCCTTAATGTTAGAATCTTTATTCTGCTCTATCCAAATAATTTCTACCTTATCTAGCCAGTGCAAGGTGATCAATTGTCCGTAAATAAACTCATTCCAATCATCCCTACCTTGAAAGCCCATAGACTCCTTTGAATCGTTTGATACGAATGAGAAACAGGACTGTTTAACAGCTGAAAAAACATATTTTTCATTATTTGAGAAAAGTGACTCTAATACAGAATATCTATCAAATAACGCCCCAGAAAAAGATCTCAACCAAGGTCCAACTAGTATTCTCCAATACCTTATTGAGTGGTTAACTTGATGAATTTTATTGAGTTTTTCTGCCAAAGCAGATAGTGTTTTTTCATAAATAGCTTGAATTTCTTGATAGTCGGCATAAAGCTTTTCTCTGTCACTCCAATGATGAGGATGGGTCTTGCTATTTAATTCTTTCCAATTGCCCTTCCTAGAATATAGCTTACACCATTCACCCAAAAACAAAATTGGCTGTTTTTTATCTTCTGGCCAGGTTTGCTCATCTGCAGTTGTTATTAAATAACGTCTAATCATCTTTCATATTATTAGTAGCCACAACTTTATTTATTGAAAATGGTCGCGAAATTCACTCTTTATCCTAGCTAAGTCCTCTTCTGTATCAACGCTTATTCCATTGTCATTAACTTCAACTGCATAAATAGAAATACCATTTTCTAAGATTCGTAATTGCTCTATATGTTCAGTATTTTCTAGCTCGGCACTACCCATTAATGAATAACTATGTAAAAAACTTTTACTATATAAATACAGCCCTAAACTCTTATAGTGTGTTGCCTCTGCCTCCCCCTCTATTGCGTAAGGAATTGGTAGCCTGGAATAATACAAAATCTTATTATCTTTTGTTGTTGCCACTTTAACAATGGATTTATCCGCCGCCGACTCAGTATCGGTTATTTTTGAAATTGCCTGAATAAAGTCAATCTGTTTAAATTCTTGCGAACTCTCAATAAAAGTGTTGATTACATCTATTTCAATACAAGGCTCATCACCCTGTATATTAACATAATAATCTGCCTTAATTTTAGCTGCCAACTCAGCAACACGCTCTGTGCCATTTATACATTCTGTTGATGTCATAACGCACGGAATAGAATATTTCTGACAGGCGTCAAAAATTCTATCATCATCTGTAGCAACATAATATTCTTTTAAATTGGATTTTTCAACTTGTTTAGCTACCCAATAAATCATAGGCTTGCCGTAAATATCTTTTAAAGGTTTACCTGGTAATCGAGAAGATTGATAGCGCGCAGGAATGACACCTATAACTTTCTTATCTTTCATTTCGATTTTTTTGTAATTACAATTATAGGATTTTTTTAATAGCTTGATGAAGATGCAATAGACCAACCAATTTACCTTCATCAACAACGGGCAGATCCCAAACTTGCTTTTCCTCCATTAAAACTACCGCATCAGTCAAACTCGTGTCACTTGAAACGGTAATCGGATTATAGACAGTTTGATTAATCGCATCATCAATAAAAAAAGCAAGCAAAGGCTTCTGTATGGACAATAACTTTCTTCTAACATCTCCATCAGTGATAATACCTAACAATCGGTTGTCACTACTCTTAATACATGCAATGCCCAAACCAAAAGCATCCATTCTATCCAGGGCCTCTTTTACGATATCAGCTTCCATCACAACAGGAAAACTATTAGTATCAAGCATTACATCTCTAACATTAAACTTTTTATTCTGGGTGGACATTATCTTCTCCAAACTTATATAGCAATTCTAGGCGTGCCTCATGCATAATTTTTGCTTGATGTAGGACATTTTCTAAATATTGTAAATCTAATACTGTATTAGCATCAGATAATGCCTTCTTGGGATTATCGTGCACTTCCATAAATAATGCATTGATACCACAACCTACTGCTGCACGAACCAAATATGGAATAAATTCTCTTTGTCCGCCCGAAATATTTCCCATTGAAGTTGGCAGTTGAATAGAGTGAGTTGCATCAAAGCACACAGGATAGCCTGTTTTCTGCATAATTGGAAAACTTGTCATATCATTTACCAATGCACCATAACCTAAAAAAGTACCCCTATCAGCTAAAATAATTTCTTCGCAACCGTGAGACTCTAACTTACGCACTGAATTTTTCATGTTCCAAGGACTCATAAATTGTCCTTTTTTTAAATGGACAGGCCGCCCTGTTTGTGCAGCAGCGCGCAAAATAGAAGTTTGTCGGCATAAGTAAGCTGGCACTTGTACCAAATCGCACACTTTACCCGTTGCCTCTGCCCATGCAACATCTGAAAAATCAGATACTACAGGTACGCCAAATTCATCACGAACATCTGACAATATCTGAAGACCATCATCAACCCCTGTACCATGAAAACTATCAGGCGCAGAGCGGCAATCTTTATCATAACAAGATTTATAAATCCAAGGAATGTTCAATTTTTGACAGATTTCGCCAATCTTATCTGCCATAAAAAAAGCGTGACTCTTAGACTCAATTGCACAAGGTCCGCCCATAAAAACTAATGGCAACTTACTGCCAATATTTACCTTATTGACGCTACCGTAACCCACTTCAATTATTTTATTTTTATCAGACATTGACTACCATTCAAAACTCTTTCATTTAAATATTTCCATAGGGGCTAATCATACTCAAAAAAATAATGTCAATTGAAGTTTATTTCGCTTTATCCGCCACCTCGACCAATACTTCTTTTAGCAAATCAAGTGCATTTTCAGGGGTTGCTGAATATTGCGCAACAAAAGTACTTCTTGCTTGCTGAACTTTATCAGATTGCCACCAACTTTCAACATTATCCCAAACTTTGATCATTTGCTGTGCAGCACCTTGTGGCGTCGTATGAAAAATACCTACCGATTCAAGCATGTCAAAATAAGGTTTTGCTTGCTCATTAATTTCCCAATGTTCTGGGTTCCAAAACATAATGGTTGGCACATTCCAGGCCAGTGTTTCTAAATGAGCTGTAGCAT
>Ga0181555_1002004_pt1 | contig 17446 bp, 7 predicted proteins | sample 011ome_15_FD_145601 | JGI IMG/M metagenome (GOLD analysis project Ga0181555, IMG submission 145601) | Coastal salt marsh microbial communities from the Groves Creek Marsh, Skidaway Island, Georgia - 011504AT metaG (spades assembly) | ecosystem: Environmental > Aquatic > Marine > Intertidal zone >...
AGCGCGAAGGATGACTTCGATGATTTTCACTTCCGTGATGCCTCACAACAGATCGTCGTCGTCGAAATCATCGTTTTTCGTCGCGCGTTTTCGGAGGAGGCGGAGTGTAATAAAGACGTCCGTGAATGCGAACGACGGGTCCAGGGACAATTCGTCGTCGTTGCATCGCGCGATGGATAAAATGGAAATTAAAGACAAAGACGAGGAAAGAGGAGCAATTGTTCGTAATAAAAGAGAAGAATCGTCGTCGCTGAAGAACACGCGTTCGAACGAGAAGGAGACGGTATCGTTGCGACGAAAGAAGACGACCCAGGTAAAGAGTCCGAGTGGTGAGAAGAAGAAAACAAAAAGCAACTTTGCTGAGGCGGCTGGAACCACCAAGAGGAGGCGTCTGAAAGCGAATACTAACGACGCGCACAAGAAACGCCTGATGGCAGAGAAGTACAGGAGAGAGCATCATCAAAATCATCGTAAGAATACTAATACTCATAGTACTAATGCTAAGAACGAAAAGGAGGGTGTTCATAGAAACGCAGAGCTGGATTCGATGCGACCGGGCGAGCGGATCGTGAAAGCGATGGAGAATATCAGCGCGTTCGATAAGTATAGGTATTACTACGGCGGGGGCAAGAAAAAAGACGAAGACGACGAAGACGAAGACGAAATGGCGTCTTCATCGGAATACGAACCGATTAATTTTGATTTAGTGGAAGTGGACAGCACGGAAGTGGAGAGGTTGTACAAAAGTCTGGAACGAGATCCCGCGGAGTTATCCGCGGACGACGAGTTTAAGGATTTGTTGATGGAGGTTGACGCTTCTTCTTCTTCTTCTTTTGAGGATGGAGGAACTGACGACGAGGAGAACAACAACAACAACAAGAACAACAACAACAAAGAAGAAGACTTTGAGAGGAGGAGCGGTGAAAATAGCAGCAGCGGCAATAATAGAGGTAGTAGTAATAGTTTTAGCGGGGGACAACAACGCAGGCGATACAACAACAACGTCATCGGCAACCACAACACCACCACCACCAGAACAACGAACGCGGACGTGTTCCATTTGAAAGACGTCGCGCGAGCGGTGATTAATCCGTCCTCGTCGTTGGCGCAACACAATCTAGACGAGATGAAAAACAGCAAGATCGAGAAAGATCCGAACCATAAGTTTGGCACGTCGACGATTAATTTCGCGATTAAAGAGTTGGGGGAGAGAAACGACTTTTCGAGGGCGTACGCGTTGTACAGGTGGATGTCCACGCAAGCGTTTAACGACGAATCGAAATACTCGCCGAACGCGTACACGTTTTGCGCCTTGGCGTCGAGCGCAAAGACGAGTCGCGAGGTGAGAATCGTCCTCGAGGTGTGGAGAGGCGAGTTGAAAATCGCAAAGCACATGTTGAATAATAATAAGAATACTTCGAAAGCAACAGGAGGAAAAGATGTAGATTTCGATTCCACGCAATCTTGGCTCGCGCGAAACGAGTGCGCCTCCGCCGCGATTGCCATGACGACGAAAATCGGCGATTGGCAATCCGCGTTGGAGATTTTCAACGACGTGAAGAAGATTGGGAACGTGAAGAGAAACATTTACACGTACACGGCCATCTTAACCGCGTTGAGAGATAGCGGCAAAGCGGACGAGGCTGAGCAAATTTTGTACGAAATGTTAGAGGAAAGAAACGTCCGAGTGACTTCTCTAGCGTTCAGTTTAGCCTTGGGCGCGTTTGAAGTCGCTCGAATGTGGCAAGAAGGGAACAAACTCGCGAAATCTGCGTTTAAAGTGTTCCAAATTGACTCACCGGATGCGACGTTAACGCACGCGATTATCACCATGGCAGGTCGCGCTGGAGATTTGCAATTCGCCTCGGAAACGTTCGAGAACATGAAGAATTCAACGTTAGTGGTGACGACGTATTCGTACAACGCCTTATTAGGCGGGTACGCGCGGTACGGGGACTGGGAAAGTGCTCACAGAGTGTTTAGCGATTTACGCCAAGCGCATTTGCAACCGGACAGGTACACGTACACCCAACTCATCTCAGCCGCGGAACGCGCGGGAGAGTACGAAGCCGCCGACGTCGTGTGGCGCGAAATGTTGACAAAATCTCGACACGTCGTCCCGCACACCGTCATGTGCGGCGCGTACATTCACTGCTTGGCCAGACAAAGACGAAACTTGGAAGCTGAGGACGTGTTGGAAACGATGAAAGCGAGATGGGATGTGCCTCGAAACGCCGCGGTGTACAACGCGTTAATCGGCGCGCACGTGCGCGCCGGAGATGTGCCGAAAGCCTTACACGTCTACGATCGCATGCAAAAAGAAGACAACATCATGGCCACGGAAATCACGTTCGCGGTGTTAATCCGCGCGTGCGAGGAAGACGGCGAGTTTGTCAAAATGGCCGATCTGTTGCAACAAGCGAAAGAGTTGTTGGCGAGAGAAGGCAAATTGGTCATGGATTTAACCGGAGGAGGTGGGCGAGGAGGCTCGAATGGGTTGTTTTGATCATCATCGTCGCGATTTTACTATTTTAGGATTGTTTAGTATTATGCGTTTAGTTATAGATAATATTACCGAACAACGGAGTCGTCATCGAGCGGCGGCGACTAATAATAGCTTGGTATTCTTTTGTCGTTCTTCTTTGTCTTCTTCTTCTTCGGGTCGCCGCCGTTCCTTCTTCAAAGTCAAAAACGGAACCAAGTGGTCGTCGTCCTCTTCTTCCGCTTCTTCCCTTTCGTCCTCCCTTTCATTTCCGATTAGTATTATTCGTTCCATCTCGTCTCTCGCTCGCTTCTCCGCCATTTCCAACGTCAACTTTAATCGCTCCAACGTCGTTTCTAATCTCGCGATGTCTTCTTTCCGTTTCTTCTTTTTCGCGTTGTCGTTATCGTCGACGACGACGGCACATCGACGATACCATCCGGGATGTTTTTGTACGTTCAAACTTTTCTTCGCGGTTGTTGTTGTTGTCGTTCGTCTGACTCGGCTGACGGAAGAAAGCGTCGATTTCATGTACCTTTGCGGTAATATCGTTTTCAACAACAACGAGGAAGCAGCATCCGCGGCGGTACTTTTGCCTCCTTTTACTATTATTAATTTTTCTTTCACTCTCGGGTGTTTCAAGAGAAACCGCAATCGACGAACCGCTTTCGTCGCGTTCGTGAACGACTTTGACTTTTCATCATCGGAAAAGTAGGCGTTGTTGTTGTTCGTGTTGTTGTTGTTCTCGTCGCTTACGTCGTCGTCGTCATCCTCCGACGACACCAAAGATGATGATTTTAATGCGTTGACCGAGATCAGATTCGTTTTTTTTTTAGAATCATCATTTTTGTTGACGTGTGTGTTGCGACGACGACGAGATAAAGAAGACTTCGACGCGGCGACGCGAATGAGGTCGAAGAATATCAACGAAAGAGGGTTTTCGCCGCTGGGAATGGTCGTCGTCGTCGTGGTGATCATCGCTTTTGATTGAAGACTTTTGTGACTTTTTTTTAAAAATATAGACGTTTTTGGTACAAATGTAGTGTGGTTTATAATAATAAAAATACCACGTGTTGAGAATAATGTTTTTAAAGCGGCGCGGCGTTCTCCTTGGCCACATGTCCTTTCTTGGCCGCCGCTTTTGTTGTTGTTGTACTTTTATCCGCTCTTTTCTGCGCGGCTGCCCCTAACGCGCCCCCATCCTTTTTATCTTCTTCGGTGACTTTATCCTTCAACGCCGGCGCCGTGCGGGATACGGTGGATAAGCCGTCCACAAACTTGGTCCTAAAAATAACGTTCGCGTTGTTAAACATGCCTTCTTTCAAGGAGACGACGATGAACTGCGAAAACGGGAAGTGCGTGCGAATCATTCGTCCGATGTTTTGCGTGTGCGATAAATCCAACGCCGCGTCCACTTCGTCCAAGATGTAAATAGGCGCCGGCTTGAAGAGCAAAAGCGCCAATATTAAACTGAGCGCGAGCAAGGATTTTTGCCCGCCGGAGAGTTCCGAGAGCGATTCTTTCCACACTTCACCGAACGCGACTTTGACTTCTAAACCGTCCAAGAACGTAGTGCCTTCCACCGGTTCCAACTTCGCTCGCGTTCCCGGCAACAAGGTCGAAAAGATGGATCCGAAATCTTTGGTCACTTTTTGCCAAACCAATTCGAGCGTCTCTCGCTTCTTCTCGTCCAACTCGTGGATGACTTTTTCAATCTTCGATCGATCGTTCAGAACGATTCGTCGTTTCTCTTGCAACTGCTTAAACTCTTGCTCGGCTTTATCGAACATGGCGATGACTTTTTTGTTCACTCGTTTCCCGAGTTGCTTTTGCGTCTCTTCCGCCTCTTGCAACTGCTTTTGCGCCTTCTTGACGTCTCTCTTGGAGAAGTCGTATTCCGTGCCCTCTTTGCCGAACAGCTGCCTTTCGTGTTCGGTGGCCCACGGGTGCTCTTTTTCGAGCAGATGGAATCGCGATTGAGCGTCGCTCGCGGCTTTGGCAAACTGGTCGATTTTGAAGTTTAACTTCTTCGCCTCGACGGATTCGTCCATGTGTTTCTGCTCGAGCTTCGATTTCTGTTTCCGCAACGAGGCGATTTCATCGTCCGTCTCTCGTAACTTGGTTTGAATGATTTCCAACGCTTCGCTCTCTTCGTCGAAAGCTTGTCGTGCGTGTATCATCTCTCGTTCAAACTCGATGACTTTTTTGGATAACGTTTCGATGCCTCCTTTCGCGTGCTCGATGTCCTCCTCCAAGCTCGCGATGGCTTTCATCGCCGCCTCTTTCTCCACTCGAGCGTCTAAAACAATCGTCTCTTTCTTCTTGATTCTCTCTTTGATGTCACTGACCAGCTTTTTCGTCTCTTTCACCTTCTTCTCCGCGTCTTTTAACAAGTTTTGGCGCTCTTTGGCGAAGTTTTTAATCTCCGCGTCGAGTTTCTTCTGCAACGCGAGCGTTTCTTCCTTCACTCGCGCCATCTCTCGGACGTTTCGTTCGCACTCCTCCAACTCGTTCGTCAGCTTCATTCGTTTCTCTTCCAACTGAAACGCCTCGGATTCGCTGTTTTTCTCCTTTAATAAGTTTAATTTGTGTTCACATTGGTCCAACTTCGTTTCCAGCTCCGCGTATTTTTTGCGCTCGATTTTTGCCTTTTCGATGTCTCGGTCGCACCGCTCGATGTCGTCGCGCAACTCGCTCGCTTTCATTTCCGCTTCGGAGAACGCTTTCAACTTTTTCAAGACGGATGAACCTTTATTTCTCGATCCACCGGTTAACAGTCCAGTTGGGTTCAATAAATCGCCCTCCACGGTCACGCAGTTCAACAAAACGTTCTTATCGAACGCCACTCGCTTCGCCGTCTCTTGCGTTTGACAGACGAACGCGCGACCGAATACGTAGTTCATCACCGATTGCACCGATTGGTCCTTTGCCGTCACCAAAGACACCGCCAACTTTGCCTCGTTGTTCGAGACTTTTTCAGCCGCTTTGACCTGTTCATCGTGCGCTTTCCTCCCGTCGACTTTATCCAAAGGCACGATCGTGACTCGTTTTTGCAACTCTCCGCGTTCGAGCAACGCTTTACCGGTATCCGCGGAATCGACGACGACTTGGTACAACTTACCACCGGCGATGACTTCTAACGCCGTCATTGTCGACTCATCCATCACGTCGAACAGTTTCGCAATCGTTCCTTTCACTTTCTTCGCGCGATCGAACTTCACGTCTGGATTTTTGAATTTGAAATCGAGACCGGCGAGCTTTCCTTCGAGTTGGTCGCACGCGTCTCTGGCGTCCTCGAGCGCGGATTCTAATGAAGCCTTTTCCTCCTCCAATTGCGCACATTTGTCTTGAATGTCGTCGAATTCGGTTTCAAACGATGCCAACTCCAGTTGTGCTTTCTCCACCATCTTTACGGCTTCGGACATTTCGTTTTGCATCTTCGCGCTTTCCTTCGCCTTACACGCTTTCAACTTCTCCGTCTCTCGCATCTCCTTCTCGATGTGTTTTTGCCTCAATGCTTCCGATTTCGCCTTGGCGTCGCACTCGGCGACTTTCCCGATCGCTTCCATGAGTTGCGTTTGTAACGATTTGTTCTCCGAAGTATCCCCGGCGCCGGTTTGGACGTTCATTAATTTTCGCTCGCTCTTCTCCGCCTCCGCTTCCGCCGAGCGTAAATTTTCCTCCTCTCGCTGCGCCTCGAGTTCGAGATCTTTGACTTTTTCTTTTCTCTTCTCGTCCGCAGAGATTGCATCTGATTTGCTCTTTTCGAGCTTCTTGAGAGACAATTCCTCGCTTTTCATCTCTTTCGAGATGTGTTCGAACGCGCTCGTTTTCTTGACCAACTCTTTCGATTTCTCCTCGACGCGCTGCTTCGAAGCGTTCAACTTGTCGCCGCACGCCTTCTCGCGGTTTTCAATCTTCACGGCGATGTCTTTATCCATCTCTTGCGACATCGCTTTCGCCTCCATCGCCTTTGAGAGATGCATTTCCACGGTTTCTTTCAACTTTTCCGACTCCTCTTCCGCTTTTGTCATCTCTTCCTCTGCCTCGCAAAACTCCACCGCGACGCAAAATCGCCTCAACCGTTCCAACGTATCGTTCGCCGACGCCCATTTCATGTACTCGCCGCGTTCTTTCCGTAACTTTTCAATCGTCGGTAAAATCTCCTCTTCGAGAAGCTGGTCAATCTCCGTCACTTTCAGTTCTTTCTTCGTCAAAGTTTTCGTCGCCGCTTCCTTCTTGCTCTCGTACATCCTCGTCCCGGCGGCTTCCTCCAACATGCCTAAAATCTCAATCGGTTTCATGTTCAAAACCTTCGTAATCCTCCCTTGCATGATTAAAAAATGCGGATTGTTCACGTTTAACTGCACGGAGTGAAACAAATTCTGCACCCTCGTCGGTTGTGCGACCGACCCGTTGATCATGTACTTATTCTTCCCGCCGATGACGATTTGACGCGTCACGGTGACTTGATCGCAGTGTTCGTACCCGACGGGCGAGCGAGACTTCTCCGAGTTGTTGAACGTAATCGAGACGGACGCTTTCGTAATCCCAGCTTGGCCTTGCTTGTATACCAGCTCTTGCAAAGAGGAACATCGTACCTAGAGTTTTAACGCGTTATTTGATCGTAAACGTCATCGAGAGAGAGAGTAGAGACATTCGCGAGTCCTCCGCGCGCAAAAATCCACCTCGAGTAGCTTCACCCCAAAAGGGGAACGAAAATTCAAAATCAGAATCTCTCGCTCCTTTTTCTACTCACACTCTCAGCATCCTCTCGTTCCCGAACGCGAAAGAACGCGAGAAAGACGACAGAAAGAGTACGCGGCAGAGAGAGAGAACCGTCACATCGTCACGAGAAGAGTGCGCACCTGACTTAAATTCGTGATCCCGAGGACGAAGCAGATGGAATCCAAAATGTTTGATTTCCCGCTTCCGTTCAAACCGGTTATGGCGTTGAAATATTGGTCGAATTGAGGGACGATGGTACGTTGGGCGTAGGATTTGAAACCGTCTATGCAGACCTCCTCGACGTACATCGTGTGTTGGCTTTTAAAGAGTAGCAGTGACCGCAGATGGGGGAGTATATCTATGCGCGCGCAATGTGAGGACATTCGAGAGACAAAATGGAGCAAACGGGCGGATACCCTAAACAGTTTCAGTTGAGACCCCTACAGGGAAACGGTACTCCGCGCGTGACGTAAACCTTTACAAAAGCGTGATATTGATGATAGCGATAAAAACGTGTTTTGTTGTTGTTGTTGTTGTTGTTCTCTCTCTCTCTCTCTCTCTTTCGAAACTCGAAAGGAAGCCCACGTCTTCGTCTTCGTCTTCGAAAAACACGGCGGCTTTTTAAAGTCTCTTTTTTCCGTGCGTAAAACAACACCACCTCGCGGCAAATTCATTTTATATTAACACTTGAACGAGCTGCTTTGGATTCCACCCGCCGCCCAGGGTTTGTTACAGTGCGCGAAGAAACTCATCATGGTCACGTTGACTTCGTCGCCGCCGTCCGTGCCGCTTTTTATTCTTTGACTTAAATCGTCGTTCGAGGCTCGATCGCCGTCGTTGATGTCGCTTCCTTCGGTTAACATTTTCATCTTGAACTTTCGGGTGAACTTTTCAAAGAGTTTCGCGTCCGACATTAACTCCTGTCCGAACGGTGCGACCGAGATGACTTTTAACGCTTCGTCTAAAGAGTCAAACCGCACTTTATCTGCCTCGAAAATCACGTCCACGTTTTCAAACCCGGCTTTGATTAAATCCGTCTCTAACCTATCGATGGCGTCCACTCTCGAGGTCGATTCGAAGTCGCCGCTGTACGAAAACGGTTTCAGCAATATCGGCACCCACTCTTCTCTTTCGCACTCGATCAAACAGTCTCTCAAAACTTCGAACAACTTCTGTCCTTTCACCGGCGCCCAAACGGCGACGTTAAAATGCGCGCCCGGTTTTAAACTCTTGAAAACATTCGTAAGCGCTCGCTCTCGATCGGTAAAAAACTGCGCGCCTTGATGACAATACGCTCGATCGAACTGGTCCTCCTCGCTCTTCCATTCTTCCATCGGAACGACCTCGTACGTAATCGGTGCCGGTAAATCCAAATCCTCGCGAGTTTTCTCGTTCTTTGCTCTTTTCTCCGCGAAAATGTCCTCGCGTCGCTTCGCTTCCTCAACCATCCCTTCCGAGCTGTCGATGCCAACCACTCGTGAAAATCTATCCTCGTTGCCTAAAATCGCCGCGATTTCTCGACTCGTCGCGCCGGTCCCGGAGGCTACGTCTAAAACTTTCTCCCCGGATAAAGGCATGGGGACGGAATCGATGAATTTTCTCGACCAGGGTTGGAATATGGTTCGTTCCAGGACCGAGGCGTAGTGTTTTGATTGCACCGGGGAGAATGGAAACGAAGCCGTCGACGACATTGATTTTGGCGACGATGATGTTGAAGAACTTCCGATGAAAGCGTGTTTGTGTACGACTGCTTTGAGCCAAACGCTACCACTACTCGTACTACTCGTGCTACTGATGCTACTCATGCGACGCATCAACGACGCACCCTTTTCCATGCGGTGGAAAAGCGCTTTAAGAAAAGGTTGGTGGTGGTGACGACACCGACGCATTTTATCCATTTTTTACTTGTGAGGAAAATACGAGAGAGAATAAAACGATACGCATCATCATCGAATGTGTTCGAGCATTCGAGCGTGTACTACTATTTCCTATAACATACATACTACCAGTATGTTTCCACTTCTTTTGCTAAAATGACTTCTACGCGACCTCTCGAGATTTCCGACTCCTAAAGAAGCGCGCGACTCCGGCGAGCGCGAAGAACGAGCCCACGAGCGCCGCCAGGTAAACGACAGAGTCCTGGAGCCTTTTCGCTTCAGCTGTCCTTTTCTCTTCGCCGCCGAGAAGAAGCAACCCCCCTCGCGGCGAAAACGTTTTATTAAATATCTCGTCGATATTAGTCACCCCGCCTTGTTTCAACGGCGAGAGGTAATCCAGAGTTGTTCCGACGGTTGCCCCGCTGTACACGTCGGAAACGGTTGCGCAATTTCTTACGTTATCGCGACACCAGGACGTGACTGTACTAAGAACCGGAGCACACTTCGTGCGTTCGTAGTACTTTTTCTCTCGATCGATCAGTAAAGAAACCGACGAAAACGACGACGCGTCTTTGAATATTTCGGTAACATTCACGTGCATCCGAGTAGGCACGCTTTGCATTTCTCTGAGATTATCTACAAACGCTTCACACGTTTCAGCGCTACCAATTGATGACGAAGTGCACGCGCCAGAAGCCTTCAGTGCTATGAGAGCCTCATCTCTAGAGTTGGACAGCAACAAAGATTCAACAGAAAACACTGGGACGTTTAAACTCTTCGCTACGGTTATGAGATGCCAGAAATGGAAGAAATGGCCCAAGCACTCTTGTATCCCTCTAATACCTGTTGTACCGGCAAAGATGTGGTGATCTCGTTGTTTCACGATGGCGTCGAACACATATTTTGCGTAATTTCGAAGTCTGAGAAGATCTGCGCCCGCGGGAAGCATTCGTACATTTTCAGGTGTAGTAGATATCAACGATCGCCAAAAAGCAAAATAATTTTGCCCCCCTCCCCCTCTACGCCTCGACGCGGGAAACGTATGTTCTGGTTTACGAAAAACGACGAACAAAGGATGCCCCCTTTCGTGCAAAGTCTTCAAATGCCATCCGTTCAAGTGTATATCTTTTGTAAATTTCCAACGTCCTAGATTTGCTTCGTGGAACACGTTTTCCAAATCAGAGGACGAGCACGTGTTCCACATTTGGACTGCTTTTTGCCTGTAGAGAGATGGGATACATTTAGCGTACAACTCCGCTCGACGTTTACTCGTTTGGCACGCTGGATTTATGAGTTCCATTGGACATCCTTCTGATATGCCTACTTCAAACGTCTCGTTTAACGCTTTTCGAATCGCGCCAGAAACTAACGTTGAGCTTTGTTCGGGACCGGTGAGCATAATCAGAGGACGCCACTTCCCTCTACTGGTGGATTCATTGCTATTGTTGTTGTTGTTAAACATCCGCTGCCGTCTTCCGGGCATCAAATCATCGTTTATATGGAGGCGCGAGAAACGCAACGCCAGCGAATCATTATTCTCTTCTGGAAGTCCAAAAAAACTTTGGAAGCGCTTCGTCTCGCTCGTCTCGTTGTACCAACCGAGCGATATGTTAAGCAATTTAGAAGTTGGGATACATTCTCTCACCGATTGCTCGTACTCGTCCAAATGTGCCGACCAAATCGACGACATCAGCGACGTTAGATTATTCTTCTTAATAACTTTATCGTCGGGGTTCTCTCCGCAAATTTTCGAGTGTTCGTCACAAAACGTTTGAAAATACGAACCCCACGAGCGTTCTCGCAACGCCTTATTATTCGCATTCAGACAGTGTATCGGCGCGTCCCATTTACAATGCATGCGAAGCACGGAATCAAAATGCTCCATCCTATCGCGGTGTACGTAAAGAAATCGCGCCTCCTCGGGGTACTTCGCGAGCAATCGGCACGGCATCCCCGGCATAAAAAATGGCACGTCCGTGAAAAATTGCAAGCGTTTTCTCTCGACGGCTTCATCGAGAGCGCTTTCAAATCGAGTCGTATTCGTATTCGTATTCGTAACGAACGCCTCTTCACGAACGAACGATTCCACATCTTGCACATTCCACATCCCGAACATGTTGTGTGCGCATCGCTGGTGCAGGTATTGATTAAAAAACGCGCACATGCTTCTCGTACTCGTTCGTCCTGGTGAAATCATAAACGTCACGAATCTTGGTTTTCGTTGGTGTTCTCCTCCTCTCTCTTTTGGAGGCCAGCGCGCTTTGTTGCTCAACAAATTCTCGTCCTCATTACTGGCGAACGCCGTTTTCGCGAGTGCGAGTGCGACGACGAGAAAGAACTTTTTCAGCGATGGCATCAAAAACGTCCTCGTCATCTGATGCTAAACCTTCTTTCGAGCAAAAACGTTACGGGAAACACAAGCGATGAATCGATCCGTTTTAAAACGCGCTCTCGAAGAATCGCACGCTCGAAGCGACGCAACGCGCATCATAAAAGTGTCCAAAACGGGAGCGTTTGTTCACCATCTTCCGCGCTCGGTGCGTTCTTTCGCGAGTCTTCGCTCTAAACATCTTTAAAGTTTCGGAATAAACGCGTGCGCATAATGGAGCTTTCGAGGCACCTCTCAGAAGGAAAATCTTCAGAATTTTACACACAAACACGTACACATATAATTGAGCTCGAAAAGCATCGAATACCTCGCATCAAACGCTTTCGAGAGGACGCAGAACACAATCCCTTCATCGCGCTCTCTTTTTGTGATTGAATACGCCTCGGTATTCTTCGCTCGATATCAGGAGAGATCTCAATCGTTCTAGGGGGGAAAAAATTCAAAATTGAGATCTCTTCCTTCGTAAAGAACAACATAAGCGATACGAACGAGAGAGAGCCTTTAAATCATCATCTCGCGCGATAACAACAACAGAAGAAGTGTTTCTTTGTGGTGCTCTTTTTGCGGTTGAACAATCCTCTCGTTATTCGCTTGATATCGGGAGAGATCAGTCGAAAAGAATTCAAAATTGGACAATTAAGTCTCTCGGATTATTGAGATCTCTCGAGACTGGGAGAGAGATGCGCGGCGGCGATAAAGGACAGGATAAGATGCAACTGATCGACGAACGCGGCGAATTCGATGAACACGCGTGCGAATCTTTCTTACACGATGCCGCAAACGCGCACGAGTGGAATAAAAAGTACACGGTGATGAGCATCATGGGACCGCAGTCGAGCGGGAAGAGCACTTTGATGAACCACGCGTTCGGGACGAGCTTTCGAGAGATGGACGAGTTGTCCGGGTACGTTTCTCTTTCTCTTTATCACTCTGTTTGTTTTGACTTTCTTTTGAACGCGGTTTTGCGGATGATCGTGATGATTTTATGCTGACTACTCTTAATACTATACTCTTCTTCTATTCAACAGACGCCGACAGACGACGAAAGGCGTGTGGATGGCAATCGCGGAACAATCGGATGATAACAATAATAATACGATCGTGCTCGACCTGGAAGGTTCCGACGGTCGCGAGCGAGGCGAAGACGACCAGACGTTTGAGAAGCAAACCGCGCTGTTCGCTTTGGCGGCCTCGGACGTTCTCTTAGTCAACGTGTGGTGCAACGACATCGGGAGAGAACACGCGAGCGGGAAACCTTTGCTGAAGACGATTTTACAAGTCAATTTGAAGTTGTTTTGTTCGAATAACAAAACGACGACGAAGAAAACGAAACTCGTGTTTGTCATTCGCGATCGGTCGAAAACGCCGATTGAATTACTCGAGAAAGCGTTGAAAGAGGACGTCGAGCAAGTGTGGCAATCCATCAAGAAACCAGAGCATTTCGCAAACTCGGACGTGAGCGAGTTTTTCGACGTCGGATACTTCAGTTTGCCGCATTACTTGCACGAGAACGAGGTGTTCGTGAAAGAATGCAAAGGTTTACGCGCGGCGTTGATTTCTTCCACGGATGATGAGTCGACGCACGAGAGCAAAGTTCCGTCGACGGCGTTGCCGACTTCCATGAGAGAAATTTGGAAAGCGGTGCAGGAAAATCGCGATTTAGATTTACCGGCTCACGCGATTATGGTTGCCACGGTTCGATGCGAGGAAATCGCGACGATGTGCGCTGACGCGGTGGAAGCTTCGGACGCGATCGGGATGCTTTGCGAACGCGCGAATACCCCTAACGCCAGCGAATGCACCACGCTAGGGAAAGAAATCGAAGCCATTGCGAAAACTGGTTTCGACGTCTACGACGCCGAGACGGCGTTTTTCGATAAGAATGTTCGAGATATGAAACGGAGAGAATTAGCGGGGAAGTTAACGACGGTGTTTAAACCAACCTTGGAGGCGCACTTCACGAACGTATCGAAGAAGTTGTTGACCAAAGTCAGAAGAGAGTTGGACGCCGGTTTCGAGAGCGGTTTTGAAAAGAAGTCTACGAAGAAATTCTCGCAAATGGCTTTGTCGTTACGAGAAGACTCGATTAACGAATGGAACGAACACGTCGCAAACTCGACGCCGACGGAAAACATCGACGGGTGGAACTTTGAAATCGTCAAAGATTTGACCAGATTATTTCACAAAGATCTCGAGGAAACCGTCGATCACGAGAAGACCGAGAAGAGCGCTTTGATGGCGAGAAACGTAGAGAGAACGTTTTCGAGACAGGTTTCGACGTCTATTTTAGGCGCGGTGGATGAGTTTAGCCGAGAGATTTGCGTCGACGACGATTCAGACGACAAGTCCGAAGACGCCGAAGCAGCTTTGAAGAGGCGACAAAGAAGAGAGGAGAAAAAATACTCGCTGTGGCCAGCCGCGAGACTGGCCTATCGCGCCTCGGAGAAGAAATGGATCGAGACTTTAGAAAACGCGCTGTTGAATTTCGATTTACCTAAAGACGCGTTCGATTCGAGGAAAAACGAAGCGGAAAATGCCATCAAAATCGCATCAAACGGCGCGTGTTTCGAAGCCGGCGATAAAGCGAGCGAGTTCATGCGCCAATCCTTCAGCGCGTATTTCAACAAGACGAAGGAAGGGATACCGAGAGTTTGGACGTCCTCGGACGACGTCGGTAGGATTGCTCGATTGGCTCGATTGAACGCGGTGAACGTCTTGGCGAATATTTGCATCAACCGCATTGGAGCAGACATGCCTCGATTGAAAGCGGTGGCGATGACGCAGTTTCAAACCGACGAGGCGAAACAGTTTTCAAAGGAAGAGCGAATGAAGATTGCAAAGGTGGAAAAGACGTTGCGAACGTTAGTGCCTGGTGTTATGAACAAGACAGGAGAAGAAGGAGAAAAACAAGAAGAAGAGTATCCACTCTCCGGCGGATTGAAGACGAAGAACCCTGAGGAAGAAATGATAGCCCAACCTCCTTTCCCGTCCGAATGGTCTCTGAAACTGTGCGACACCAAAGCTTCCGACGTCATTTTGTCGCCATCGGAGTGTCGTCAGCACTACCGACGATTCGAATCGGAAACGACGCACTTTGTCGCGCAAGCGTTGCACGCGCAACAAAACGCCAAAAAAGACGGCTTGTTCGGTGGCGCCCCGGTGTGGATGATTTTCGCCTTGTTCGTTTTAGGATGGAACGAGATTGTCTATTTCCTGACGCACCCGTTTCGATTGATGTTTTTCGTCTTTCTAGGTTTGTACGCGAGAGCGATTTTACGGCAAATCAACGCGAAAGAGGCGTTTAAACTCGGCGTGGTCCCGGGATGCGCGTTTTTAGTCGCCAAAGGCGTCCCAGCCGCCATATCAATCTTCCAAAAGTTGATCGAGCAACAGTCGCCTGAAGCGTTGACGGAAGGTCTCGATTTTAGCAAAGTCTTATTAGGAGCAGGAGGCGGAGGAGGAGAAACATCCGCAAACGACGAAGAAGAGGAAGAAGTCAAAAGAACTGAAGAACCCATGGACATCGACTCTCCCGCAAAAAAAGTCGTCGTGAGTCCTTTCGCGAGCGTTCGAAGACGCGCGAATCATCAACATCATCAGCAAAGCGCCGACGCTCGCTAGACTGACGACGGGTAAACGAAAAAGAAGAAGAAGAACCGAAAAGAAAGATAATATAAGAGCAAAGCGGTGAAAAGCACAGACAAAAAACGCACATTTGATGTGGTAGAGAAAAGATTGTAATCCCAAAGCGTACGCGGTATCGTCACACGTTAGTAGTAATAGTATTCCATATACGAGTTTTGGTAGAGTCTTTGGTGTGGTAGAAAATGAGCTAATGACACGAGAACTACTCTTATTACTCCTCGGGAGAAGGCGGTTCGATCACGAAACTCTTCGCCCACGCGAACGACTTATCACCTGATGTTGTTTAAAAAGAGAGAGAGAGAGAAAGAATGAGAGAGACTCAACGCGAGAGAACGAACGAAACATATACTAAAGAGAGAGAAAGAGATCCAATCCCCCCAAGAACAAAAGCGGACACATTTCGCGCGTAACAACACGTATTCAAACAACGATAATATCACGTACCAATCATCCAAAACGCGGTAAAAACCCCTACTCCGCCCCATTGCGCGAGCTTCATCGCAGATGCAGTCGTCGGGACGATATCCACGTTCGTGGAGGACCAGTGCGCGCGAGGGATGAACGTTTTTAATATTTCTCTCATTTTTTGTTGTGTTGGAGAAAGAGGAGAAAAATGTGGAGTGTTTTAGGATACCGCGCTCTCTCTAAATGTGTTATTACAACATGAAGTTATTCTTCTGATTCTGATTCTATCACGCGTAACTCCCCGTGCTCGTATCGCCAACCATCTGGTAAAGGGCAGTCGTTGTCGAGGAGGTATTGTAAACATTCGGTGTGGTCGTTCATGTGCGCGAATACTACGGCGTCCTCGTCCCACGGCGCTTTGGCGGTTTCGTGTAGGTACTTCAAACAGTCTAAGTGGCCGAATTCGGCTGCATTCGCACACGCACCTTCGTCATATTCATCATACTTACGCTCAACAAGATATTCGAGTATGTGGAGATGACCATTTTGAGCCGCCCAAGAGGCAGTTACCGAATCCCAAGGCGCTTTGACTTCTTCGCGTAAGTATTTGAGGCACTCGAGATGACCTTCTGAGGCAGCCTGTTCACACGCCATCTCATCAATAGGACACTCATTTGCAACGCAATACTTTACCATTTCCAGATTACCTTGATATGCGGCCGCATCAATCGTCCTATCATCCCACTCACACTTTTTCTCCTCTCGTATCCACTTGAGCAACTCGAGTTTATTCGTGTGAGCAACTTTTACGCAGAAATTCGTTTCGCTCCCGTTCCAGTGACTCGGCCACAACGATTTATGCTCCCAAGCAAAGTCCAAAGTCGATATCGACGACATCTCCTTCACTTTAAACCTCTCCTTCAAATCTCTTGCACGAGTTGATCTCTTAATCAACTTTCGCGTCTCCGTATTCACTTCGTACAAGAATTTCACATCCGTTTGATTCAACCTCGGGAGAATGTGTTTAAAACAAATATCGTCCCACTTCACGATCACCTCCCACAAAGAATCGTCTCCTTCTCTCGCGCGTTTCCTCGTCCATGCAAAAGCGCTCGTCGTTCCCGACGATCCTTCATTAGTATTGCCTTTTGGATACATTTTATAAGGGAAAAACTCCATTAGAATAAAGAAGATTTTGCACGCGTTTATACTCGCAACAACACGCACCGAGACACGAAGTCACGCGCTAAAACGAGAGCATCGTCGTTCTCTCTTTATATCCCTGCCTTTTGTGCCAAAGAAAGCGCTTCGTTTAAGTGCTTTTCTTTCGATCGCGCGTGTGTATAAAGTAAACGTCGACTCAGGTCGTTTCGTTCAATCTCACATCCGTTGTGGAGTAAAGCAAACTTGGCAGAGATGACGACGCCAATAACGAGTCCTCTTGGAAGCACGAAAAAGCCGAGGCAAAGGATGACGAATCAAACGATAAACGCGTCCTCCATCCAACACCACCAACGAGAAGAAGAACAAGACGATGAGATGAAGAAGAAAGAAAGAGATTGGGATTCCGAAGGGATCAAATCCTCTTCTTTTAAAGGAACATCGCCATCGAATGGATCATCGAGATGGTGGTTCGTGCGTCAAATGATGGTTGGATTGAAGTCCTTACTCGACGTACGAGGAATACAAACAGAGAGACACGGGTTAAACTCCTACCAGGAGAACTTTAAAACGGTTTTGTTTGGGACGAAGTTGAACGCGTTACTCCTGTTCGCTCCCTTAGGGATACTATGCCACACGTTCAATTTCGGCGACGGGCCGGCGTTTGCGTTCGCCTTATTGGCCCTGTGTCCTCTCGCGGAACGGTTAGGGTACGTCACCGAGGAAATGGCCAAGCACACGTCGCAAACGATGGGCGGA
>Ga0181555_1002029_pt1 | contig 17284 bp, 14 predicted proteins | sample 011ome_15_FD_145601 | JGI IMG/M metagenome (GOLD analysis project Ga0181555, IMG submission 145601) | Coastal salt marsh microbial communities from the Groves Creek Marsh, Skidaway Island, Georgia - 011504AT metaG (spades assembly) | ecosystem: Environmental > Aquatic > Marine > Intertidal zone...
GCACAAATACCTTTAAATAGGGGGACAATAGCTCAAATACTTTCTACTGTCTTAGATCCTTTTTCTAAAGAGATAAACCATGAAGGTGTGCTCATTAATTTGGCAGAATAATTTTCTGAAATATATAAACCTCTATAGCTTTGAAAGATCATTAATTAAATGTTCAAGCCACTAAAATACTCCACCATCAAAAGCTACTTAAATAGGAATTTAAGTCATTCATTTTAGCCGCTAAACGATCAATTGCTGCGGCATATCTTATGTCCCATGCACCTAAATTTTCACTTCGTTTTAAAGCCACTTCATATTCAATACCGGGAAGCATCCATGACGCATACCCACTAAATGGGTCAGTTGAGGCATAGAGTGACCTGTACCATGCTCCGTAATCCATTCCTTCATCTTCAATAAAACTTTTCTCAAGTGCAATGAGTTGTGCATTTATGGCTTTAATCTTTTTTACAGGAACATCGAATTCCTTTTGCATGCTAAGCGACAAGGACAATTCTTTAGAAGCTTTTTCAAGGCTTAACAAGGCTTTTTGTGAAAATAAAAAGCCAACAAAATCAGGCTCAATGGATTTTACTTTATTAGTGGCATTTGAAAAATGTGTTTTTAAGTCTATGGCATAACGGTTAATATCATAATCTATAATTGTTTTATTGGAAAGGCGTAAAGCCATTAAACCAGCTAGATGTTCTATGGTTGGTCCCATTTTAAACTCAGGGTCCACAAAGGTGGAATAATAATGAAAACTATCATAATTAGAATGATAAGGTGTTGGCCCTCCAGCTCCAGCACTTAGTGAAGGAACACCTACATGCATATAAAATGCTATGTGGTCTGACCCACCTCCCAGATTACCAATATTGACTTGCGCGGCTTCCGTCTTTTTCCAAAATTCGTAAAGAGTTTGTTCATTATATGGATAATTAACTGACTTTGAAGCGTCTATTATAAGCTGTTTTAAAGTGGGCGAAGCCGATGCGCCAAAATTCTTGCCCGAAACACCACCATCAAAATTCATATAGGCAATAGCCTTGGCGCCAAGCATTTCACCCATTTGCTCTACCCATTCACTAGAACCAATGACACCATGCTCCTCTGCGTCCCAATGCGCAATCATGATTGATCGTTTTGGACGGTAACCTTTCGCAGTCAATCTCCCCAGACTTTCACTCAAACTTAACAACATAGCCGTACCACTATTTGGATCTGTAGCTCCAAAGCCCCAAGCATCGAAATGACAACCTAAAATAATCCATTCATCTGGAAATTCTGCCCCCTTCAAAGTCCCAACAATATTAGCCACAGGGGTATAATTGATGGGTTGGTCTACTTTAATGCGAAGTTTTAAATCTGTCCCACCCTGAATGCGATACGTAAAGGGAAGCCCCCCTTGCCATGCTGCTGGCACAGGATCTCCCTGCATCTGTTGCATAATTTTTTGGGCCTCACCATAAGAAATTGGCAATACTGGAATGGTATGTAAGCCCACCTTACTGGGATCAAGACGTTTCACTTTTTTCTTACCCTTTAAAGGTAGCGCTGGTTCGTATGGAGTTAAAGGATCTCCAGTATAGTCTACAGTGAGTAGTGAGCCTCTTTGAATTGTAGATTCATTAAAATATGGGCCCTCAGGATAAGTGAGTCCGGTGGCATAGCCATTATCCTTAGGGTCTGTATATATGATTAAACCAGCAGCACCGTTTAGCTCTGAAAACTTAGCCTTATATCCCCTAAAATTTTTACCATATCTGGCCAAAACAATTTTTCCAGCTACTGAAATTCCAAGCGTCTGGAGCTCCTGAAAATCTTCGCGTGTCCCGTAATTTACATAAACCACTTCTGCGGTAACATCTCCACTACCTGAAAATGAATTCCAACCCTTCCATAAATCTGTATCTGAAGAAAAGGGATCTTCTTTTAAAATATCTTCCTGCTGTGTTAATGTTTGTCGTTTAGGTGTGATTATCTCAATGAGCGATACTCCTGGCTTAGCGGGTATATAAACATCATAAGGATACTGTTCAACCTTAAATGTTGCTTTATCCATAATGTTGTAAATATAATTTTGAACCATTTTATTGTTCTCACTGCCAGCCACATGAGGACGTTCAGTTAAACGCTGTAAATGCGATTTAAAACTTGAAGGATCAATGCTGCTTTTAAAGGCATTTTCAATGTCTTGTTGTGTGCTATTTTGGGCAACAGCCGAACCAATAAATGCAATGGTTAAACCCGCTAGAAGTAATGTTTTTTTCATAATTATTTAAAATTCCAATTTTTTAATCTGTTATTTACAGGTGCTGTTTGCTTGAGTCGCTCAGTAATCATTGGAAGGTACATGCTGTTATAACGCAATCTGGATATGTAGTTTGGATTTTCTTGATCTCCATTCCAACAATGCTCTGCACCATCTCCATAATCTACCAAACCATTGTAATAGGGGTTTTTTGTGCTTTCAAGAAAGTCTTCAGTCAGTTTTACTGCGTTATTGAGGTAGTAATTATCCATATCTCCACAGTATAAAAATATTTTACCCTCCAAGTCGGGACCAATTTTTTCCCAATCGCGGTCCATAATATAGCGCAAATCATAGTTTTCTTTCCAATACTGAGCCACCTCTTTATCTATCTCTCCGGTCAGTTTATCCCAGATGGGTTTGGGATAGCCATTTTCACCTACTGGGGAGAAAACCGCCTGCCAAATATCCCATTGGTCTCCAGAGCGGCTGTTGGTTCCAAGGGCCAACTCTCTGTAGTTCATATCTCTCAGACTAGATTTAATTAGGCCATTCCCATCTCGCATGCCAGGTCTCAAGGTCTTTCTAAATGAACCATCTGAGTAATAGGCATTCTCATCTTCATATATATTTACTGCAGTATAGGCTCTAAAATCTATAGGATCTGGACATGCAGCAAAGGCGCCATTGTACTCCTTAGGATAAAAAACTTGAACCGCCAAGGCCTCCCAACCACCTGTAGACCCACCATAAACAAAGCGGCCCCAACCTTCTCCAACGCCATTATATAATTTCTCAATATGAGGAATGAGCTCATAGGTTATTGCGTCTCCGTAGGGGCCTAAATTGGCAGAATTTACAGCATATGAGTCATCATAATAAGGGTTTTGATGCTGTATTTCAATGGCTATAAAACGGGGGAAATCTTCAGAAACCCAGTCTTTGTAAAAGTCATATGACTCCTTTTGCTGAATGTATTCATAGCCAGTAATTCCAAAACGACTGTTCAATACACCGTCATCTTTGTCTGCCGTTGGGGCTGTTGTGCGAAAACCACCAAAGGTATCTGGGAAATGGCCATGAAAAACCATGAGCGGGTATTGTGTTGAACTAGCAGGGTCAAAATCATGGGGCACCAATACATTGGCTTGTAAATACATGGGTCTGCCCCAAAACGCTGTGAGTAATTCGCTCTGTATCTTAATGTGTTTAATATATTTAGAGTCTGCAACAGCTGCTATTGAAGGTATCTCTTCAGTGATATTTAGCGTAATGGGCCCTGAGTTTTTATTAAAATTTAATTGAACAGGAAGGCTGTAGATGTTCTTTGGGCTTATATTCCAATGTTGTCCCTCTCCTTGATCCATGGGAAGTTTAACGCTATGCCCAGAAGATAAATTAAAGGTGTCATACTTGTGAAGTAATGCTTGAAAACTGTAGGTGCCTTTGGGAATGTCTGCAACGGTTCCAACTGGATAAGCAAAGGTAGAGGGATCAATTGAAATTTTCTCACCAGGCATCCAGTCCTCTACATCTATACCAAAAACAATTCCAGTTTGATCAGAGTCGTTGATTTGAAAACGAGGTTCTTTATTTAAATCAGTTCCAATCAAGATCAATAGCCTTCCATCAAAACCTTCACTGCCTAGGGCTTCATCATAGGTAATGGTGAAAACCTGAGATTTGTTATTGCAACCTATTAAAGACAGTACGGCAAACAATATAAGAAAGTAATTTTGTGCATTTTTTTTCATAATTATATAAATCTCAGCAAATCAGTTGTTTCCACTAAAATAGTAAATAATTAACTTAAAACGTTCTCAAAAAGATCGTAGACTTTGTGGGCACTTATAATAATTTATTTGCTTTAATACTGAAGCTTTAGGTTATATATAGATTTCAAAACCAACCTCAAAAAAGAAAACCGTTTCTATTAAATCCACCCCTCTGCTAAAATCAAGTGATGTGATGAAACTTTTTGGGTTTTTATATAGGCATGAAGAAGTGGCCTATTTTATGACTTACAATACAATAATCGTACAAAAAAGTATCATTAAAACAAAAAACCCTTGAAAATCAGATGATTAACAAGGGTTGTGGTACTCTCTATGGCGCTGTTTTCGAATCAGATATAATTTATTTAATTAAAAATTTAAAAAGTAATAGGGTATTCTTAGAGTTAGTTGTTTTATATACAAACACACTAAAAAAAACTCAAAAATGAAAACTTTACTTTTCCCTTTATTCACATTATTAATTTTAGCCTCTTGCACTGTAGACACAGTAAGTCAAGATGAATTACTGCAACAAGAGCTACTTTCATTAAGTGACGCATCAAAAAGCTCAAATAAAAGTGGCTCTTATGAAGATGACGATGATTCCTATGAAGATGAAAGTTCAGATAATGATTCAAACGAGGCAGAAGAAGGGAATGAAAATGAAAACGAATCCGAAGACGATAATGATCCTAATGAAGATTCAGAAGATCATAATGAATCTGGAGAAGAAAGTGACACTGATGGAACTGACGACGATGATTCTTCTAGTAGTAGCTCAGACAATGATAGTTCAGATAATGACAGCTCGGATGAAAATTCAAGTAATGATTCAAGCTCGGATGAAGATTCAAGTAATGATTCAGACTCCGACTCTTCTCAAAATACCCAAGGTTTTTCTGCAACAGTTCTTTCTAATATTCAAACCTATGTGAACACAAATCATAGTGGACAGACCATCATTAAGATGGAGCAAGAAACTAATTACATTGAGGTGGATTTATCCAATGGGATAGAGATTTATTTTGACAACAACGGTAATTTCATGAGATATGACAATTAATATTAAGATACTATTATTTGTTTGTGTTATGAGTTTTTCATTACAAACTTTTTCACAAGATTGGACCTATAATTTTAAAGATGCTGTTCAGGAATCTAATAAATCTGACAAATTAATCATGCTTGTTTTTCAAGGCTCTGACTGGTGTGCTCCTTGTATAAAATTGGAAAAAAAGATTTGGCAATCAGAGCAGTTTAAAACCTATTCAAAAGAAAGCCTCGTCCTAGTTAAGTTAGATTTTCCGAGAAAAAAAGCAAATCAATTGACAGATTTACAAAAAAAGCACAATAATAAGATGGCAGAAAAATTCAATACCAATGGATATTTCCCTCTAGTGGTTATTTTGAATAGCAAGGAAGAAATACTAGATCGCTTTGGATATGAAAACTGGTCACCTGAAGCATATATAAAAAGAATTGACGCAAACAATCTATAATGAAATTCCTTCTAATCATATCACTTCTATTTAACGCTTATAAAGCACAAATCTATACTAAAACAGTATTGTTAATGGGTAGTAGATTTGACATAACAGTAGTGGCAACAAATAAAGAAGAAGGAGATTTATATATAGAAGCCGCCATAGCAGAAATAGGGCGTATAGAAAAACTAATTTCTAGTTGGGATTCAAATTCACAAATATCAAGGGTCAATAGATCTGCTGGACTGAAACCCGTGAGCGTAGACAAAGAAGTTTTTGAGCTTGTGAAAAGAGCTAAGTATATTTCTCGGATCAGCGATGGAGCATTCGACATATCTTACGCGTCAATAGATGGTATTTGGAAATTTGACGGAACTATGAAATCACTACCATCTGAAGCTGATATTAGAAAGTCTGTAGAAAAAATTGACTATAAAAACATTGTCTTAAATCAAAATGATCAGACCATATTTCTTAAAAACGTTGGTATGAAGATTGGTTTTGGAGGAATTGGAAAAGGCTATGCAGCAGATATGGCTAAAAAACTACTCCTTTCAATGGGAGTAAAGAGTGGCATTATTAACGCTTCTGGTGATTTAAATACTTGGGGAGTAAAACCAGACGGTACAGATTGGACAGTTGGTATTACAAATCCTTTAAATAAAAAAAACATTTTCTCATGGGTGCCTTTAAAAGATAAAGCTGTAGCGACTTCGGGTACCTATGAAAAAAGAGTGACATTCAAAGGTGTTAATTATTCTCACATTATTGATCCTAGAACAGGTTGGCCCATTTCTAATATTATTAGTGTATCTGTTTTTAGTCCAAGTGCTGAACTTTCAGATGCCTTGGCAACGACAGTTTTTGTACTAGGCGTGGAGAATGGTTTAAATCTAATTAACCAGTTAAAAGACACCCATTGCATTATTATAGATGCTTCAAATGCCATACATAAATCCGATAAATTAAAAACTAATGAAGAGTTACCATAAAATTTTATTGATTATTATCTTATTAAATGTCACCTCCTGTACTGTTTTAAAGGAATATGAGAAGGTTTACATAAATGATGAGCTAATTGCATTAGGACCAAAGTCATTAGAGCGCTTTGAAATGAATTTTCAAATCTATAGAGAAGCTGCTGCAGGTGGAAACGGAGGAAAAACTGGTGGGGGCTGTGGTTGTAATTAATGATTATGAAGAAAAATAGCCTAATAATAGCATTTAGCATGGTTTCTACAATCCTTTTGGGGCAACAAAAAGATTCTGATGCTAGTTATGAAAAAAAAGTTTTAGACCAGGTAGAAATTGAATTTCTATCTAGTTATTATGAGCAAGATGGAAAACACGGCGCTGTAGGTGGAGGTTTAGGTAGTGAGAAAATACAAGATGTCACTCCCACATTAGTTGTAAATATTCCTATTGGTAAGAATGGTGTCCTAACAGTAGATTCTGGAATATCTGCCTACACTTCTGCCTCTTCAAGTAATATTAATCCCTTTTATTCTGCTAATTCATCTGGAGAATATGACGATTATGACGACGATGATGATAAGTATGAAGATGATGACGACAAGTCCTCTAAAGGAAATGTACCTAATACATATTCAGGAGCTTCAACAAGTGGAAATCTTACTGGAGGCCCCATAGGCACTCCTTGGTATGCTTCTTCTGGAGCTTCAAGAAAGGATGTTTTAACTTATGTTAGTATAAATTACAGTGAATCTTCTGAAGACAGGAATAGGATAGTTTCATCTAATTTATATGTGTCCAATGAATATGATTATAATTCGTTAGGATTAGGTGCTGGAATAGTAGGCTTATTTAATCAAAAAAACACAGAAGTGGGAGCTAAAGTAAAAGCGTTTTTTGATCAATGGAAACCTATATATCCAACAGAACTCCATGAATATGGAAAATATGGATCAAATTTCTTAAACAGCGGTTATTTTAATAATGTGAATGTTTTAGATCAAAGCGGTCAGAATACGAGTACTTATTACCCTTCAAAATTTAAGGAATGGACGAGCTCTAATAGAAATTCATATACAGCTTCACTCGATTTTTCTCAAATCTTAAGTCAAAGAGCGCATATCTTATTTAATCTAGATTTTGTGTACCAACATGGAATGTTGTCTACTCCTTATCATAGAATATATTTTAATGACATTCCCAAACACTATATAGGATTGTCTGAATTCATCCCAGTATATGAAACCAATCAAAATGCAGGTGTTTTTAGACTTGCAGATGATATTGAAAGACTTCCTAGTTCCAGAATTAAAATTCCATTCGGTACCCGATTAAATATTTATGCTAGTGATGTGGTAGCTGTGAGAACATTTTACAGGTACTATTACGACAATTGGGGGATTACCTCCCATACAGCTTCTGTTGAATTACCTTTTAGAATTTCAGATTCATTTGTTTTTACCCCCTCAGCCAGATACTATTCTCAAGTAGAGGCAAACTATTTTAAGCCATATGGTCAGCATAGTTCAAAGGATACATTTTATACCTCAGATTATGATTTGTCCGGATTCACGTCTACTCAGTTTGGTTTTGGAATATCTTATAAAGACATTTTCACTCAATTTAAGGTCCTGGGCTTTGGACTTAAAAATGCAGATTTTAGGTTTCAACATTATTACAGATCAGATGGTTTAAATGCCATAATCTATGGTTTATCACTTAAATTTATTCAAAATTAGAAGCAGTATGAATTTATGTGAAGAAGCATTTTATGTGAAAATATATGACAGATATTCTGAAGATCTGTATAAGTTTCTTTTGTATAAATATCAAGATTCTCAAAATGCAGAAGACATTACACAAAATATATTTCTAAAAATATGGGAGAATTGTAAAGAGTATCATTTAAAAAATTTTAAATCTCTATTATTTACCATGGGAAATAGGGAAGCTTTGAATCAGATAAAAAAACAGCAAACTAGGGATCAGTACGACCCACTAGTAAATTTCTCTTATAAACCAGAAACGCCTGAGTTTATTATTGAAGAAAAAGAGTTTGATTTAAAGCTTCAAAGCGCTTTACAAAAATTAAAGCCTGATCAAAGGGTTGTTTTTCTTTTACACAGAGTAGAGAAAAAGAAATACAAACAAATTGCAGAGGAATTAGAAATTTCAGTTAAGACTGTTGAAAAAAGAATACATGATGCGTTACTCTTTTTAAGGTCAGAGATTGTTGAACTCAAAAAGTATTAAGAATGGAGAACAAAGAAGTATTACTCAATTGGTTGGAGGGGAATTTGACAGATGATCAAGTAGAGAGAGAAATAGGCTCAGAGGAATTTCAATTATATAAAAAAATAATTGATGCCAGTGCTAAATGGGAATCTCCGAAAAGAAAAAGCACTCATAGGGAGGAATTTTTAACAAAAATGCAATCCGTTAAAAAAAGAAAAGCGAATACAAGTGTTTTACTTAAATATGCTGCGATTTTCCTGATTGGTATTTCAAGTGTTCTAGTATTTTTTGCCAATCAAAATATAATCACGTCTGTTGGAAATACAGAAATAGTTACAATTTTTGACGGTTCTACTATTAAATTGGCCCCAAACTCTTCTTTATCTTATAATAGTGTATTGTATTTTTTTAATAGAAAAGTAACTTTAGAAGGAAATGCCCTTTTTAATGTCATCCCAGGAAATTCTTTTACGGTCAATAGCCCCAACGGAGAAGTGAGCGTACTGGGAACCTCTTTTAATATTATTGACAGAGAGGACTATTTTAATGTTGTTTGTTTTACTGGAAAAGTAGCTGTGAAAGCAAATAAGCAAGAAGTTATTTTAAAATCTCTTGAGGGATTTGAAAACCTGTCAAATAAAAAGTCAAAGTTCAATGATGTCTCAAAAGATTCCTCTAACAACTCTTATTTATATTTAAATCAGGTTCCATTACCTATGGTTATAAAAGAATTGTCAAATTATTATAATGTTGAGTTTAATACAGATGCAGTTTCTCTAGAAGGGACTTTTAATGGATTATTTATTAATGATAATATTGAATTGGCTTTAAAAAATGTATTGTATCCTTTCAATTTTGATTTTGAGTGGCAAAAGGATAATTTTGTTGTGATTATTCCCCGTCAATGAAATATGCATTAGCTATTTGCTTTTTTTTCATCTTTAGTTTTGACTCTTGGTCTCAAGAAATTACGGCAAGAGAGTACCTTATTACCGCATCTAAAAAATACAATGTTAACTTTTCTTTTAAAGAAGAGGATTTGATAGATAAGAATGCGCCTTTATTCTATCCTAATACACTAATTGAATTTATCAATTATTTTAAAGAGCATTTGGATTTAGAAATAATATTAGTGGGTCAAAATAATTATGTTGTCAGAACACTTCTGCTGGATCCTATTTATAATGATGATTCTAATTTGGTAAACCTCGACGAAGTAGTTATCTCGTATATACCAAAAGTAATAGAGCGCTCAGATTACGGAGCATTTGTTATTAAACCTTACGCTATATCATCCATTCCAGGATCTATAAATACGGATGTTTTTTCTATTTTAGAAAAGCTCCCAGGGATCAATAATTTTAATGAAGCCATAGGAGAATTTCAAATTCATGGAGGGTCTCCTGACCAAAATAAGATCTTTTGGAATGACATTCCTGTGTATAGAACCTCCCTGTTATTTGGAGGGCTCTCCTCTATTTCTCCGGAGTCTGTGGACAAAATTTTTATTTATAAAAGTGGTGTTCCTGCTAAATGGGGAGACCATATTGGTGGAGTGGTGGAAATGATTACAATACCAGGTAATCACTTAAATTATAATTTTGGTATTAATCTATTGGATGTTTCAGCAGGAATTTCTTTAGCACTGAATAAAGATATTTCAGTACAATTCAATAGTAAAAAATCATTACCCAATTTAGAGGGAGTGAACAACCATTCCCTTTTTATAAAAAATTTCACCCAAGCCAATCAAAATATTGGTGCTCCACTAAATAATAGTATTAATTACGGAAGCCATTCTGGTAATATTAAAGTACAGGTAAATAAAAATAATAAGGTTCAAGTTAATGGATATATTATAGATGATCAGTTCAGTTATTCCATATTAGAGAATCGTATTTTAAACAAAGAGGTTTTGTTTTCACATAATTATGGTTTTGGTGCCACATGGGAGAGTAAATGGGAAAGAAACACCTCCATAGTAAGCATTTCAAAATCTAATAATTTTCTAGATCTTACTCAAAACATTACTACTTTTGAAGAGGAAGACAACGAGATAGAAGAGGAAATTGATAATGTTTTGGCTAAAGAAAATAAGGTTAGCGAATTTATTGCAAGATGGGACTTTAATATAGCATTAAATAAAAAAACCTTAATCGAAACGGGCTATTGGTTTAATAAAAAAAATATTTTTTTAGAATATGATTCTGAATCAATTATAGACGTTGAAACAATAAATTTTGAGAATGCAAATTTAATAACCAATGCTCTATACGCTTCTTTGCAGCATACTTTAGATCCAAAAACACTTCTTAATTTTGGATTGAGGGGCGTCTCGTATAATACCGAGGGATCACTTATTTTAGAGCCCAGAATCAAAATACAACGAGAAATAACACCTAATAATTTCTTGGGCTTCTCCTATGAGCACAAATCACAAAATGTTTTCCAAACCAATCAATCTTTAAGCGATGTTATGGAACGAAGAAATCCTGTTTGGGTTGGTTCTGACGGAGGTTTGTTCCCTGTAATGAAGTCTAAAGAATACAGCTTAAATTACACTTATGTAAAAGATAGGTTTCTCCTAGATATTGAATTCTTTAATAAACGTTGGTCAGGAATAACTACTATGAATTACGGTTATTTAGACCCACATGATTCAGATTATCACTACGGAGAAAGTAAAGCTGCAGGGGTAGATTTTTATGGCAATATTAAATTAAATTCGTTCTTGTTTTGGGGAAGCTATAGTTACCTAGAAACTCAGAATAAATTTGACAATGTAAATAATTTTAACTGGTTTTCAGGAAATTATAATCTCAAAAATTCAATTTCATTAGGACTTATTTTTCAATCTAAAGATTTAAATATGGGCATTAATTGGACCCATCATTCTGGGTTACCAAGTTCAACACCCACAGGGGTATCATTTTTTGACGGCCATTATCACCTAACTTATGATACATTAAATGACAGCAAACTTCCAGATTATAATAGGTTGGATTTGAATTTTTCATATATGTTAAAAAAAGGAAAGTTTTTTAATACTCAAGTAAGAGCATCGCTTATAAACGCAACTAATGAGAATAATATTTTATTTAGGGACTATAAGTACCTTGCGCAAACAGATAAAATAATTGAAATTCCTCAATATTCTCTCGGATCTATTTTCAACATTGGATTGTTTTTTAGTTCTAAAAACTAGTTAATGCCCTTCTCGAGCCATCCAAAAAATAATTCAGGATCAGACGTATAAGTGAAAGCATTATTTATTTGCTTTTCATAATTATCCATCATTACATAGTAAGGCTGAGCATTTGCATTAAAATTTATTGCCTGGAATTCTGCCCATTTCTCACCAATTTGAGTAATTATATGTCCAGGTCTTAATTTGGATTCAAAGAATTCATTCTCATTTAATTTTCTTTTATCGTCAACGTATAAGGAAACCAAAACCACCTCATTACGGAGCACATCTAATACTTTTGGATTAGACCAAACAAGCTGTTCCATTTTTCTGCAGTTTACGCAGGCATGTCCTGTGAAATCTATTAACAGTGGTTTTTTTTCTTTTTTACTATAAGATAGTGCGGTCTCATAGTCATTAAAACTCAGAATATTATAAGGGGCTAGCAGGTGTGAGCCGGCCGGAAGCTTTTGATTGGATAATTCGCTTTTAGAATTATGAATCATAATAGGGGAAGACTCACTATAATTCAACGGCGGAGGAAATGCACTGATTAGTTTTAATGGAGCGCCCCATAATCCTGGAATTAAATACAAGGTGAAACTCAAACTGAGTAAAGCAATACTTAGTCTTGACAAAGATAAAGGTGTTTTTGCCGAAGATGGAGCGTGATGGGGAAGTAGAATAAATCCAAAGAGATACATGGTTAAACACATGAAAATAGCCAACCAAATAGACAGAAAGACTTCCCTATTCAGTATTTCTAACTGTAGTACAAGGTCAATATTTGATAAAAATTTAAGGGCAAAAGCCAATTCCAAAAAACCCAACACTACCTTTACGGTTTGAAGCCAACTTCCAGATTTTGGCAAACTATTCATCCACCCTGGAAATGCAGCAAATAAGGTAAATGGTATAGCAATTGCCATTGAAAAACCAAACATGCCAATGATGGGGCCTAAAAGATTTTGTCTAGTAGCTGCTTGGACTAAAAGTGTACCTACAATAGGTCCGGTGCACGAAAAAGATATTACTGCGAGTGCTAACGCCATAAAGAAAATCCCTACAAATCCTTTTTTAGAAGATTTCTTGTCCAACGAATTTGCCCATGAATTAGGAAGATTAATTTCAAATGCACCTAAAAAAGAAAATGCAAATAACCCTAATAAGATAAACATAAAAAGGTTGAACCAAATATTAGTGGCTAATGCATTTAATGCTCCAGAACCAAATATCATGGTAATTAAGATCCCCAGGAAAACATAAATAAAAACTATAGAGACTCCAAAAAGTAGCGCATTTCTAATACCTTGCAATTTATTTTTACTCTGTTTTGTAAAGAAACTTACAGTGAGGGGGATCATTGGAAAAACACAAGGAGTTAGTAAGGCGGTAAAACCAAATAAAAAGGCTAGCAAAAAAATAGAAAGTAAATCTCCTGAATCTACTTCTATTTGCTGTTCCTTTTTTATGGGTTTCTTTAAGACCTCTTTTCCATTAAATGAGAGTAGAACTTCTTTGGGAGGCAGGCATCTTTTTTCATCACAAGCCATAAAAGAAATTAGCACATTAATACTATCTAAGGGATTTTGAAGTTTTATTTTTTGAGTAAACCTAGTTTGATTTTCGTAATACCCTACATTCATCTCAAATATGGAATCGTACTTTATAATTGGTTTTTGACGTTTAAGATCACCGAAAAGGGAGCTGTTCTTAGGTATTTCAAAGTCAAGTGATGTTGGAAAAGGACCATTTTCTCTATTTTCAGTATCATATAAATGCCACCCTGATTCAATTTTAGCAGTAATGGATAATTCAAATAAGCCCTCATCTATTTCTTTTAAATTAGTTTCCCAACTAACAGGGTTAAATATTTGCGCATTGGTGAATGAAAAAAGCAACAGGCAGGGAATGGTGAAAATAGACTTCATAAATCATGTTTTATTCAAGTAAAACAAATGAGAATAAAAAAGCCCTATGGTATTTGTTTATAATAGCATTATAAATATATTTAGGCTTCAATTATTTTAATGAATTCAACACAACAGCCCGTAGATTATATAAATCTTTTTGGTAGATTTTCACTGTTAATTATTTATTTCTGGTTTGGAATTTTAAAAGTCCTTGGGGCCTCTCCTGCAGAACCTTTAGTACACCATCTCTGTGAAATTACCATTCGCAGCTTTATTAGTGATGACATTTTTATTCCAATTTTTGGAGCTTTTGAATGTTTTATTGGAATTCTTTTTGTGTTTAAAAAATTCACTAAAATTGCCTGTTACATACTTTGGGCCCATATTTTCATGACAGTTGCACCTTTATTTATTTTGCAAAATGATACCTGGCATGATTTATTTACGCCCACTTTAATAGGTCAATATATTATAAAAAACTTATCGCTTGTAGCTGTTAGTTTATTCTTGTTTAAAGAGAATAGAAATCTAAAAGAAAAAACCACTAACTAATTAAAGTTAGGGGTTTTGTTGTACTCGTTATGGCGCTATTTTCAAAAATTGGAATATTAGAAAGTTTTACTCTAAGTAGGATTTTTATTGTTATTGGAGTTATGTACTTTATCAATTTGATTTTCATTTTATTAAATACATTAAGAATTAGTAATGAAAATGATATAATTTACAATCCGAAAATTAAATTTTTAAGATAAAAGCCAGCGTACAACAATGTGTATAATTCATTGCTAGTTAAAGCCTACTTACGATCCCGCACGTGCGGGACTCGCGGACTTTCTATCTGTGTTTATTTGCTAATTTTAGTGCTTAAACACGCAACGAAATCATACACTCGACCGTTGTAGAGCATTTAAAACTGACTAAAAAATGATGAACAAAGTATTGATAGTTGCTTTCGCATTCTTATTGTTTGGATGTGCAAACGGAGAAAAAAAAGAAAAACTAGATTTAAATATTGATAAAAAATGGTGGAAAGAAGGAATTCTTTATCAAATTTATCCTCAAAGTTTTAAAGATACGGATGGCGATGGATTTGGAGACTTTCAAGGAGTAATAGAAAAAATAGACTACATTGAAAGTTTGGGTGTAAATTTGGTTTGGATGAACCCATTCTTCGAGTCGCCATTGGTAGATAATGGCTATGACGTTTCTGATTACAGGGCTATTCTTCCTCGGTATGGAACGATGGAGGACTTTCAGCAGATGTTGGATGATTTCCACGAAAGGGACATTAAATTTGTATTGGATGTTGTTGTTAACCATAGCAGCAAAGAAATCGAATGGTTCAAGCAAGCTAGCAGTTCTAGAGATAGTGAATACTATGACTATTACCATTGGTGGCCAGCCGAAAAGGGTGAACCGCCCTATCGATATAGCTTATTTGACCCCGAAGGCGGCTGGGACTACGTGCAAGCCGTGGATGCTTACTATTTGCACACTTTTGCAGAGGAGCAGCCAGATTTAAATTGGGAAAATCCTACATTACGACAGGAAGTTTATGACATCATGAAGTTTTGGGCGGAAAAAGGCGTAGATGGATTTAGAATGGACGCTTTTCAGTTCGCAAGCAAGGACACAACCTATCCTGAATTTCCCGAAGGACACGAAAACGATTTCATCAAATGGTATGGAATGCGTCCACAGTTACATGATTACCTCAAAGAGATGTATCAAGAAGTTATCGAGCCGTATGATGTTTTCGCCGTAGCGGAAGGGGCAGGAAGTACGTTTAAAGATGCACATGATTTAGTTGACGCAGACCGCAAAGAACTTCAAACGGCTTACCACTTCCAGTATGTAGATATGTCGAGAACTCCAGATGGATATGATTTGTCAGAATTCAAAGATGTGTTTACCCGCTGGGATAGTGCTTTTGCAGATAAAGGATGGTTAGCGATTTTCTTATCCAATCATGATAATGCTCGATTAGTCAACCGTTTCGGAAACCCAAGTCCAGCATTTAGAACGCCTTCAACTCAAATGTTGAATACCTTTATTTTGAGTATGCGAGGGACACCCTATACTTATTATGGTGATGAAATCGGAATGACAAATATTGATATGCCGAATATAGAAGAATACGAAGATGTTGATGCCAAAGGAAAATACAAATCGGCATTAGCCGCAGGTGAAGACATGAATGAATTCATGAAAGTATTAAATTACAGTTCTCGTGAAAACGGGCGTACACCTATGCAATGGAACAATACGGAGCATGCAGGCTTTACAACAGGCATACCGTGGAAAAAGGTAAATGAAAATTATACAGAAATTAACGTTGCTGATCAAAACAAAGACCCAAATAGCATACTCAATCATTTTAGGAAGATGACCAAAATAAGACGTAATAATCCAGTTTTGGTTTATGGAGATTATGAAATAATACAAAAAGAACATCCTACCATTTACGCATATACAAGAACATTAGAAAACGTCAAAATGTTGGTTCTTTTGAATTTTTCAGATAAAAATTCAACTATTGCTATGTCCGAAATAAGCAATTTTAAGAATATAATCATTAATAATTATAAAGAATTTTCAATTGAAGATGATAAGGCGATTCTTATGCCTTATCAAGCTGTAATTATTGAAATGAAGTAGAACTCAATACTGATCTTCCAGAAAATTGGATTGCTTGTTCTCGCCTACTTCTGAAAATCCTCGCGGATTTTCTGTTAGGTGTGTACTTGTAAAGTTAAACGCTAAACCACGCAACTACTCATAGCCGAGACCGTTGTGTGGCATTAAAACAATATGCTAAAAGAAATATTAAAACATATCACTCCATTCGACTCTGAAACCCTTGAGGTTTTAGCTAATTTATTTTCAGAAGAGCAGATGTTTTGAAATAGATATGGCTGACAATTAAAAAAAACAGCTTATAACAGTACCTACCCAAAAGTGGCGGCTCAGTGGTTAAGTAAAGCTTTGTACTTCTATCAAAGTTTGTGCACAAGGATACAGAAACGATTGGAGAGGAACCTACAAGAACAGTACAAACCCACTTCCTGCAGGATCTTATTATTATGTGGTAGAATTAAACACAGGAGAAGAGCCTATCACGGGCTGGTTGTATATAACCTACTAATAGAAATGTTATCTAAACAAAAAACCTTCAGATATTTAGTTGAAGGTTTTTTTATTTTTAAAAATAAATATTCCAAAATGTTATTTTAAAAAATAACATAAAAAGTACATATCACTTCCTAGACAAGTTAATTCCAAAAGCGGTTAATGCAACGCTAAACAATCCAATACCTACTTTTTGTAGATTCTCATCTTTAATTGTAGCACTTTGACTTTCAATTTTTTCATTTGCTTTAGAAAGGTCACTTTGGATTTTTTCTAACTTATCTAAAAGATCTGCTTTTTCTGCTAATGCCTCTTTGAGTTGGTATTTACAATCATCATACTCA
>Ga0181555_1002031_pt1 | contig 17269 bp, 18 predicted proteins | sample 011ome_15_FD_145601 | JGI IMG/M metagenome (GOLD analysis project Ga0181555, IMG submission 145601) | Coastal salt marsh microbial communities from the Groves Creek Marsh, Skidaway Island, Georgia - 011504AT metaG (spades assembly) | ecosystem: Environmental > Aquatic > Marine > Intertidal zone...
CAAACAACTCTTCTAAATCAAGGAGGGCTATTACAATGCGCTTTATGCCTACTACAAGTTTTTTTGATCACCAAATGGTTAAAGAAAAAAAAATGTTTTCAAAATTAAATGCAAGCAAATATTCAGACAGAAAAATTTATCATATGAGAGGAATAGATGTTTCTCGAAAAAATAATTTAACTTACCTTTAAATTATTTCAAACTATTGTTAGTTCCATTTCCTGTAAAAGCACTTTTTTTATTAGGACTAGCATTTTTATAGAGCTTTTTCTATTTACCCTTATCTATTTTATCGTTTTGATCTGTTTTTTTAATATTGAGATTAGTGTTACCAATTTTAATTTTATTAGAGCATCGGTTCTGAAGAATTCTATTTGTGTTACCTTGTATATTAGAAATTAAAATGGCTCTTTTACATTCCCATGAGTCTACCGGATCTTCCTGATCCCATTTTATAATAAGTTTTTTAATTGATTGATTAAATTTTACATAATGCGGGTAAGTCTGTTCCATATATAGGTAAGTTCTTGCAATATCACCACGAATTTTAGGAGTGGGTTCAACTTTTTTATTTTTTATTTCTATATCACATTTACCAAATTTTCTTTCTTCTCCTTCAATCTCTCCAATTTGATAATTACTTCTTATACCATTAACCTCACCAATAGCTGGTTGTAGGTTATATAAGTCAGCTTGCATATATCTATATAGTTCATGTACCTTTTCGGTGCATTTCCTTCCCTTAAATATTTTTCCTTTGCTACTAACACAGAGGGGATGACCATTTGCCCAAGCATTAAACTTGATACCAAAATATGACGCTGGTAAAACATGTTCCCATTCAATTCTAGAGGCCCTTTTTTTATCTTTTCGAGGGCGAAAACCACAGCTTTCCCAATTTGGCTTATTAGCATTATATTTACATTGGCAATAGAAAGTTACCGGACTTTCTTGATGTATTTTTTTTAAAAAAGTTTTGGATTTTGAAAAGCTTTCAATTTTTTTATTGCCTTCATTAGCTTGGGCGAAGCTTGTTTGAGAATATAAAACAATTAATAAAAAAAAATAAAAAAATTTATTCATAATTCTAAAAACAAACAAAAATCTCACAAAAATTTCCATAACAAAATTATAAAAAACAAATAAAGAGATTAACAATGAAAAAATTAATATTTATCACCATAACAATCATATTTTCTAATGCAAGTTTATCACTTGCTGGGCAATTTAAATCTAGATGGGGTGTTGTTATTGGTGTAAGTCCAGTAAACGTTACATCAAATTACTCAGAGCCTTATACAAGGGTTGTATGTAAAAAATCCAGACATAGTAACCCCAATAATTTTGCCAACATGGCAGTTGGGGGATTAATAGGCAGTGTCATTGGCAATAAACTTAGTGATGTCCATGGTGCAGGTACTGTTGGTGCCTTGTTTGGGTCAATGATGGCAATTGATAATTCATCAAATTATACATCAGAAACATGTCATGAGAAGACCTTTTATAAGAATAAAAGAGTTAATTACTTTTCTCATTATAATCTTAGAGTTAGAACAAAAAGAGGAATAATTAATATTCAATCTTCCACACCATACTCTGTTCACGACATTATTTATTTAAACTAGTCAGAATAGGAATTGAAATATGAAAAATATTTATAAAAAATTTATATTGGTAGGTATTACAAGTTTATCTCTTATAAGTTGTAATATTATCGACAATAAACAAAGTGCTTCAATAGAAACAAAATTAGAAGACATTAAACTCAGTAATAACATAAGAAACTATACAAGCTGTATTGAAGATGGAAGAAATTTTGACAGAATTGCTGCCACTAAGAATGAAGAAGCAGAAAGCTTATATAATAAAAGCGCTAAAATTTTAAGTGACTGTGATTTGCTGATTAAAGGCAACTCATACATTATTAATGAGGTTGAGAGGATGCAGAATATCGCACTTAGTATTCAAAATTATATTAAGGCAGGTAACCTCATTCAGGCTTCATTAAATTTGAAAGATTACAAAAATACTTTTGAAAAAGATTTGATCTATATGGATGGCTCAAGTTTCATTGAAAATATTGAGACGATCCTAAATCATAGCGCACCTAAAGTTTCAGGTAAATTTGCTCTCACAAACAATAATCGAGTTATTAGATCTGAGTTAAAACGTATTAATTATTGGTCTAAAAATTAAAAGGAATTAAAAATGAAAAAAAATACTATAAAATTACTCTTAATTATAACTCCAAATTTATTTGCATCATTCCCAGCATTAGCTAATGTAAGTGGAGGGGACTGGAAACCTCAAATTGTTGAGAAAATGTTTGTTTTGCCACCTCAGCATTTGAATAAAGTTTTAAATAACGACTTTAAAACTTCTATATTAGCCTCAAACTTAAGAGTTACAGATAATAAGATAAAAAGTAAAATTGATAAAATCAATGAACTTAATTCTTTCTTACCAAAGGCTTCAAAAGATGAAACTTTAGAAATAAAACACCAGATTATTCTTAACAAACGAGATTATATCAAGGATATGAATAATCTAATCATCATGAAGAGACAGAAGCTTGAGACTAAAAAAGCTTTCTTTGAAAAAATAAAAAATAATATCAAATATACAAATAAAAATAAGGTAAATCAGAGTGCGTTTTTGAATAATAAAAGTAAAGCACTAGAAAGGGCACAGAAACTCGATCTAAAGATAATAGAAAAAACATCGCTAAATATTAACGAAAAAAGTAAGTATTTTAAACAATATGAAACTAACAAAAACGCAATAGAAAAGCTCAAAATAGCAATAAAAAACCATCCCATGAATGAAAAAAGTGTGCTTTCGAATAACTCTGATAATAAATTAGAGGCGATCTCAAATTATATATACAACATTGAAACAGAAATTGCTGTTTTAGAAATGAAAGAGCAGATGATGAGTTATATGGCTAAAATTGTAGCTCTAGATGCCATGAATTTAGCTGAAAATGTTTCTGGAATAAATCAAAAGTTAGATGGAAGTTTCACCTCAGGTGAAAATTATAATGATCCAGAAAACGTAATAGATATTTTTACAAAATTATAAGAAAGGAAAAATAATGTATAAATCAATCGCAAAACTAACTTTGTTAATTTCATTTGTGGCTTCCTCATATGCGAACGCAAGCCCAATTGGACCTCTAGAAAGAGAAAGAGCAAAGACATTAAATCTCATTTTAGATAAGACAATTTCAATAGCAGAAAGGAAGAAAAAATTAGAAAAATCAAAAATGAAATTATTAGATTTAGAAAGGATGACAATCAATAATAAACAAATAAATAAAAATCCAGACACCCATACAACAAGGGCTTTTGAGGATTTTGATTTAACCTTCTTGGTGCATAACTCATTTGAAAGAAATAAACCATTATCTATCACGTGGTTTGAAAAAATCGGTCTAACAACAGATAATATTATGAATACTAGGGTCTCTAGAAGATGATTAATTATTTATTGATAGGGTTTAACCAATCTTCTCAAGCCATAAGTATTTTCTTAGGAGGTATAGTTTTAACCCTATTTGTATATGTAGGTTATTCAGATACTAATCCTTCTTTTATATTTGAATGGCTAATATCAACTCTAGGCTATAGCTTTTTAATCATAACAGCTTTCCTAACTTTTATGGCTATCATAAGCATTATAAATATTAATAATTGTGAAAATAGAAGAAGAAAGTTCTGGTTTGAAACAGGATTGCAAGTGTCTAATTTGATTTCCACTCTGGCTTTGACTTATACTCTTCTTGGAATAAGTCTCGGTATCGGTGAGTTATCATCATCTAAATTAGATATTGATACAATTAATCAAACTATTTCTAAATTAACCCAGCAATTTAGTATGGCTTTTATGACCTCAGTAATAGGTTTACCTTTGTCAGGCTTATTAAGAAGTATTTTAATTATAATTTATGAACATTTCACTGTTCAGTCTCTTAAAATATCCCCCAAACTATTAAGCAAATAGGTGAGAAAATGAAATTTTTAGTATTTAATGTAATCGTATTATGTTCTCTTGGTTATATGTTAACCTCAAAGCCCAATGAAAATTTTAATCAATGGTTTTCAAATACAAAAGATAAAATAACTAATCTTTCTAAAGAAGAAGTAGTTAAAACCATTAAAAAAGCTACATCAAGTAATAAATTAATTGAGGATAATGAAATTAAAAAAATTCCTGATGAAATTAAAAAAGTAAATACAGAAATCAATCTCAACAAAGATAAAAAAATTACCAATGAAGTTAATCTTCAAGAAAATACAAAAATAGCAAGTTCAATTATCAATGAAGAAAAAGAAAAAAAACCAGTCGATAATGAGATTAAGCAAATTATTAATGATATTTTAGAAGCTAAAAACAAAAAATCATTTAAAGAAAAAGTTAAAATTGATGATGGTGAATCTTATAAAAAAGAAAATATAAAGCAGAAAGTAGAAATTTCTGAAGAAAAGTTCATGTCATTAGATGAAAGAGAGAATGCTCTTGCTGAATTAATTATTGATATGGAATTACTTCACCTTAACACATTGAAATAATGATGAGCATTAGCCGAACCACAATATATATTAATATTACTGCATTAATTATATTTATTACTTATATAATTTTAAACTCAATCCAACCGATTGTTAAGAAAAAGGTAGAAATAGAAAAGAAAAATAAAGTTTTACCGAATGTTGAGATGGTAAACTTAAAAAATGATTTAATAATTAAAGACATTACTCTTCCGGAGTTGGAAAAAAGAAATCTTAATTTAGAAAATAAGAAAAATTTTAAGTTATCACCTTTAAAAAAGGATGTTAAAAATAATGGTTTTCAGAGTGTAAAAATAAATCCTATCGATTACAATGATATAAGAGTTAAAAACTTAGATAAAAAACTAAATAATCTTTCAATCATGCAACCTGTTCCCTTAAAAAGAAAGATTGAAACAATCTCCATAAAGACTATTAAAAGAAATCCTCAAGTAATAAATCATAAAGACAAAGTTAGAGAAAAAATAGATAAACAAGAATTAATTAAATTTAATAAATCTAAGTTAATATATGATGGCAAAAATATTTTAGAAAAAATAAAAGATAACTTTGCCTTTGAATTTAGATGGCCTTTAGAAACTAAAACTCATAATAAAATTTACAATATTCTGAATGAATGTCTCTTCAGTCAAACAGTTTTATTGAACAATAATAATCAAATGTTTGGTCTTAATGGTTTAATTAAGAGAAATGATTTTGCAGAGAAATATTCCAGTATAATAAGGATGCCTAACAATGTTTATTCAGAAAAAGAAAACGCTATTATTAAACAAATAAGAAGAAAATACCTTAATAGTGAAAAGGGACGTCATTTAAGAATTTTTTATAAAAATACTGATGCTTATATAATTGGGTACTTACTAAAAATATCCAAAAGGAATAATTTGAAATTTAAAAAAATTCAAGGACAGTATTTAATTGAAGATAATAAACTCTATTTAGATAAATTAGTCATAAATGATAAACCAATATCCAATAGAATATTGTTGAGTCACTCAAATAAAAGATGTTATGGTTTAGTCTAAAAAAATAGGCTAGCACAATGAAAATAAAAAGAAGAAATTTTAATAAACTTTTAACCTCAACAATTCTTGCGAGTTCATTTTCCTTCCGAAGTTATGCAGAAAATTATGCAGGACCTGTTAATTGGGCAGGTGTAAGTTTTTTACTTCCATTCAATGAAATAAAAACATTAATGCCTGTAACTAAAGTTGCTTCAGAGTTTAAAAGTGATGTTGATAACGCTTCATATTTTAATTCTTATTTAAACAAAAGTTTAAGAGAAAAACCTATTAAAAATATTGATCTTAGATTAGAAGGTTTTGCAGAGAATGCTACCTTAGCATTTACATATGGTTTTTCTGCTGAATTTGATTTTGGAGAGTTTAAAGACAATGAGGTCAATAAGACAGCTTACCTGATGTATTCCTTTGGACAAAGTTTATTATACAACGTTTATGATAGGGTAATTATATCTTCTGTACCAGTGCGTGCTATTGCTACAAATCTGATTTCTGAAGAAGAAAAAGCCAAATACCCAGATATTAAAGCCGAGCTTATGAAAAGAGCTTTTTATAATACTTCAAAGCCACAATCTACAATGTTGGAGCAATTTAGAATTATGGCTGATAAACAATCATTTGCAAAAAAAGAGTGGGAAGGAAAAAAGCCAAGGGTAGTTTTGGTCGATTTTCCTCAAGATGCCAATGATCTTTTTAATAATTTTGGCCTTTCAAAAGAACAGTTCATTAGCTTTTTAGGACAATCTTCAACCTTTGCTTTTGGTTATAAGTTAGAAAGTCCAATTTTACCTTTTATGATGAATGCTGCTTTAACTAACACAACGATTAGTAGGTTTGATTTTGCTACTAAGCTTTATAATAAAATTGATGTTAAATTACCTAAACCTGATCTGGAAATAAAAATTTATCATCAAGGATGGGAATTTGCAGAAGAAGCTTATCAAGAAAATGCTAAATCTCTATTAAAAGTTAGCTTGGGTATGGCTATAGAAATTGAAATATATGATAATTTTGATGAAAAAGTTTTATATAAACAATATTTCTTCGCAGAAAAAACTTATATTGAAAACAAAAACAAGATAATGCGTTCAGATGCTGCTAATGTGTGTGAACTAACCGAGGCTATTTTAGAAAGGGCATTTTTTAGTATAAAAGATAAAAACTATAGAAATAAAATCATTTCGGGAGACGGGGTGCAATCTCAATATACTTCTGCAATTTTTCAGTTAGATACTGACAAACCTGAAGAAGTCAACAAGCAATCAGAACTTGTTTTAAGTGCGCTTCCTCAGGTCGATAGTTTTTAACTTAACTTTTTCTTTTTTTCCTAAACTTACTTCTGAATTTAGTATTTTCAGTAGTGACAGGTTTTGGTAAAGTGATTTGAGTTCTTGTAGCATAAGTTTTTACACCAGAATAAACTTCACAAGCAACTTTTTCTGTTTTGCCTGCAACTCCAACTATTTTGGTTAGCTCATAAAAACCAGCGCCACCAAAGCCTCCTCCAGCCATCATATTTGCCATTAGGGAGAGCATAAAATTATGATTTTGAAGAATTAAAACTTCATTATCATGCGCTAAATTTGCTATTTGTTTTTTCCCTTGTTCATCAACTGATTTTGTTGAATTAAGTGCTTTTTGCACTCTTAAATTCATTTCTTCATTAATTATGACCATTCTCTCAACAAGCTTGTTATCTGCAGCAACCTTACTTGCTAGAACAGCATATTGTGCCTTCAGTTCACTTAATTGTTCTCCTAAACCTAAATTTTCACCTAACGCATCTAATATTGCATGTTGTCTGTTTTGTTGGGCAACAACAAATGGCCACCATCCACTTTTAGCATCATTTTTCTTAGATTTAGCAAGTTCAGCCATGACTTGCTTATTCATTCTTCTGGCATCAGCTAATTGTGATTGATACTGTTGTTTATATGGATTTCTATTATCAGCGGCAATTTCAAAAAATACAGTCTCAGCCCATTTAAATGCATTTAATCCTTTGAAAGGCCCGTCAGTATTAAGTTTTCTTTTTTTATCATCTGCTCTCTGATAGCCAGTAAGAGCGTTCATATTACCAGATTGAATATTTTGTTTTACATTTAAGCCATAAAATTGCCACGCACCATAAACTGTTAGTGCACCAATATTATCTGGTCCCTTAGTAGCTTGACTTATGTATTGGATACCTAGACTTTTCTTACCCCCATTATCTCTTAAATAATAATGAACAAGACCATATGCAAATAGAGCATCAGCTTTAATTTGTTTTTTATTATTATTGAAACCAGGTTTCATATCAGCAATAGCTCTAATGGCTGCAAGATCGTCTATACTTTTCTTTTTTAAAAAACTATTAAAAAGTATTTCTATCTCTTTAGTTTCGAAAGCTCCATTATAAGTGTTTAAAGATGAGACATAAGGATCATTACTTGAAGATGGGATTGAATTAATAATTTTTATTATTTCATTTCTTGACTTACCAAAATCTTTTTCAACTAAAGCCACATTTGCTTTTGGAAGATTTTTAATAGTTTGTGGTACACTTGGTTCACACATGCCTTTAGCTAGTTTTGTATTTGAACTGGTACCTGACATACTTTGTCCAGTTGTACCCATCATTGATGAACCTTTGTTCTGATTTAACCCTTTAAGCATTCCTCCTAAAGGATTAGAACCAGAATTAGTTTGGGGTATGTTTAACTTTCCCCCTACATCTTTTTGAATTTTATCAGTAAGAGCCTTAAGATCAAAAGCATGAGTGTTTTGAGACATTGCCAATACTGAAATGATGCAAAAAAAGTACTTAAAACATTTTAACATTTTATTTATCCTTTTCAGTTAATTATTTGAATGCACTAGAGCCAGTACCAGCTCCTTTGAAGCCACCTTTTGAGCTGCTACCTGATTTTGAATTTGTGCTTGATGACCTTTTAGGAGCATTGGATTGAGAGTTGGCTTTAGTTTGACCTTCTTTAAATCCTTTTTGAAAAGAAGATTTATCCTTTTTTGCATCATCAATTGCTTTATTAAAACCAGCTTTTACTCCCTTAGATCTTTGATTTTCTCTGATCATATCTTGAGTAACTCTTGCTTGAGATGCCTCCATTAATTGAGCTTGTTTAACTGCCTTAGATGAAATTCCATAAATTGATACATACATTACCTGTCCTGAGATAGGATGAGTGTATTTTTTTCCTTTCAATTGTGACATGCCTTGAATATCAAGATCTTCCACTTTTTGTGAAATAGTCTCAGCAAAAGAAGTTACTGACTGATTTTCCGTTTCACCAACATTTCCAGTAGTAACTTCTTGTAATTTTTCTCTAGCACTTCTTTTGGAAGAAGCTTCTGAAAATAAAACAAACGCTATTTGCTTTTGAGCACTCAATTGTGCTTGTCCTTTTGCAGTTCTTGTAGCTTTTGAGGATTTACCTTTAAGAGGACTGGAACCAATTGATATTAACCAGAAGTTACCTTTGTCATCAAAAAACTTTCTCACACCTTGCGCTGTAGACCAATCAGTAGAATTTATAAAGTCTTTAACAGATGAGGAACCTGGGTCATAAGCTACGTCTTGACCAGAATAAAGAGCTCTTGCTCTTTCTTCTTCTTTTGTTGTCCATATGCTAACAATAGTAGTAGCATATTGTTCGCCATCCCATGACTCAAAACTTGCAATAGGAACAAGACCTACTACGTTCATTTTTGAAAAAGTTTCAATAGAACTCACATTTTCTTGTTGCAGGGATCCTCTGAGAGTTTCTAATTCATTTTTTAAATTATTTAGGTCATTCTCAGTTGCTTCTAAATCTGCTTTTGCTTTTGCAAGATCGTTCGCTAGTTTTCTCTCAACATTGGCTGCGTCAAATTCTGGGTTTATTCTCTTAATAGTCGCAATAATTCCTTCCTTTGCTAACACAGAAAAATCAATTCCATTGAATTTAGCAGCCTCTGCTTTATTAGCTTTCCTAAGAGCAAGTTTATAGTTTCTGAATGCCTTATTAATTTTATCCTGTGTAGCCTGCATTTTGTTATCAAATTCAGTTGAGAATGGCGATTCAGGCAAAGTTATAACATCCTCTGCTGACATAGTGGTTCTTATAAATTCTATAAATTGTCTTTTAGCTTCAAGAGATGCCTCAGAGGCTTTAATTCTTCTCATTGTTAGAAAGTCAGGGTTACTTGCTGGATCGGGCTCAGGCAAAACTGCTGTTCCGACAGCAACAAACAAACCATCATTATCACCCTCAGTTAGGCCAACTTCGTTTAAAAATTCTTGAGCCAAGTCTTCTGATGATGCACTTTCACTGTATAGAGGAGCTTCGGACTTTTGAGTCTTTTCAATTACCTCATTAGTTGTTTGCGATGCACCTACGTAAGAGTGAGTTGATATAGAAACTATTAAAATTAAAACAGCTTTAATTAAAATTTTCATAAAATTCTCCTAATTAATATTTTGTTTGAAAAATTAATTCCTTTTTAGGGAAGGCAAAAACCACTACATATTTATCTTTAAATCTTCTGTCTTCAATTTTTCTGGAATTTTTGAATTTTAGTTTTGACTTATTTGAAACGTTAATTTCTTTCCTTTTAAAGGATTTAGAGGTATTTATAAAGAAAGACTTGAACTGGTTTATGGAATCTAACATTCCTTGTCTTGATAATAATTTCCTATTAGACCCTTTTTCCCATTCATAAATAATCTGTGAGAAGTAAAAATTTTTGGTTTCAAAAACTTTAGAATTTTTTAAATCATTATTTCTAACTTTTTCAAATTCATTTTTGATGTTTGAGGCTAAACTAGAAAAATTAAAAATTATAAAAATGAAAATTAATACGATTTTTTTCATTTTTACCAGTCTTTATCTTTATCAATTTTTTTCATCATTTTTTTGTTTTTTGCCTTAATTTTCTTAATCTTTTCCTTGGCAATATCAGAAGCAGTAGGGAGTTTTTTAAATATTGGTCTTACGATTATACCTTGTTTTGCATCTAATGAAGTTTCTTTATTTTCTAAGCTAATTAATTTTAAAACTGATTGTTTAGATGAACCTTCAAGAAATTGTGCTTTTCCAATAATATTCTCAACTCTTCCAGAAAATTGATTTAATGTTTGGTCAATAACCCTAGGTCCTAACTTAATAATGTTATAAGTACTTTTTTTATTAAAAAAGCTATTACCTTGGTCAACAGTCAATTTGTTGTTCTTGAAGGCTATAAGTTTAGCAGGAAAAAAGGTATCAGTTATTTTCCTTGCTAGTCTCTCAGCAATTAGTTTAGAAAACTTAGACAAACTTCCTCCACCTTGTGATAGTGACATACTGTCAGAGAAGATGATTTGAGATGTAGCAATATCGATAATACTGACTGTTAAATCTATCTCAGATTGTTTAGTTGATATTGTCTCTCCCATCAATTTTGTTTTTATGGTTTTATTATTAATATTTTGTAGAGACGTAACTATTATATAATCAGCACCAACTTTATTACCTAATTTTGCCAATTCTTCAGTTCTTACATTAGAACCTTTAATAAAATTTATCTCTTTATCAATTTCTTTTGAATTGTTTCTATCCAATAGGGCAAATCTATTACTTTTAACAAGCATTGATCTTAGTTGTGAATTAAATGTTTTTTCAAAGCTTTTCGCCGAAGATCTATCTGTGATTTGATTATTAATTTTAACTGGTGAGACTACAAATCTCATTCTTTTAAGCTCTGAGGATAGTTGTAACTTTGATACATTCACATTCAATTTAGCTTCAAACATTTCCCCAGATTGAGTTTTCCCGACAGATATGATCTGCCAACTCTGGATAACTCCTTTTGTGCTCTGTTTTACCTTTTCTTGAAAGGAGGAAGAGGAAGCAAAAGTTTCATCTCCATCCTTAACTGATTCAAAAGAAGCCATGCTAGAAGAGGTCTGAGATGACATTTGAAGGCCATTCACCTGAGAAATTGCTTGTACGAGACCGTCCTTGATCGCGTCTTTAGAATTAAAACCTACGCCAGTAATTGAGACTGAAACCACAGTTAGTTTACTTCTGGAATTTGATTCATTTGAAGGTGTAGGGTTTGAATTCTTACTTGATACTTTTACAGAATTTTCAGATTGTGCTTTTGCCTTATCCTGACCTTCTTTAAATCCTTTTTGAAAAGAGGCCTTATCTTTTTTTGCATCATCAGTAGCTTTGTCAAGCCCAGCTTTTACTCCTTGAGATCTTTGGTTTTCATTAATCATATTGACGCTAGCAGAATACTGTGATGCTTCCATAGCTCTTGCATTTAGCGTAGATGAAACAGATAACGAATACACAGCCACATACATTTTTTGGTTAGTAATAGGATGGGTGACAATATCGCTAAATCTTTTTGAAGCACCTTGAATTTGAAGGTTTTCAAGTTTTTGCGAAATTGTTTCTGCGAATGAGCTTGCTACTTGATTTTCAGTACTGCCATCTGCCTTAGAAATTTCTTGGAGCTTATCTTTGGCTTCTCTACTTAGAGTAACATCACCTTTAAGTGCTAGTGCAAGCTCTTTTTGCGCAAATAATTCTGCCCTTCCTTTAGCGGTCCTCATTTGTGCAGATGATTTTCCCTTTATAGGTGTTGCTCCAATACCAAACAAAAAGAACTCTCCTTTATCATCAATGAACTTTCTACCACCTATTGCTGATGCCCAATTTGTTGATTTTATATAATCTTTAACACTCATATTTCCTGGTTCAAGCTTTATTGGTATTCCCTTCAAAAGCGCTAAGGACCTCTGTTCTTGTTCTGGAGACCACATTTTAATTACTGCGATTTCATATTGCCCATCTACAAATGACTCGAAATGGGCAACTTGATATGCACCTACAAGTGTCATCGATGATAATGTTTTGACAGAGGATGTGTTTTCTTGTGAAATTTGACCTTGCAATTCTTTTGCTAGTTTTTTTAAAGAATTTATTTCACTCTCTAAGGCTAAAAGTTCTGCTTCAGCTTTCTTTAGATCTTCAGCCTTTTTTTTGCCCGAAGTATCTATTTTTATATCTAATTTTGAAATAAATTGAGAAAGCGGGCCAGCCATCACAGCGCTAATAGATATCTCGTCTATATTATTAAAATTATTACTAAGTGTTTTGTCGTAGCTTATTGCAGCCTTTTTGTATTTTCTTATTTTGCTTTGTAACTTCAATTCCAAGTTATATTTTTTCTCATCGAATTCAGTGGATAAGCCAGAACTGGGAACAGTTATAAGATCTTCAGCTGACATTGTAGTTCTAATATATGATATAATGTCACCTTTAGCAGTGATGTTTGCTTCGAAGGCTTTCATAGCTCTAATGTTTAAAAAGTTAGGGTTTGTAGCAGGGTCTGCTTCTTCAAATACACTACTTCCTATAGAAATAAAAAAACCCTTATCTTCGTTCCAGCCTTCTGATACCCCGGCATCTAGAATAAAATCTTGTGCTAATTCAGACGCAGTTTTGTTTTCTTGAATAAATGGCTTAGAGTTAGCCATATTTCTAACTCTTTCAACTTCATTAGCGTTAGCATTAAAAAAGAAGAAAAATGATAAAAGAAAAAAGTTAAGTTTCTGTAAAAAAAATGATTTTAACATTAGTTACCTATGAAATTATATACCTTGGGCTTTTAAGCTATTTACAATTTCTTGTGCGGCTATTTCACCAGCTTTTATTAAAGCATTTTTTTCAGCTTCATTATCTTCTAATCCTTGTGACCTTACCTGGACTGGACCTATAGACGCTACCACTTCAGGAAACCCATCAATTATTTGGGACACGTCTACTCTTATACTTGCGGATACTGTGAAGTTTCCACTTACTTTGTCTACAAGAGCAGTATTGACATTAATAGTACCAATTGCAACGAAACCAATGGATTTGTTACATCTATCATTTTCAGCAATGGCATCAAAAATTTCAGCTTCTGTGTCATCAGTTAATTTATCCAGTGTTGAAAATTCTTCTTCGATAATATCACTCGGAGGAGCACCGCATCTTTTTGCAAATGATGGATATCTAATACCTCTAAAACCATTGTCACTTAATGTTTTGGCTATATTATTGTTTAAGTCAGATGAAGGCATAATAGCCCAAGATCTTTCTGAAGATCTTTGTTTAACCTCTCTACTTCCTCCAGTTACAGTTTTTTCATAAGCGCTTGCTTGTTTATTAACGACAGATGTGGTGCCGTCTGTGGTAGCACTTTTTTCAGCAGCCATGCCTTCCTCAGCTTTTTTTATCTTCGCAATTTTATCATCATATATTTTTGTGTCAGTAGATTCTGCTTTTCTAGCTATAAAAAATGAAACCATTCTTTTACGCTTTTTACCTGAATTAGAACTACTTGCTGTATTATTACCGCTATATAGAAGTGACTCAAAAAGTTTACTATTAACTGTAGCTCGAACTTTAACGTTTAGTATAAGATCTTTTTGATCTTGTTTTGACTTGGTAACGTTTACAAAGTTATCAGTTTGTGAATCTATACTTTCTTTAACCTTTAAATATTGGTCTAATTTATTTCTTTCAGTTACACATTTACTTATAAATTTTTGTAACACACTTTGCTTGGCTTTAGTGATTCCCTCTGCAATTACTTCAGGTGATGGTTTAGGGGTTCCAGAAAAAAAACCTTTTGGTTTTGGGATATCAACACTCACAGTTGCATCAAATGTAGTGTCAGCATTACATACAGCTAAAGCCTTTAGTGGAAATAAGATAATAATTGAAAGTAAAATTAGTTTTTTCATGATTAAACCTTTATTGAAAGAAAAGTCTCTTTTTCTAGACTTAAATTGATAAAATTACAATTTGTTTATTTAATATTGGACATGAAATTAAAATATCATAAAGTTTTGTACAATGTTTGAATATTACTTTAAAAATTTATTTATGATAAAAACAAACATATTAATTCCATTTTTTATATTTATTATTACGTTCTTATTACATAAATTTATTATATATCCCGCTGAAGTTTATATTTTCACAGAAGAGGTTGTGGAGCACGCTAGTTATCTTTATTTGCCTCATGCTGTAAGAATAATAGCTTATTATGTACTTGGTCCAATTGCTCTTATTCCGATATTTTTATCTCAATGCTTTACTTTTATTCTTTTTAATAATGGAGAATTGTTTAATACAGTCTACCTTTCTTCTATAAGCACTTTATCAATATATTTTGGTTTTACCTTATATGAACTAATCAAAAAAGATAACTTATTTAATATCAGAAATACCGTTGATTGGAAAAAAATTATAATTATAGGTTTTTTAGTATCAATCTTTAATTCAACATTTAGTACAATTTATTTGAATTTAGAAAAAAGCCATAATTATTTTTATGAAACGTTAAACTTTACTTACTTAATTGGAGATGTTTTAGGACTTGTTTTTGGTATGATTTTATTTATATTGAGCATAAAATTTTATGGTCGCTGGAGAAGTAATTTTGGAACCAAAAATTAATAAATTAGCTAAGTTAATAGATATTTTCGATGAAATGTCTAAAGATTTAAATTTTGGAAGACTATCTAATTCTGAAAAAGACGTGCTGTTAAATATTTCCAGACAATATTCGTTAAAAAAACTACAAGAAATTAATATTAAAGAAATTAGTTTTATTGATTATGAAGGTAAACCAATTGCTAAATCAACGCTTTACAAAGTTTTAAAAAGTTTATGTGACAAAAATTTAATTTCTCATTTAGGTTCAGAGCGATCATCCAAATATAAACTTAATTAGCTAAACTTTCTAAAAACTTACTGATTTTTCCATAAACGAATTAAATAGATGAAGTGGAAAAAATGAAAAAGAACTCTCTTATAAAAAATTTATTTGCAATTCTATTATTGATTTTTGCATTTCCTGTATTTTCCCAAGAAACAAATACATTAAACAAGACTTTTTTAATTTTTTTAGAAAAAGAATTTTTATCTAACCAAATTCTTACTAAGAAAAGCTCAAATGATAATAACATTACTATTTTAGATTTAAATAAGTCTGAATATCTAGTTTCTTTTGATTTAATGAATAAAAGCATCAATCAAGATTGGTTTTTAATACCAACATTAAAGATTGTTAATAAATTAAATAATAAGACATTTGCTTTTTCCAGATCATTAGCTTTTGAGAAAAAATCTAATGTTTTAGAAATAGAAACTATTGCTAAAATGTTAGTTAGCTCTAGCTTGGAACAAATGAAAACGAATGGTATCCAATTTGCTATAAGCGACAAACAATTTATAGATAAAAAAGAAAAAAAAATCCTCATTTCATTAAACTATTTCAACTCATGTGAGAGCGATAAGATTATCGAAGTAATGGAAAAAGAGTTCCCGGGTTTTATTCACATGGAATCAGAAGGTCATAATTCACAAAGTAAAGCTCAATTAGCTTACTACACTAAATCTACAATATATAAATTAAAAAAATGGCTTGCTTTAACAATCAATGAATATGGTTTTAGTCCGGATGATTTTTTTATTAAAGTTTACAAATCCAAAATTGACATTAACAAACTTAGCAAATTAAAATATTTTTATGTTTGTGAATAAGATGGATAGAATAAAAGCTATATTATTAATAATATTTTTATCATTGATATCGATGAATGCTCATTCTGCTGAGCAAAAACCATTAATTTCATTGTATGTGCTAGGAGAAAATAAAAATAACAAATCTATTAAAATATCTGTTCAATCAATTCTTAATCAAAGTGGTTTTGTAATTAAAGATGGTAATAGAGCTATTAAAAATTTAAATTTTAAAAACGCAACAAACCTAGATAAGCTTCTTGAAAATTCTGATATTTTAAGTGACATCACTGATGCTGACCTAATGATTACTTTGAAGCTAAATTATCAGCGTATTAATAAGCTCTCAACCAGTATTTATATTTCTTCAGAAATATACAATACCCAAACAAAAAATTATATTTCAACCTGGTCTACTCCAAGGAAAATTTTAAGATTTCCTAAAGATTGTGATGATATTTGTGAAAATCTTATATTAAGTGAAAAAGTTATTCTATTATCAGATCAACTTGGGAATAGTATTTTAAGAATTTTGGATGCCAAGCTTAAGGAGCAGAAAAACTATAGTAATATTTCGAAAGTTTATAATTTTAAATTTTATGACTTTAGAGACAAACATATCATTTATTTAACAGATATTATGGTAAATGAATTTCCTGGGTTTATCAAAATTACTAATGAACAAAGTTTTGGCAAGCAGAATAGTTGGTCTTACTATTCATCTACTGATTTATTAAAATTAAAAAAATGGTTAGTGATTTCATTATCAGAGATCGATCTTAATATAGATAAGGATTATGAGTTATCTGTGTCTGATAACAATATTTTTGTTAAAAAATTTCCATCATTTAACTCTATAGGCTCAAAGGGCAACTCAAAGAAATTTAATTAAGTCAAAAAGGTTTCTAATTTTTCCATAACAATTATATGGAGAAAAATATGAACTCAGATTACTCACATAACCCTCTAACCGAAGTTGCCTTAGCATTATCAATGGCATTTTTTGCTATAATGGTCCTTACAATTTTTGCGCTCTCTCAAAAACAATTTAAGTCAATTGAAAGTAATAAAATTTCAATAAATTCAAAATCTTCAATTAATAAAGACAAAAAAGATAAAAAAAGAA
>Ga0181555_1002049_pt1 | contig 17188 bp, 9 predicted proteins | sample 011ome_15_FD_145601 | JGI IMG/M metagenome (GOLD analysis project Ga0181555, IMG submission 145601) | Coastal salt marsh microbial communities from the Groves Creek Marsh, Skidaway Island, Georgia - 011504AT metaG (spades assembly) | ecosystem: Environmental > Aquatic > Marine > Intertidal zone >...
GGATCCGACTCCTCGATGCCTAATCCTTCCAACGTTAAATTATCCAGCGAAGCCTCGGACGGGAACTCGTTCTTCTTCAGCGGCGTAAACGCCGTGTTCAACCCTTCTAACTCCGCTAAACTCTTCTTCCCGTACGCCAACTCAAAAGTCTGACGAAACAAAGCGTTTGACAATTCGCGCGGCACAATCGAATCCCCTCTGAGCATCTCCTCGAATTCGTCATCCATCTCTCTCATCTTCATCTTCTTCTCTTGCTCTTTTGGAATCCGAAACCCGTTCCGCTCTTCCTCCACCGCTATTATTCTCAACATCGAGAATCTGTCGTCTATTTTCGACACCTCTCTCAAGGCGTTTTGTTCGACGAGTTGCTTGACGTAAAAGTTCACCAACTCGTCGCCTCCAACATCCGCGATAAAGTCCATCTCTTCGTTCTCTCTGCTCACCAGAGATGAAGAAGAAAATTGCGTATTCCTCGCGCTGAGTGGAATTTTGTTCGTGCACTTCCCGTGGCCTTCGAGAAGCATCGCCCCGGAGGAGTGTTTCTTTATCGAATAGTGGTTCACGCTCTTCTCGTCGGAGAAGGATTTCAAGCGGTACATAGGTAAGGTGTTGGTTTTAGTACCATTTTCCCCGCTCGGGGTTGAACTCGTCGTCGTCGAACCCGGCGCTGCTTTGGTCGCAGCAGAAGCACGTTTTTTAGGCATCGTTTTTTCTGTAGAAAAGCCTCGAGATACGAAAAGAATATTCAAATTTTAACCAAAACAATACCAAAATACACACGCGGTCTGAAGAGTATTAGTAAACAAATGGTGGTGGTGACTCTCTTCTTTTTCATTCAAAACAACAGTATATGTGATGTGCTAACGTTTTTTACTTTTTCGGCTTCTTCTTTGCCGGTTTCTTCTTCTTCTTCGCGGGCGCTTTCTTGCGTTTCGCGCCGCCTCTCCCAGCGGCGGCTTTCGTCGCTTTCGTCTCTCTTTGTTTTTGTTCTTGTTCCTCGAACCCCTCGTCCCCGGGTTCGAGAGGTATGTAGTTATCGTTGATGGTACCAACACACGCGACGTTTTCCGCGGACGGGTCTTCTCGTAATTGGACGTACTCGTCGAAGAAAGTTTCAATTTTCGCGTCTTCCGCGCCGACGTTGACGATGGCAACCGTGGAGGATAACAAGTGCGTTCGCGCTAAGTACATGACGCCTTTTAAATCGACTTTGACCGAGGCGTGCGGTTGTTGTTTCGACGTGGACGCTTTACTTCCTCCACCTCCAGTTGGTTGCGCTTCGCGCTCGACTAACAATCGTCCAACCACGCCGACGTCACCGGACAAATCTACGGCTTCCCCGGAGCCTTTACACTCGAACAAAATCGTCGAGTTGGCGGTTTTCTGCAACGCGCCGTGGTTAATCAGCAGAGGCATTTTTGATTTCGGCACGGACGCGCCGACAAATGCCGCCGGAATCTTTCTCTTATTTGTTGCTTTATTATCTGCGTTCTCTTTGTTCTTCTCCTTCGCATCGTCTGCATCCATTTTATCGTCTTCTTCTTCGTCGTCGTCAATCATCAACACTTCCTTCTGTTTCTTCTCCGAAAGCCTCACCGCTAACGGTTTCGCGTCCTCGTCGTCTCCATCTGACCCCCACCCGGAACTGCTGCTGTTGCTTTTCTTCTCCTCGTCGTCCTCTGAATCGTCGTCTCTGATGTTGATTGTTTTATTATTATTGCTCTTCTTCGGCGTGGTGTTGTCTGTCTTTTTCTTCTCGTCGTTCGAATCTTCCTTTGTGGGAGGTTGATACTCTTTCATCCAATCCGGTTCCTCGTCCGAATCCGATTTGATTTCAATCGTCTTTGTTTCTTCGATTGTGTTCTTCTCTGGGTCTCTTTCTTTTTCTTTATTCTCGTCGTCTTCATTCCTCCCACCAATTTCACCAATTTCATCGCGCGTGGTGGTGGTTACATCAACATCATCATCCTCATCCTCATCGTCGTTCTCTTTGGTTTTAAGTGTTGTCGTTGTTTTCTTCTCCTCGGTCGTCGTGTTTTCAATCACCGAATCGATTTTCTTCAGAGGCGAGACAATATCTGGAACTTTATCGTCGTCGTCCGAAGAATCGTCGTCGTCTAACACGTAACTCTTACCCATAATGATATGTATATGTGCGCGTGTATATGTTTACGCGTGTATACTATCAGTAAAGAAAGCTACTAAACGCGTTCGTTGTTTTTGTGAGCAATTTCAAAAATATTTTGGGGCAAGTTTTGGAGTTTTTTTTTCTCATTGTTTTCTCTATTATTAGTGATACGTTGTTGTTTGTATGCCTGCGACGGAGCAGACGACGACGGGAGCAGCAGCAGCGGCAGGAGCGACGTCGACATCTTCGAACAACTCTGAAGAAGTCATCTTAGCGTTGCAAAGAGAGAGGAAGAACCAGTATCTGTCGTTCAAGAAGTTTGGGGAATTCAAAAACATGAGTTCTATTAAAAGTAAAGGGAAACTCACCGCCCTTGGGTACATCTATGTTTGCATTTCTGCGATTGTTTTTCTCCTGTATTGGTTCGTGGACGCCGTGGATGGGAGGTACGCGAGTGTGCTCTTATTGGCGAGCTGTTTCGTGGTGAGAGTGCACCCGGCGTTTAGTAGCGCGACTGGTAAATTGAGGTGATGAGAGATGTGGGAGGACACGCTTTTTGGAACCTCAAAGCGTCTTGGATGTAGTAGTATTAGTAGTAGTAGTAGTAATGTAGTAAAACAGAGTTTAACAACAACAACAACAACAATAGGATTCGAGCGCGCCTCCGCGTGGGTGTGTTTGTGTGTATTTTAGTACTGTGCTTTCTTGCTAGTATTTTGTCGCATACAATAGTATTAAATATATTTACTTCAATATGCGATACAAGTACATGCCAATCCCGAGCAAGACGCAAATCAACGTCGCGTCCACGCAAAAATGCCTCGACGATCGCGCCTTCTCTACGGTTTCTTTCAACCTCATGTTGGCCGTTTTCATCTCGGCTTGCGCACCGTCCATTTTAAAATCTATGTTTTCAATCGCCGGTTGTTGCCTGGCCATCTCTTCGTCCATGTCCGCGCCGAGACGTTTCAAGGTTTGCAAACCTCGGCTGATTTCGTCCAAGTCGGTGTCTTGCGTTTTCTTTCTGTCTTCGAATTCTTGACGAAACTGACGACTCTCTTCCGTGTGTTCCATGCCTTCGAATCTGTTGTTGTTGTTGTTGTTGTTGTTGTTGTTGTTTAAATGTTGTTCGCGAAGTGTTTCCGGTTGTTCAAACGGGTTCGTGTAGGTCCCCATTTCGATATCTCTCGACAACGATCTGTGATGATGCGGGACTTTCTTCGACGGCGTTCGAGGAATCATTCTCGACACCCCGTCCGGAACGTCCTCTATTCTCTGCTCGAACTGGTCAATCAGCGTTTCTCTCCCGTCTCTTTCGTACATCGATTCGTCTTCGATATCGCCCCCGTCGCTCGTCGCCCGTTTCTTCTTCTTGGCGTTATTATTACTACTACTACTTTTATTCGCTAATTTTCTCAGTTTCGGAATTTCTCCTCGTAAACTGTTCTTCCCTCGTCTCACTTCCGCGTGCATCGCCGCAATCGCCGCTCGGTTCGTTTCTACTTTCGCTCGTTCCGAGACGTCCGCGATGTCGTCCAGTCGTTCTTCGAGTTTACCCAGGAATTGTTCGAACGAACTATCGTGATGATGAGTAGTATTGCTCTCGTCATCATCTTCGTTACCATTATTACCACCGCTACTGCTAAACTTCCCCACATTCACGTTCTTATTCGTTTTTCGTTGTTGTTGTTGTCGTTTCATTCGTTCATCCGACGCAGTTCCATCATCGTTTTGGGGGAGATGATTTTGGTATTTTTTAAGCAAATGTTCCGTCCTGGAGAGTAAATCGTGCGCGTTGTTGTTACCACTACTCCCACCGAGGATGCCCATTATTATTGTTATTATTATTATTATTACGCTCGCGTTACGTCGCGCGTATCTTTTACTTCTGTTTTGCGGGAGAAAAAGCGCGGCGCGCGCAAAAAACACCAACCAAAAGTCAAAACTTCTTCAAACGGTTCGGTTTGGTTTGTACCGTTTGTGTTGTTCGTTGTGATGAAGAGGCAACTTATTTTTTGAATCTCTCTGGCCATTTTTTTTCTAAAACCCTAAATAGACATTTTGTGATTCCAGACTCAAGTTCAAGAAGACCGCATTGTGCTCTTTTTTCATCAGAGAGCACACACGTACACACACACACAAAGAGACGACGTAAACGACGACGCTTAAAACAACGACAATTTAACAACAACAATGTTTGCCGCCGCGAGTTCGTTAACGACGACGACGATATCGTCGTCGAGTTTAGGAGGATATCGGGGAAAAGAAGTTGTGCAAAAATCCCGATCCTCGATGAGAAGTACTGCTAGGAGAAACAATGTAAACGTGGTCGTCCGAGCTGAAGCGCAAAAGACCATCGACATGAACGAGGTGAGTTTTACTCTCAGATTGATTCTTTTGTTTTTGTTTGTCTCGTTGTTTTCCCTTTTGGGATGGAAACAATGGTTCATTTTTCTTCTTTGTCTTCTTCTGGATCCATCGTCCGTCGTCGGCGGATGGGACGAAAGATATCGTCGTCAAAATGGATAAAATATCGGACATTCGAAGAGATTACTTTTTATAGACACACGCGTCGTGTTTTGCTGACAAAATCGCAACTTCTCTCTCTCTTTCTACTGTAGTCTCGCACGTATTACTTTTGCATCGCGAACGCGGATTTTATGCTCAACGACGAAAACAACGAACACTTCCCGGAAATCTTGAGAGAACGAAGACGATTTTACCGAGAGACTGAGAAATTGCAAGACTTTTGGATCGTCCCGAACCCAACATTTTTGGACGCCATGCCGGAAATAAAGAAAAAAATTCGGCAACCGTGCGTGGCGGTGATGACCACGGACGAGGTGTGGAACACGTTTATTAAGTTAAGAATGGACCGAGTGTATAAAGGTTCCGTGGAAGGGACTGGAGCGGAGTTGTTGAAATCGAACGAGTTAATCGCCGCGGACGCGTTTCCGCCGGTGGACCCGGCCAAGTGGACGGCGCCGTATAACAAATACTCGCCCGGGTGGTGGGAAGTGTTTTACCCCGGGGCGGATTGGACGCAAGGGTACCAAGCGACGGTGAATCCGTTGGCAGAAGAGGGGGTTGAGCGCACTGGGGCGTAATTTTTTAGTAGAAAGACAGACAGACAGACAGAGACAAACAACAACAACGACAAAACATAGAGTGCGCGCACACAAAAGCCATCGGAGAAGAACGACGGAAGAAGAAGAACATCATCACAAATTTTTTATATTAGAAGAAATATCTTTATTATTATTAAAGAATGGATATAGAGTATCAAAGGTCCTCTTTCTTCTTCTTTCCCTTCTTTCCTTTCTTTTTCTTCTTCTTTCCGCTACTCTTTTGTTGTTGTTGTTTCTTTTCCTCCTCCTCTTTGACGCGCGCGGCTTCCGCTAATTCCTCTTCTTCCTTCTTTCTCTCTAACTCCGCAATCTCCGCTCTCGTCAAACCTAACGTAGCATCTTCGGTTTCTTCACCCATGATATCGTTCAAATCGAACTCTTCCTCGATCGGTTCCTCGGGTTCGTAATCGTTTTCGTCTTCGCTCTCGCCGCCGTCGATTATTTTCGGCACGTCTTGAATCATAAACGTTCTCGTTTTACCATTCAAGACTAACTCGCAGTGCCTAGCGAGCTCGCGAGGGTCAAAGGAACCACTCATGGTTGCGTACCTTCCTTTTCTGGGTTGTAAAACCGTCACGGTTGGTGAATTGTGCGGTAAAACGTCGAAGGCTTTTGCAAACGTTTTCTGGACAATCGGATCGACGACGATCCACGTGAACGGTCGTCCGCTCGTAAGTTTTGCCGCTTCAAACGCTCTTTCCATGCGATCTTCAAACATAGACTGCGAAGAAGAACTCGTCCCTGGAATAAACGCGATGGCGCACAAACCGCCTTTGGATTCGCACTCGTCCTCGAATTCCTTTTGCGTCGTGACGTGCGGCGGCGGCGTCACTTTTCCTGGAGACTTCGCCTCGTCTTTCCGCTTGATTTGATTTTTGGCTTCCAGCAACCATTGGCGAAGATAAATGTAATTCATCGGTCCAGGAAACGGCGCAGAGTTCATTTGGACGTTTCCAGACGCCTCTTGTTGCGGCGTGACCGCGGGATTAACGAACAATAATTGCACCGCGGGTAACTTTGGAATGTTGAACTTTTGCAAGTTCGGGTCGTTTTTATCATCGGCTTGGAAAAAACCGAAATGGAAATCGTCCTTGAAGTTTGCCGCTAATGTTTTATACATTCCGGGCGTCTCGTCCTTTTGAGAGAACAAAACGCACTTCGGTGTGAACGGATCCGTGGCTAAATACTGGTCCAAGTTGTCCTGGGTGATTCTTAAAACAACATCCGCCGTGTTTTCGTACATCCACGCTTTCAAATTCCCGTCGTTCACCGGATGGTCCTCGGAAACTTCAAACGGGTACGATTCTTCGTCCTCTTTGTTCTCACCGAACGGGTAATACATCAACGAGAAGCACTCGTCTTTGTTTGGAAACTTACTCAACGTTTGCGTTTCGGCAAGTTTTATCGCTTTCAAGATATCCTCGCCGTCTCGGTTCACGACGTATTCGTAAAGCTCCGCTTGGAATTGAAGCTTTGCAAACGCGTCGATGGCTTCGTTCACTTTAAGGCCACACTCGTCCGTTCGCTTGGTAAACATAACTACCACCGCTTCTTTCTTTTCTATCACGTCTTGTTCGAAATTTTTCGGTTTCTTTTCAATAAACAACGAAAAATCATCGTTGTTTTCCTCTTCTTCTTCTCCTTTTTTCTTCTCGTCTCCGCTTTTATCCTCGCCGTCGTCTTTCTTTTTACGAAGTACCTCCACTTCCAACTCTCCAACTTCTGGGCCTAAGTGCTTCTCCGCGAACGCAAACACCTCGTCTTTACTCATGCTCTCGCCGTCGAACAAGGTCGGTTTCTTCGTCAAATCTGCGTCTTTATACAACACCAACTTCACCGCGTCCTCTTCGTCTTCGTGCGCTTCCAACCCGGGAAGCACCGGCGTTGGTAACAAATCGTCCGTGGAAGAGTCGTACGTCAACTCAACCACGCGAATTCTGTTCTTATGGTTCCATGCCAACGATTTCAACATGAACGGGGTCTCGCTTTTGTCCGTCACGTACACCAGCGTCGGCATCTCGTCCGAAACGACGTTCTTTAACTCGTCCACGGAATCAATTCTCGCGACTTCATCGTCCGGTAAGTTCTTCACCGCAAACTCTCTCAACGCTCTCGCGGTCAACGCATCCCCTCGATACTCGTTGGACAATTTCTGCGCGATTTTCCTGTACGGGTTCCACGTCTTTTTCCCTCCGAAACCGACGATGGCCGGCACTCGCGATATTTGCATCGACCGTCCTAAATCTTCGTTCCCGGCGATATCAATCGCGCCAAACTTAATGTTCACCGACTCTAACGATAACGCGGCTCTACTGAACGCCGGTGCCATATCCTTGCACGGTTGGCACCCGGGGGCGATGAATTGCACCACCCACACGTCTCTCGTCTCCAAAACTTTCTCCTTGAACTCTTCCGAGGACTGGAAACCAAACACGCCTGAGTTGTTTGGGTCGTACAAAGTTCTCACTTCCGTGTGAAACACGTTGTTCTCTTTAGCAGATGATTCTTCTTCTTCTTCTTCGTCGTAGTCATCGTCATCATCATCATCATCCGTTTTGGCGGCTGAAGCGAACATAAAACCCCCGGTTGTTGTTCCTTGGCTTTGTTTTCGTTTCATCAGAAACGCCGATTCATTTTCATAATTCGGCGGCATCATCATCATCATCATCATCATCATCATCATCGCGAAAAGGAGGAGAACAAACGACAACCGCAGCGAAAAACGACGAGAATTATTCATCGCCATCATCGTGCTCTTCTTCTTTTTCTTTTTCTTTGTTGTTTTTCTTGCTGCTGCTGCTGCTGTTCTCATCATCCTCCTGTAATGTTATAAGTTTGTTACACTAAAAATGAGGAACGATGATGCGTTCGAGAGCAAACAAAATGTTGTTTTTTTTCTCAGTCAAAAGCGCGTCTGTCTCGGCGAATGAAAATCTCTTGTTTTTTTTTCCTTGTTTTTTTGCAATTTTTTCGATCAATCGATCTCCCCTTTTGGTGAAGAAAATCTCTCTTCTTTTTTTTTGTAGAGAGTTCTGTGGAGCCAGCCTTCTTTTGGAGCTTTCAACTACGAGTCCTTCATAAACACACACGTACAAAAAATAATTTAATAATAACAAACATGTCTGCTGCTTTGACTTCATCCACGTTCGTTGGCGCGAAAGTTTCCGTCGCGAAAACTACCACCGCGTCCAAGAGAGTCGCGTTCTCCGTTCAAGCGAACGCGAGCGGACCGAAGAAGGTACGAATTCCGATTTCGTTTTTTTTTTGTGCGCTTAAAAAATCATCATCGTCGCTCGTTTCAGGCGGGTGGTGGTGCGTCCAAATTTTGCATTTCGTCCAACGAGAAAGTGAGATTGCGCACGATTTTTCTCCGAAACGTCGATGAAGCGGTCGTGTGCGAGTTTTGGAAACGATCGATGCGCGTGTATTCCGATGCGAAAGTTCACTTCGAACGCAATTACGCGCTTTTTTGAGCGTTTCAACCTTCGCGCGTCGCCGTTCCACGACGCGCGACCGATTTCGAATTTTATTTTATTTTCTTCGTGTGTTTATTTGATACGCTCCGCTTCGTCCGTCGTCTTATCGAGGAGGATCGATTTTACGTTCGAAGAAGCCGTCCAAAAGACAACGAAATCTGTTTTGCCTCTTTCTTGAGGGAAAAAACGAAAAATAAAATATCGCTTTGTTGTTGTGTGTCTGCTTTGAGCAACAACATTAACAACAACAATAACTGACAAAATCGATGATATCTTCTCCTCTTTACATCACAACAGGGTACCAAATCCAAGGGTGGCCAAGCCGGTGTCGGCTACAAGGGTTCCACCGAAGCCGGTTCCGCCCCGAAGAGACGCGACGGTAAGGCTGGCTACGTCTACTCCTTGGGCGTCCGCAACGGCAAGGCGAACGTCGACGAATACTCCCCGATCTACTTACCGGAAGAATTCAAGACGGACGGCGACAAGTACGAAGGTAACTTGCTGTACTGGGCGGCTACGCTCGCCGGTATCATCGGTTCCGGTGCGCTCGCCATCTACTTGACTTCCGCCTTGTAAAAAGTTTGAAAGAGAGAAAGGAAGGAGAGGAGAAAATTTTTGTAGAACAAAGTGTTTTAGCAAACAGGAATAAAAGAGAGAGAGAAGGAGAAGAGAGAGAAGAAAGGAGAGGAGAGAGAGTGGAGGACGAGAGAAAGAGAGAGTCATCATTTGGCGTTCAACACACGCGCTTGATATTTTTGTCTTAGTTTTAGTTGATTTTGTAAAGAAGAAGAAACGAGACGATATTATTGTGTTGATTATATCACGCAACAACCAATAACAACGGGTAAAAAAGAAAGACACATTCATTCGCCGTCGTCGTTTTTGAAACAATTTTGTTCGTTGCGTTTGTTTTTTATTGACAATAAAAAACTAGTATATGCTTCTTTCTCGTCCTACAAAATCGTCTTCGCGTCGTGTGTTGTATTGATGTTGATCTTCTCGTTGTTGTTGTTTTTCGTTTTGTTTTGCTCTACTAAATGTTGTTGTTGTTGTTATATATATATAAAAATACTCTGTTTTATTGTTTTATTGTTGCTGTTGTTCATCGAAGATCACGCTTGCTCTCCGCTGCTCCCGTTTCCAAGAGTTTCTTTAATCTGCGCGGCGTGTTTTTCCATACCACTCACCATGCCTTCTCCTCCAAACTCCTTCATCGCTTCTCTCTGTTCTTCGATGTTGATCGTTTGTTTTGTCTCCGCTTGTAACTCCGCTCTAGCCGCCGCCCTCGCTTTCTCTCGTTCCTCTTCCTCGGCTCGGATCTTCGCTTCTTCTTCGTCCTTTTGCTTTTGGATCTTTTCTTGCTCTTCCTTCTCCTTTTGCGCTTGCTCGTTTTTCACCTTTTGTTCGGCTTCGGCGATTTCTTTTTCGCGCTTCTCAATCTCTGCGTTTCGATTCGCTTCAATGTCTTTCTTTTGCGTCGCCGCGGCTTCAAAATCGGACCACAAATCATCTGGAACGGCATCGACGGCTTCCGTGGGCGCGCTCGCGTCCGCCGCAGGTGCACCCGCGGCGGCGCCCGTGTTTGCTGTGTCGTCCTTCTTGTTGAGATCGGACCAACCTTCTGGATTTTGCACCGCCGCGACGGGTTGCTTTTGGTCGCGTTTGATGCCCAACTCATCCACGGCGGGTTGTAAGAGCTGATTCGTCGACTGTTCGACTCGAGAGACTGGTCGGACGTTGGAAGTCCCATCGTCGTTCCCGCCACTGCCGGCGGCTTTGTTGCCCTTCTCGGGATTCGAGTCGCCGCCTTCCGAAGACGAAGAATCGGAATCGGAATCGGAATCGGAATCGGATGAGTCCGAGTTTGCGGGTTTCTCACCAGAAGCACCCGCTACAGTCGCCAAATCAGTGTTCGACGCTTTCCTCCTCGGATTATTCTTCAAGTTCGCTTCGCACGCTTCGAGTTCACGCATGGCTGCCGCTTCTCGCGCCTTGGCTTCCTTCACCAAATCCATAGCCGACGCCGACTTTTTGCTCTTCTTCGGTCTCAACTGCGAATCGCAGTACCTTTGAAGTCTCCAAAGCGTTTTCGAATCGAGTTCTTCGATGTTGATTTCAATCTCGTCGCCCTCGGCTTTGCCCATCGCTGCTTGCCCTTCTTGAACAATAGTAATCACCATCTCTTGCTTGCTCTCTGGAAGCTCTTGCAACGACATCGTCAACGCGTGCTTCTCATCAAACGTCATCTCTCTCGTCGGTAACGGCTCTTGATCGAGCTCAATGTACTTGCGATCTTTCGTAACTTTGCTTTGTGGAGTCGCGCGTTGTCGTTTGGCTTTCGGTTGACCGCTGCCACTTCCGACCGGGCGACCTCTTGGTTTACCAGTTGCTTTACCTCGACTCGCGGCGGCATACTCCTCCGGATCGTCGTCGTACATGTTCGCGTCAAAGTCGTCGTCTAAGAATCCGTCCATATCGCGCTCTCGAGGGGCGTATCCGCCACCACCACCCTTTTGTCTTCTCAACTCTGCCAATTCACGTTTCATTTCCGCGAGTAACTTGGCCTGCTCTTCCGCGAAAACCTCTTCTTGTCTGATCGGATCCTCCGGCGTGTTTGCGATTTCAATATCCTCCTTCGTGCGGATGTCCTCCTCGTCGCTCATTTTCTGTTCAACGTTGTATTTCACCCACCCTTCTTCGAACGCGCCGCGGACTGTTTCACCCATTTGTCCAGCATCCGTAGTCGTCCCATTATACAAGGCACAGTTATCGAAAATCAATCGCATGTCGTCCGCAAAGTCGGTCGGCCACGTGTACTTCTTCCCATCCAACTTCTCTTTCACTTTACCGAGATCCATCGGGTTCTTCACGATCTCGTAATAATCAGGGATGCCAAGCTTTACCGCGTCAACGGGTTGCGTGAAAATCCAGTGGAATTTGTTTCTTTTCACGTGGTTCAAAACGTCTCTGCACGATTTGATCAACACGTTTCTCCTCTTTTGTCGTTCGTCCTCAATTTGCGCTTCTCTCAACATCCGTCGATTCTTAATGATGCGTCCATCGCGCATTCTCTTGTGCGAGCGGTCAGAACCGAGACTCATGCTTGCCGGCTTCACCGTTCTGTTCGCGTATGGGTCCGGTCTTCTCGCGCTGTACGCATCCGGCGGCGGTAACATGTCGTTGAACATGTTATCGTACTGGTTGAACACGCCGCCGCTCGCTCGTAACTGTTCTTGTTTTCTCTCCGCCGCTTCTTTCTTCTGCCTCTCGACTTCCTCGACTCTTCTCTTTGCATTTGCAATCTCCTCCAATTTCTTTTTCAACTCTTGTTTTGCTAATTCTTTTTCTCTTTTTTTCATCGCTTTTCGTTGTTTTTTCCTCTCCGCTAACTCTTCCTCCGTGCACTCTTCGTCCGTCTTATCGCCACCGGCTAATGGAATCTCCAACACCGGCGTCGCGATAATCGACTCGACTTTTTGAAGGATGGCAGGATCCACTTCTTGCTTTGCCGGTGGTTCAGGAGGCGCAGACTGTTCCGGTTTCGGAACTGGCGCGACTGGTGCGACTGGCGCGGCGGCGGCGTGTCCTCCTCCTCCCGAGTACGGCTCCGCAACTTTGTGTCGATCGAAAATCCCAGACCGCCACGACATCGGGTCAACGCCCCCATTCATCATCGACCCGTGACTTTTCTTCCTCCCTTTCATCTCTTGCCAGTTCTCTTTAAACTGCTCAAACTCGCTCGATTTAATAAAGGCAAAACCTTTCGGGCACCTCAAGGCGAGCGTTCTCGAGAGCAAAAGTTCACCTTTTTCAGCCGGTCTCGCGCCGCTCGGGTAGTACTCCTCGTCGTCCTCGTCTCCTAATTCCATTTTCTCCGCCGCGACTCCCGCGTCTTCTTTCTCTTTCTCTTCCTGCGCGGCTTTCTCCGCCGGTCGGACGCCCCCGTTTCGCGTCATTTTTTTATTGTCTTTTTTCTCTTCTTTTCACTTCTTCTTCTTCTTCCTCTCGCGAAAGCTTCTTCTTCTCGAGTCGACGAATTTCTTCTTCTTCTCCTTCGCTTTGTTGTTGTTGTTGTTGTAGCTCCTCTTCGCTTTTAATACTACTCTGTTGAGAAAGAAATAAAAAAGATTCGTTTCGTCGTCAGCGTCGTCTCTTCGCGTTGTGCTAATCGCGCGCGCTTCAAAGCGCAGAGGAATTCGAGAGAGAGAAGGATGTGATCCTGATGTGACTAATCGAATCGACGTAATTCTCTCTCTCTCTTTCTGACGACGTGAACGAAGATAACAAAGACGGCAGTAAAGTTGCTCGTCAAACAATGCTCTCCTCCTCCCAAAGCGTGTCGTTTAAAACGTACCTTTCTTAAAGTTTCTGTGCGTGTTAAAGTGTTAAAGTGTGTGTGTGTGTGTTAAATGCGCGCGCCGGCCGCACAATTATACAAGAGGAAAATCTTTCAATTTTGCGGCTGCCTCTTCGCAAGAAAAGAAAAAAAGAAGGAGACAAACGAAAGAAAGAAAATTCAATGCATGGAAAGATGACGACGGCAAACAGGAAGTAAAAACGTGTCGTAAAATCAACATCAACAAACACTCTTTATTATTTTCAAAATGTCTACGAGCACTAAAAGCTACTTACTACTCTTCGTCGTCGCCGCCACGAGTACTACTACTACTGCTACTACTACTACTCGAATAAGAAGAAGACAAAGACAAAGAACACGAGGGCGGATCCGCGCTTTTCTTTCCCAAACAAACGCTCATGTGCCCGCCGTGTTCTAACATTCTCAAAAACACCGCTTGGAAGCCGAACGAGTGCGCCGCTTCCACGCCTTTGACTTTGTCGTGGTAGTGGTACGGGGTCGATGGGTCGGGTTCGATGCCAAAACCGTATAAATCGACGGATTCGCAGGTGAGCATGGCAAAATATAAACCTTCCACGCCAGTTGGTGGGGAGTTGCGGCCTTTGACCGAGACGGCTTTGAGGTCGGCGAACGCGAGGTACGCTTTTTTGTATTGGCCTCGCGCGGCGCCGGCGAATTCAGGCGCCATGAAGTAAATTTTTTCCTCGCTGCCCCATTTTTTGTACAGAGCGTCCATGCTTTTTGCCGCACCAGCACCGAAGAGGAGCAACGCGTCTTCGGACGCACCTCTTGGTTTCCGTCGCAACCACGTTCGGGTCCACGCGTTGTTGATAACTCTGAAGGTGGTTTTCGAGCCGACTTTGTTTTCGAAACCGACGGTTGGACCGTCGTTGAAACGGAAAACGGCGTCGTGCGCGTCGATGGCCTCACCGTAATTGGCGTTTAAGTTGCTGCCACCGTTTCCCACGACCGCGCAGGACTTGAACTGTTTTTCGCGTAAATCTTCCGCCGGTAACACTTCTGGATTGTTCTTGCCGCTCGGATGGTACTTGTTACCATTTTGCGCCTTTGTCACTAAAATTCTCTTCACGTTTGCTTTCTTCCATTCCGGCGTTTTCGGTATCCACAACTGTGGGAGAACAATATCGAACGACTCTTTCAGTTTCTTCAAGTTCATGGCTTCTTTGGCTGCCGCGCCAACGCGATGGTCTGCGGTCGGGAGGAACGTATTGCCACCGGCGCTCGAGTCGGCGCTCTCGTCCTCGCCGCCGGTATCGTCCCCTTCCTCGTCGCTCGCGCTACCACCACCAAAACTATTACTACTAGAACTACTACTTCCTTTAGAAGATGATCGCGAACGGCTTCTTCTTCGTCCTTTTCGTGCCGTTCCCACGACGCCGGCGGTGGTCGCTTCTTCTCCTTCTTCGTCTGCGTTGTTGTTGTTGTTGTTGTTCAACTCTTCCTCTTCCTCCTTCTCATGCGACGACGAGGAAGAGGAGGAAGAGGAGATGTCTGCTGAAACGCGCATCGTTGTATCCTCCTCTCGAGTCGTAGTCGCTTCTCTCCCCCACTTCGACGACGACGACGACGCAAAACTTCCAAACAATCGCACACCCAACGCGAATACTCCATTTTCATCATCGTCGTTGATGAGAAACTCTTTGACGATAAAGACGAAAAGCGAGACGCACAGAAGGAGTCTGCACGCGCGATAATACGAAGATTTTCTTTTATTGATTCTCCTCGACGACCCAGTTTTTGCTTCTCTTCTGGGAACGGAGAGGCCCATTCCTTCTTCTTTGTCTTTGTCTTCTTCTTCGTAAATGCGCGAAGTGTTTTTGTGTGGTTTGTGTGAGAAATCAACTCGGGATTTTAAAATATTACACTTTCGAAATTTTCATCATCATCATCATCATCACAACATCTGATCGTACTTGGTGTTATCCTCGTCGTATTCCGCGCGTTTCTTTTTATCGCTGAGAATAGAAAACGCGAACGCGATTTGCTTGAACCTCGTTTCCGCCTGTTGGAGTTTCGCGGCTTCGTTTTTCGAGTGGTGTTGTTTGTCCGGATGCCACTTCATGGCTTGCGTTTTGTACGCTTTGGCTATTTGTTTCGGACGAGCGGTTTGTCGACAGTCGAGGAGTTGATAAAGTTTTGGGGTTTTGGATGATTCACCGATATCGTCATCTTTATCGTTGTCGTCGTCGTCGTTCAAATCGACGTCGGAGCCGTAGCGTCCTTTTTTCTTGCCCGGCGTTTTTCTGTTCATGGCGGAAACGAGCTTGGCCAACTTTTGCACTTTTCGAGCGATGATCGGATCCTCCGGTGATAGCATTTGCGCTAAACGGATAGACTCGAACGCTTTCATACGTTTGTTGCCTAAGAGATAGATATCGTGCGAAATGACGTGCGCTTCAACGTTGTTGGCGTGTAAGAGTAACGCCTCCTTGGCACTTTTCAACGCCGTCTTTGCCAGTCGATTACGGTCGAGTTTTTCTCGGTTTGTTTCTCCGGCATTCGTCGATGAATACTCGAATCCACGTTCATTCAGAACAGTAGAGGATGATTCTGAATCCGAACCCGAGGATAACGCGTCGTCTTCTTCGCTGCCACTACTCGTTCCGGAGGAAGCGCCCCGCGAATACGTTAAGATTCCTACCAGACTGGACGCGCGAGCGACGAGAATATTCGCGCGAAACCGCGTCGGTTGTCGACCCATGGATAGTTGTTCCAGGACATAATCGCACTTTTCCACGCACAACTGATACTCCTCTTGATCTGATAAACTTTCGATGGATTCTGAAATCGTTTCGAGTTCTCTCAATCGGTTCGCGAGCGTCTTGCATTTTTGCGAGTGTTTCAAAAGTTCTTCGTCGCACTCGTGCTCTAAGCTCGATGCTTCTAAACATCTCAACGCACCGCTCACGTCGTTTACTCTCCACTTACACTCGGCGAGAAGGTACAAACGATCGATAGAGTCTCTGGGAAGTTTGTTTTCGCACTCGTCCAAGGCGAATAAGACGCGTTGACACTTGATGCAATTTTCCACGTACTCAAATCGCGCGTTATTCTCAAAAGGAGACGTCGAAGTCGTTAGAATTTGTCTCAACATTTCCTCGCTCGCGATTAAGTTCTCCGCGTTCTTTTCTGCGTTTCTTTTCAAAAATTCCGCTTCGTCAAAGAGAGGTTTTCTCAGTTCGCCTTTGCGCGTCGCCTCGTTCTGCTTATTCGCGCGTTCCGTTTTACTCTTCAAAAGTGCCCTGGCCTCTTCTCGTCCTTTCGTAGCTTCCGCGTGCGTCTGGTCGATGTGTCGTAAAATAAACTCGTACATTTCTATCGCTTTCGTTTCGTTATTTAACTTCATTTGCGCCTTGGCGCCTCTCGTCAAAGCCTTCTCGTATTTCGGGTCGAGTTTCAGAGCGTTGTCGCAATCCTCCGCGGCGATGACGTATCGTTCCAACTTCAACGCACAAAACGCCCTGTTTGCGAAGTATACCGCTTTCTTCGGTTCTAATCTGATCGCCTCCGTGTACGCCTCGAACGCGTGTTCGTGATCTTCGCGTCTTTGATTTTTAGTACCATTTTTCCTTTCCTTTGCCGTTTTCAAACATTTCGAACCGAGATCGTTCGCCTCGTCCGCTTTCTTCTCGTCGTACTCTCCGTCCTTCCACCACTCTTTTTTCGCGTCGCGATCGATCACCGAAGAAGTCTTTTCAAAAGTTTTTTCTTCTTCTTCCTTCTCCTTCCCCGCGATCTCGGCCAACTCCACGGTTAACTTTCGCATCTGTTTCAACATGCGTTGCACCTCAGGAGTGTCAAACGTGCCCACTTTTTTCGCCTGAAATACGAAATCTTTATACTTTTCCATCCTGTATATTTCTCCAGCTTCGATCGGGTCCATCGGACATAAGCTGTCCACGATCATTTTCACGAGAATGTTCTCGCTCTCGTTTTCAACTTCGTCGTCGTCGTCAAAGTAGTGTGTTGTTGTGGTAAAATAGAAGAAGAAGAAGAAGAAAACAATGGTGAGAGAAAGAAAGAAAGAAATTAGTTGTAAGAAGTCAAACGAAGAGTTTTTAAAGAAAAAAAAGGGAAA
>Ga0181555_1002050_pt1 | contig 17187 bp, 18 predicted proteins | sample 011ome_15_FD_145601 | JGI IMG/M metagenome (GOLD analysis project Ga0181555, IMG submission 145601) | Coastal salt marsh microbial communities from the Groves Creek Marsh, Skidaway Island, Georgia - 011504AT metaG (spades assembly) | ecosystem: Environmental > Aquatic > Marine > Intertidal zone...
CGGCCTTCGCCTGATTCACCACTGAGTCCAGAGAGAGACGTATGACCTGGGAAGTTGTTATCGGCATCGAAACGCATGCCCAACTCGCCACCCAATCGAAAATCTTTTCGGGGGCCTCCACTGCCTTCGGCGCCGAGCCGAATGTGCAAACCAGCCTGATCGACCTGGCCATGCCGGGCGTGCTACCGGTGGTTAACCGCGAAGCCGTGAGCTGCGCTATCCGCTTTGGTTTGGCCGTGGGTGCCAAAATAGACCAGCACTCCATCTTTGCCCGCAAAAACTATTTCTATCCGGATCTGCCTAAGGGCTACCAGATCAGCCAGTTTGAAAACCCCGTGGTTGTAGGCGGCCAGATCGTACTGCAACTCGGCCAGGGCGACGATCTTATTGAAAAGGTTGTGAACCTGACGCGCGCCCACATGGAAGAAGATGCCGGCAAATCCCTGCATGAAGACTTCCAAGGCCGCACCGGCGTTGATCTTAATCGCGCCGGTACACCGCTGCTCGAAATCGTGACCGAACCAGAAATGCGTTCATCGGCTGAAGCCGTGGCCTACGCCCGTGCGTTGCACAGCCTCGTGCGCTGGATCGGCATCTGTGATGGCAACATGCAGGAAGGCTCCTTCCGCTGTGATGCCAACGTCTCTGTGCGCAAACCCGGCCAGCCCTTCGGCACGCGCCGCGAGATCAAGAATCTGAACTCCTTCCGCTTCATGCAACAAGCCATCGACTATGAAGTGCAATGGCAGATCAATGAACTGGAAGAAGGCCGCGCCATTCAGCAGGCCACCGTGCTGTTCGATCCGGACACCGGCGAAACACGCGCCATGCGGAGCAAAGAAGACGCGCAGGATTACCGCTATTTCCCGGACCCGGATCTGTTGCCGATAGTCATTAGTGACGAATGGATTGATCGCGTGCGCGGCGAAATGCCAGAGCTACCGCAAGCCATGCGCGAACGCTTCCAGGCGCTCGGCCTCTCGGCCTACGATGCTGCTGCCGTTACCGCATCACTGGAAATTGCCCGCTATTACGAAGGCACCCTCAAGGTGGCTGGCAACGCGCAAGCCAAAGTTGCTGCCAACTGGATCATGGGCGACTTCTCGGCACGCCTCAATCGCGAAGGCCTCGACATCGACGCCGCACCGGTAACCCCGGAGCAACTGGGCGGTCTCATCGCCCGCATTGCGGATCAGACCATCTCCAACGCTATCGGCAAAAAAGTATTCGACGCGCTGTGGCAGGGTCAGGGTAAGAGCGCCGATGAAATCATCGAAGCGCAAGGCCTCAAGCAGATCACCGACACCGGTGCCATTGAAGCTTTGGTCGATGAAGTGCTTGCCGCTAATCCGGGCAATGTGGCCGAATTCAAAGCCGGTAAAGAAAAAGCACTGAACGCACTGGTTGGCCAGATCATGAAGGCCGCCAAGGGCAAAGCCAATCCACAGCAGGTGAATGATCTGCTGAAGAAGAAGCTCAGCTGATCAGAGGCATTGCAAGAGATCGGCCTCTCGAACCGTGAGGCCGATTTTCAATTTACTGCCGAATCACTAGCATCTCATTCCCACCAATCTGGAACTCGTAGTTAACCTTCACCAGTTCCGCAAAAAAACCCCTGCCATTAAAATAATCAATCAGTTTTTCAAGAAACGGGGAGCGCTTACCATCTAAGGTTAGCACTGGGAATATTCTCAATTCTTTTGCAACCCTCATCACCTCATTAATAGACTTAAGGTGAAAGTCGTAGGATAGATGTTGGCTGTATAGAAGCAGAAAATGTGAAGCTAGAGCCAGCTCAAATTGGTTGTCTCTAAAAGGGAGTTTCTTGGGGAACTCTAGAGCAAGGTAACGCGCATCCGCCTTGCCCGCATCGTAGTCCTCTAAAAACAGGTTCATCGATCGCATGCGAAGCTCGCCCAGCGCTTCAATTGACTTGATGGTATTCCATAGATATCCCTGTTCATTAAGCCTCATCTGGGCAATAACAGATTCATAGGTTTCATCAATTCGACTTTTGATTTCCTGAGCAGTGAACTGGTAGATAGGATCGCATGAGACAACCTGGCCGCCTAGTTTAGTCAACGAGGAATTAAAGGAGGCTGGCCCATCCCCGCAACCTAAAATGGGTCTACGAATGTCCTCTTCGGACAGAGAAAACATCCTGACATACTCTTCGTAAGATCGTCCCCATGGCACGACCGAGTCTAGCTTCATACCCATATCATTTCCTGAGCGGGCTATTCCAACTTAAACCCTGTACTGCTCGCGACACGCTGATTCATTTCAGCACTCCCTTTGTCAGCTGATAAAGGTTTGGCAGATCTTCCTGGATCAAGTTCCAAACGACTTCATAGTCAATCGTGTCATAACCATGGGATAGACGATTCCGCATGGCATACATAACTTGCCAAGGAATCTCTTCGTGCTTACTGGCAAAGCCAGGATCAATCCGCTGAATATTCTTTGCTGCCTCGCCAATGATCTCAATGTTTCTAACAACAGCATCCTGAACCAACTCATCGCTGAGAAAAATCTGCTCGGTAACATTGGCTGTATACCGCTGAATACGCTCCATCGCCTGGACAATGTGCCCTAGATAATCAGAGCAACGAAGTGATTTTTTCATACAGGCACAGCTTCATCCAGCACCCGCTGACGGAATTTTTCAGGCAGCGCTTTGGGCGTAAGGACATCCACGGGAATACCCAGCAGTCTTTCCAGCTCCACCTGGATACCAGCCACATCCATTAGCGAGGTGCCTTTGATCGGATCAATGAGGAGGTCGAGATCACTACCTTCTTCATCGTCTCCATGCAGCACCGAACCAAATACACGCGGATTTCGCGCACGATATCGCTCAACCACGCTGCGAATGAGTGCGCGGTGGGTTTGCAGGGCGACTGACGGTTTCATGGCTTTATTTAACCATAACTTCAATCAGTTGCCGCTTAAACTCCGTACTGCTCGCGATAAGCCGCTACTGCAGGGCGATGGCTGGCGAGGTCTGCATTGTCTTTCAAGAAATCAAGCAGATCGGCGAGGTTAGCAATAGCGATCACCGGGATGCCATAGGAAGCAGCCACCTCCTGCACGGCCGACAGTTCACCCGTGCCACGCTCCATGCGGTCCAGCGCAATCAGCACACCGGCCGGGGTAGCGCCCTGGGCACGAATCAGTTCAACCGATTCCCGTACCGAAGTGCCGGCCGAGATGACATCATCGACGATCAACACGTGGCCTTTGAGCGGTGCGCCAACAATCGTGCCACCTTCGCCATGATCCTTAACTTCCTTGCGGTTAAAGGCATAAGGAAAGTTATGACCTTGCTGCGCCAGAATGACAGAGATCGCAGCGACCAGCGGAATGCCTTTATAGGCCGGTCCAAAGAGCATGTCGAACTGTAAACCGGATTCCAGTAAACGGCCCGCATAAAACTCAGAAAGCTGGGCCAGCGCCGCGCCATCCTGAAACAGACCCGAATTAAAGAAGTAGGGAGAAAGCCGCCCCGCTTTGGTTTTGAATTCCCCGAAACGCAGGACATTCTGATCAAGGGCGAAACGGATGAAATCGTGGCTCAATGACGACATAGCAATCTTTCAGGGGTTCTTGAATCGATATCTGCATTATCTCAAGAACTTGGCCGTTATCACACGACTAAATCTCCCCTAGATCATCCGATCGATCAGTTCGATCCAGTGACGCACCGGCACATCGGTGCCAGACTGCAGATGATTGATACAGCCCACGTTACCGGAAACAATTTCCTGCGGCTCGGTCTTCAGTAGATTCGTCAGCTTGCGGCCCAGTAGTTCTTGCGAGAGTGCCGGTTGCAGCATCGAATAAGTACCCGCTGAACCACAGCAGAGGTGACTATCCTGGCAGAGTCTCACGGTAACGCCGAGCGCACCCAGCAGACCTTCAACCGGGCCACGAATTTTCTGGCCATGTTGCAAGGTACACGGCGGGTGATAGGTCACGCGTTCCGGGATACCACCAGCACGTTTGGTCGTGGCCATCATCGACAAATGCGCTTGATAGCTCGGAAGGATTTCGCTGACATCCTTGGCCATCTTGGCAATGCGCTCGGCTTTGGCTGCATACGCCGGATCATGCGCCAGAATTTCTGCATAGTCCTTGATCATCACACCACAACCCGAGGCGTTGATAACGATGGTTTCTACACCATTCTCAACGTGTGGCCACCAGGCATCGATATTGCGCTTCATCTGCGCTTCGGCCCCGTGATGGTCACTCAAGTGCTGACGAATTGCGCCACAGCACTCAGCATCAGAGGCAATCACCAGTTCGATGCCCAGCTTGTCGAACACACGCGCTGTGGCTGCATCAACATTCGGCATCAAGGCCGGTTGCACGCAACCCACATGCAGCAACATTTTAGTTTTATGCGTTGCGGCCGGCCACGAGCCAGCAGCCGGAGCGACCTGGATTTTTTTCTTGAGTGTTGCGGGCAGCAGCGGGCGAAGCATGCGTCCAACACCGTGCAGGAACGAGAAAATTTGACGACGACTGAGCGTCTCACGCATTAACCAGCGTTCAATACGCTGTGATAGCGGTCGCACAACCCGCTCATCCACATAACGACGGCCGATATCGACCAGGCGGCCGTAACGCACGCCAGACGGGCACGTCGTTTCGCAACTGCGACAGGTGAGGCAACGATCCAGATGGCTCTGGGTCTTGGCCGTTACCGGCGCGCCCTCGACCATCTGCTTCATCAGATAGATACGCCCACGCGGACCATCCAGCTCATCACCGAGCACCTGATACGTCGGACACGTGGCCGTACAGAAACCGCAGTGCACGCATTTGTTAACAATGGCTTTAACCGCGCCAACGTCGGCATCATCGCGGAACTCGGGCGTTATATTGATCTGCATCTTACAAGCCCTGATAGAGTCGGCCTGGGTTGAGTATCCCGTGCGGATCAAAGGTGTTTTTCAGTCGTTGATGAATCGCCATCAACGCCGGTGGCAATTGATCAAACACATCGCCGACTGCATGCTGATTATTGAACAGTACCGCGTGGCCGCCCAGACTGCGGGCAAGCTTGCGAATAGCCTCAGGTGACGCATCACTCCACACCCAGCGCTGAGCACCACCCCATTCAATCAGTTGATCATGCGCACCCGAAATCGTTACCGCATCAATGGCAGGGGCGATCGCAGGCAACGACAAACGCCAGAGCGAATGCTGAGCCGCCATAGCGCTCGCACTAGAGAAAAACGCATGCGTCTGATCTTGCAGATCCAACCAGAGCTTTGCAGCAGCTTCAGGCGCCAGCTTGGTGCCGCCCAATTGCTGCTCGGCGGAGGCGACGGCTGCCCGCGCACCGGCCAGACGCACACTGAGTATGCCTTGATGCCAAACGCTCCCAGTCATTGGTAAGGGTTTGGCCGACCATTCATTGATCTGGTGAATTGCCGCTACTTCCGAAAGCTCAAAACACAAGGTGCTCTGCGCCAGCGGGACAGGCAGCACCTTAAGAGATACCTGCGTCATCAAACCCAGCACGCCGAGCGAGCCCGCCATCAGACGTGACACATCATAACCGGCTACGTTCTTCATCACCTGACCGCCGAATTTCAGCACATCACCCTTGCCGTCAATGATGTGCAAACCCAGCACAAAATCACGCACACCACCAGCATAAGGACGCGCCGGGCCAGACAGGCCAGCGGCAATCACCCCGCCCAGGGTTGATGCGGGGGAATAATGCGGTGGCTCGAAGGGCAACATCTGCCCACGCTCAGCCAGTGCCTTTTCCAGTTCGGCAATCGTCGTGCCTGCGCGTGCCGTCAAAACCAGTTCGGCTGGATCGTAATCCAGTATGCCGATATGTCCTGCGGTAGACAACGTTCGTTGCCCAGCAACGGCATCGCCGTACCAGCGTTTGCTGCCGGAGCCTTCAATGATCAGCGGGCTCTTTTGCGCAACTGCTTCTTTGATCTGCGCGACAAATTCGTGTGTTAAATCAGCCATGGCAGTCTCTAGAAACGAGGCAGATCGGCGTGTGGCAATTGGCCGCGATGCACGTGCATACGGCCATACTCAGCACAACGATGCAGGGTCGGTATGGCCTTATCCGGGTTCAACAGCTTTGCCGGATCAAAGGCTGCTTTAACCCCAAAGAATGCGTCCCGCTCTTTTTCATCAAACTGTACACACATGGTATTGATCTTTTCGATCCCCACACCATGCTCACCCGTGATGGTGCCGCCCAGCGCAACGCAGGCTTCGAGAATTTCATTGCCGAAGTTTTCTGCACGGTGCCACTGGTCTTCATCAGAACCATCAAACAAAATCAGCGGGTGCATATTGCCATCGCCGGCATGGAAGACGTTCATACAGCGCAAGCCGTAACGGTCTTCCATTTCCTTGATCTGATTCAGCAGCGTCGCAATCGCTTTCTTGGGAATCGTGCCATCCATGCAGTAATAATCAGGCGAAATACGGCCCGCAGCCGGGAAGGCATTCTTGCGGCCACTCCAGAACACCATGCGTTCCGCTTCGCTCTGCGATACCTGAATACGAATGGCACCCGACTGACGCAACACAGCGCTCATGCGCTCGATTTCTTCGGTGACTTCTTCTTCCGTACCGTCCGACTCACAAAGCAGAATCGCTTCTGCATCCAGGTCGTAACCGGCATGAACAAATTCTTCCACAGCGCGAGTGGCGGCCTTATCCATCATTTCCAGACCGGCGGGAATCAACCCGGCGGCGATCACATCGGCCACGGCATTACCAGCCTTGGTCATGTCGTCAAAGCTGGCCATGATGACGCGCGCCACTGGCGGACGTGGCACCAAGCGCACGGTAACTTCGGTCACCACCGCCAACATACCTTCACTACCAATCATCACAGCAAGGAGATCCAGCCCCGGCGCATCCAGCGCCTCGGTACCAAATTCCACAACTTCTCCATCCATCAGTACGGCACGCACCTGAATCACGTTATTCACGGTGAGCCCGTACTTCAGGCAATGCACGCCACCAGAGTTTTCAGCCACGTTGCCGCCGATTGAGCAGGCAATCTGGCTGGAGGGATCGGGTGCGTAATAAAGCCCATAGGGTGCCGCTGCGTCGGAGATGGCGAGGTTGCGCACACCTGGCTGCAGGGTCGCCCGGCGACTCAATGGATCAATATTAAGAATCTGATTCATTTTGGCGGTCGACAAGACAATGCCTTCTTGCATAGGCATCGCGCCGCCGGACAGGCCAGTGCCCGCACCACGCGGCACGACCGGCACGCCGAACTCATTACAAACTTTTAACACCGCCTGAACCTGTGCTTCGTTTTCAGGCAAAGCCACCGCCAGCGGCAGGGTGCGATAAGCCGCAAGGCCGTCACACTCGTAAGGGGCGGTGTCTTCCTTCTGCCAGAGCAAATTGGCAGAAGGCAGCGCACCGCGTAGCGCCTGCATCAGTTGCTGACGTTTTGCACTCATGCCGCTCCCTTTATCTTCTGATTGTGCGCCCCGACTAAGGCGCTGCAAGAATTATTATAGAAAGGTATGCCGCCTTCTTATATGAAAAATTTTCCCCTTCAGCGTGAGTATTATTCATGCTGCTACGCAAAGCGCCATTGATATCCAATCAAGGTTTAGCCGGTATTTCTGAGTGCTGCCGAAATACCATTGATGCTGAGATGGATGCCCCGCTGCACGCGCTCTCCGGCCTGGCCTAGCCGATAACGACGGATCAATTCCAGCTGCAGGTGATGCAACGGATCAATATACGGAAAGCGATGCCGCATCGACCGCGCCAGGCCCGGGTTAGCCGCCAGGCGTGACTTCTCGCCGGTAATCTGGTGCAGCGCTTCCGCCGTCAGATGCCATTCAGACTCGATAAGGCCAAAGATTTTTTTACGCAGCCGACGGTCTTCGACCAGCTCTGCATAGCGCGAGCCTAAGGCCAAGTCGCTCTTGGCCAGCACCATATCCATATTAGACAAAAGGGTGCGGAAAAACGGCCATTCTCGGTACATACGCTGCAGCAACGCCAGCCGGCTTTTACGTTCACGGGCAGGCTGCTGCTCAAGAAAAGCACGCACGGCCGAACCAAAACCATACCAACCCGGCAGCGTTAAACGACACTGACCCCAACTAAAACTCCAGGGAATGGCGCGCAGATCTTCAATCTGCTGCAACGCTTTGCGCGATGCAGGACGCGAACCGATGTTGAGCTGCGCCAATTCTTTGAGCGGCGTTGCGGCAAAAAAATAATCGCTAAAGCCGGGTGTCTCATAGACCAGTTTGCGGTAAGTTGCCGTGCTTGTTTCTGACAGTGCGGCTGACACCTCAAGAAATGCGCGTGGCGCGGGTTTGGTCGGCTGCAGCATGGTGGCTTCCAATGTTGCCGCAACCAGCGTTTCCAGATTGCGTCGACCAATTTCCGGATTGGCGTACTTGGAAGCAATCACCTCACCCTGCTCGGTCAGACGAATTTGTCCACGTACCGTACCAGGAGGTTGCGCCAGAATTGCCTCATAGCTCGGACCACCACCACGCCCCACCGTACCACCGCGTCCATGAAACATGCGCAAGCGAATGCCGCGTGTCTCTTCAAGCCTATCGAAGCATTGCGCCAATTCAATCTCTGCCTGATAGAGCTCCCAATTACTGGTGAAAATGCCGCCGTCTTTGTTGCTATCACTATAACCAAGCATGACGTCCTGCTCAGCACCCGAACGCGCCACCAATGCTGCCACACCTTCCAGCGCATAAAACTCACGCATGATGGGCGCCGCGTTGCGCAGATCGCCAATCGTTTCAAACAAGGGCACAACAATCAGATCAGTCACCGCATCATGCGTCAGTGTGCCACGCATCAACCCAACCTCTTTAAGCAACAACAGCACCTCCAGCAGATCGCTAACGCTTTCGGTATGGCTGATGATGTAATGACGAATCGCCATAGCACCGTACTGTTTAACGACACGATCAGCTGTTGCAAAAATCGCCAGTTCATCACGCGTATGCTGCGAGTAATCGTAGGCGGGTACGCGCAACGGCCGCACGTCATTCAGTGCACGCAGCAAAAGCTCACGGCGTGCTGATTCATCGAGTTGATTGTAGTGGGCGCACATCCCCGCTGCCGCCAGCAACTCAGCCACCACGGCCTCATGCTGATCAGAGCTTTGACGTAAATCAATCGTTGCCAGATGGAAACCGAACACAGACGCAGCGCGCATCAGGGGTTGCAATCGCTGTGCGGCCAAACTCCCAACACCCTGGCTGTGCAAACACGCCTCGACAATACGTAGATCTTCAATGAAGGCTTCCGCGCTTGCGTAGCCATTACCACCCGCGGATAACTCGACGCCATCCAGCACGCCTGCACCCAACTTTTTAAGCGTGGCCGATAGCCGTGCCTGTATTCCAATAAACGCCCTACGATAAAACTCATCACGCCGGTGTTCGCTCTGATCACCCGAAGCCTCGGCCAGCGCCCTTAGCTCAGGTGTAAATTCTGTGAGCATGGACGATTGCGACAACTCTCGCCCCAATGCACGCACCTCCTGCAGATAGTGGCGCAAAGCCACTTCGCTTTGTCGACGCGCGGCGTAATCCAGCGTCTGCGCGGTTACGTTCGGATTGCCATCGCGATCCCCACCGATCCAGTGTCCCATGCGGAAAAAGCTGGGGATTTGCCAACCAGTCAGCTCATCCTCCAGCGACGCGTAAAGCTTGGGGATCTGATCCAGGAACGTGGCGTCGTAATAGCTGAGCGCGTTCTCAATTTCGTCGATCACCGTCAGCTTGCTAAAACGCAGCAACCGCGTCTGCCAAAGCAGCGTGACCCGCGCCCGCAGTTGCTGTTCATTGTCATGCAATCGCCGATCCAGCAAGGCCTGCCTACTCTTGGCGCTCCCTAGCGCTTCGCGTATCGCATCGCGTTCAGTGAGCAGCTGCGCGATGTCACGCTCCACATCCAGAATGCTTTTACGCTGCACCTCGGTCGGGTGCGCCGTCAGGACGGGTGACACATAAGCCGCTGCCAGCACCTGGGCAATCTGGCGCGGTGTTTTACCGCCAGTACGTAGTTTTTGCATGGCGGCGCCAATGCTGCCGGGCTGCAAGTGCCCGGCACGCTCATACACGGCACGCCGACGAATGTAATGGCGGTCTTCGGCCAGGTTAGCCAGGTGACTGAAATAGGTGAAGGCACGAATCACACTGACCGATAATTCGTCGGTCAGTCCATTCAAGGCTTTCTTCAGATTGCGACCCGCCAACTGGTTGGCATCGCGCCGGAAGGCGACGGATAATTTACGAATCGCTTCCACGCGCTCGTAGACGGCTTCGCCCTCGTGAATCCGGATCACATCGCCCAGAATACGACCCAGCAGACGAATGTCTTCGACCAACGGTTTTTCGGCATCCTGCTTCTGACGGCGCATTTCCATGTTTCGTGTACCCCGGGGTTCTGAAGAACTGGCTTCAAAAAATTATAGGGGCTCCCCGGAAACAGCGTATGAAAACTTTTAACGGCGCACGTGAGGATTATTCAGCTGTCTGTCCTAAGGTATCGACCAGCCATTCGATAAAGGCGGCACATTCCCAACGTTCAGATACCCCCGGCTTCCAGCAGAGGTAATGATGATTCGGCGCCGCCACCGTCCGCTCCGACAGTCGTACCAGTCGCCCGGTATCCAGCCAGGCCGAGCCTAGTGTGGTGCGTGCCAGACAGACCCCAAGTCCCGCAGCCGACGCATCGTAAAGCATGCCGAGGTCGTTAAACTTGGCCATCGTCTGCAGCCGTTTCTTATCCAGATGGCAGCTATCAAACCAGGTTTCCCAGGGTTCGAGCTCACTGTGGATCATCAACGCACGGGCTACCTGTTCTTCATTGTCGAAGCCGCCGAGGCTCCCCACTTCATTCAGGTAATTGGGGCTACACACCGGTGTGGCATGATCAGACAGCAAATGCACCGATTCCCGATCAGCAAAAGGGCCCACACCAAAGCGCACCTCCAGATCGGTCTCCTGAGACACCACATTAAACAAGGGAATGGATACCTGCAGCACCAGATCAATTTCCGGATAGGCATAGCGAAACAAAGGCAGACGCGGCATCAGCACCTGCCGGGAAAAGGTCGGCGTGACGGCAATGCGCAGTAATGTGCGTGCGCTCTGTGGCCCCAACGGTTCTGCCACCTGCAAAATGGCCAACGCTTCGCGAACGCGTTTGAGATAAGCCTCGCCCTCGGGCGTCAGGCTGAAATCTTTGCGCACGAACAGCTTAAACTTAAGCTGCGTCTCAATCTGCCGAATACGATGGCTGATGGCGCTAGGCGTAATGTGCAACTCTTCCGCCACCTGCGTCACATTCCTATGACGAGCCAGCGCCTCAAACGCCAGCAGCCCTTGGATATTAGGAACTCTAGGAATCATGCTGATCTCTCAACGGGGCTCAGCCCGCCTGGCCCGACAACTGCTCAAGCAACTTGAGCACGGCAATAGAGTCTTCTTCACCGAGGCCGGAGCCCACCATCGCCTTGTACATCTGCGCGGTTGCCGCCGACGCTGGCAGGTAAAGACCTAAATCATGGGCCGTTTGCATGACGATGTTCATATCCTTCTCATGCATCCAACTCTTGAAACCCGGTTTGAAGTTACGGTCAATCATGCGCTGACCGTGGTTCTCGAGAATCTTGGAGCCCGCGAAACCGCCGAGCAGGGCCTCACGTACTTTGGCCGGATCGGTACCATTTTTCTTGGCAAAGGCCATGGCTTCTGCCACGGCCAGCACGCCGACCCCAGTCAGGATCTGATTAGCCGCCTTGGCTACCTGACCAGCCCCCGTTTCGCCGATGTAAACCACGTTCTTACCCATGCAGGCGAATAGCGGCTGCACTTTGTCAAAAGCCGCCTGGTCGCCACCGACCATTATCGACAGCGTGCCGGCAATTGCGCCCACTTCGCCGCCAGATACCGGTGCATCCAGAAACGTCACACCCTGCGCGGCCAAATCAGCACCGATGCTTTTCGCCGCAGCCGGTGGGATTGTACTCATATCCACCGCGACCAGACCGGGGCGCTTACTCTGCACGACACCCTGGCTACCGAGCAGTACTGCGCGCACATCCGGCGCATCGGCCACCATAGAGAACACTACCTCAGCGACTGACGCCACCGCTGCCGGGCTGTCCGCACCCTGGGCACCCGCGTCGATCAACGGCGCCATCGATGCTTGACGGCGCGCCCACACAGTCACTTCATGCCCGGCCTTGAGCAGGTTGAGTGCCATCGGGCGACCCATGATCCCCAAACCAACGAAACCAACGCGCATAGCAACTCCTGAATCGGGCACCCCGTCTACGAGGTGTGTCATAACGGATGAACTTGTTCGCGATCCCGATGGCTGCCAGGGGATAACTTCAAGGATAATACCCTCAAGTTTCTCACAGACTGTTATCGACTGAACATGCGCATTATTTCTGCCAACCTTAATGGCATCCGCTCCGCCTGGAAAAAAGGCTTCGCCGAATGGCTCGCGACCCAGCAAGCGGACGCTGTCTGTAGCCAGGAAGTCCGGGCCACCCTCAAAGACATGGCCAAAGACGGCACCATGGAAAACCCCTGTGGACTGACCGGCTACTGGCACCTGGCCGAAAGACCGGGTTACAGCGGCGTCGGCATCTGGACGCCTCATACCCCGAAGCAAATTATCCAGGGCATTGGCCACCCCGATTTTGATGCCGAAGGCCGTTACCTGGAACTGGATCTAGGCAAAGTCACTGTGGTTTCACTGTATCTGCCTTCTGGTTCCAGCTCTCCTGAACGTCAAACAGCCAAATTCCATTTCATGGATGAATTTCTGCCCCGCATGGCTGCCCTTAAAGCCTCCGGCCGCGAAGTGATCATCTGTGGTGATTGGAACATTGCGCACAAAGAGCAGGATCTCAAAAACTGGAAATCAAACCAGAAGAACTCCGGCTTTCTGCCCGAAGAGCGCGCGTGGATGACACGCCTAATCGATGAGCTCGGCTGGGTTGATGTCTACCGTGCCGTGCACCCGGACACCACCGCTGATTGCTACACGTGGTGGAGCAATCGCGGACAGGCTTATGCCAATAACGTGGGTTGGCGTATCGATTACCAGATCGCCACGCCAGGTATTGCTAGTCTGGCGCGTAGTGCCGCAGTCTACAAAGATCAGAAGTTCTCCGATCATGCCCCGCTGATTATCGATTACGACTTAACGCTTTGACGATTGCAATGGCGCTGGCTTAGGCGTAGGCTTAATGTGCGTCTGCATCATGCAGAACTATTTGCAATAAAAACAAAGGGACTACCATGTCGAATACCGTTGCCTCAAAAGAAAAACTTGTTGCTGATCTCAAACTGGTTGTTGCTGATACGGAAGAGTTGCTGCGTGCCACCGCCGGCCAAGCGGGTGAAAAAGTCGCCGAATTGCGTACACGCCTGGAACAACGCCTGCAAGGTGCCAAAGTAGCACTGGCCGATGCACAGGCTTTTGCGACCGAAAAAGCCAAGGCCGCGGCCCATGCAACCGATGATTTTGTACACGCCGAACCTTGGAAGGCCGTAGGCATTGCCGCTGCGCTGGGTCTGGCACTTGGTGTGCTGATCGGCCGTCGCTAATCCGTTGTCGAGCGCTTCATGAAACTGCTCGATGCCGCTCGTGATCAGGTTCGCCAGTTACTCGGGGTGGTGCAAACCCGCCTCGAGTTGTTGGGGCTTGAGTTGGCGGATGCGCGCGATCACTTGGTCGCGCTCTTTGCCTTTACGGCGGTGGCTGTATTTTTCTCCGGAGTCACGGTGGTTACGCTGCTGGCTTGGTTAGTGCTTGCCTATTGGGAACAGCGCTTGGTCATCCTTGGCGGTGCAGCGGCCTTGTTCGCACTCATGGCCATGATCGCTATCTGGCGCGCCAGTAAACATGCGCAGGCCGGTGCCAATATTTTCTCGGATAGTTTGCAGGCGCTGCAAACAGATCGTGCGGCACTGAGGCCACCCGCATTAGATGCCCATGTCAGCACTGAATGAACGCGCCATCCAGCGTGGACGCCTGCTGGAACGCATTAGCCAGCAACGGGTGGCGTTAGGCATGTGTTGCGCCCCGCTGGCAGATGCCCTCAATACCGCAGATCAGGTGGTGGCTGGCGCCGAGCGCACCCGTCAGTGGATCTCGGAAAACCCGCTGGCAGTGGGCCTGGGTCTTTTCATTTTGGTCGTGTGGCGTCCTAAGGGCATGCTCAAGCTGGCCCGCAATGGCTTGATCGGCTGGCGCAGCTTACGCTTTGTACGTCAAAAGCTTGGCGCTTTGCTGGCTTAAGACGCTGCGTCCCAAATTTCCTGTTCAATCATTTGGCGTGTTGCCGCTTCTGCCCAGCCGCGGTTAGCCGCTGGTGAGGCAGGGCTCGGATGCAGTACGCGTCCGATCTTTGGTAAGTGCTGGCTTGAGGCCAATGCGCGCACTGCCTGTGCCTGGGCATAAGCCCCCACACCGACCACCCATTCCGGCTGCATGGTCTGCACCAGCAGGCGCAAGTGTTCATCACAAGCAGCCACCACCGGTGCCATTTCTACGGCGGGCAGTTTGTCCGGTGTCACATTACGTGCGTTATCAAAAAACGCCAGCGGACAGTAGTTGGCAACAAAGTGTTCCGCAAAAAAGGCTTCCGGCGTCCCGAAACGCTCGCGGAACAAGCCCCATAAACGTCGCCCGCTGACTTCTGACCGTGTACACGCCCAGCCTTCAATCGGCCGTTTGGGGTTCATGTCCAAAGGCTGACGAATCGGGGCGTCAATGCGCAACCAGTCGTGCACCATACTGACTTCACCAAAGGGCACACCGATCTGCACCATACCGAACGGTCCCGGATTCATACCGAGGAAGATGACGCGGCGAGGTTGCGGTTGCCCACCCCACTGAGTCAGATATTGCGCATGTGCCGCGCCCGCATAATCCAGCGGGTTATAAACATGCGTGACCGGTGCAGAAAACGACAAGCCATCCAGCTGCGCTGAGAGTGTTTCGGCCGCCGTAATCAGTGCGCGTGCACTCATGCCGTACGTACCTCACTCGCTGTACCTCGATCATCGCCAGACCATGGCGCTACCTTGACCAGCAGCAACATGCCCGGAATCGCCAGGAATGCACACAACCAGAAGAAGCCATACCAACCCATCTGTTCGACCAGCCAACCCGCCGAGGCATTAACCAAGGTGCGCGGCACGGCTGCCAGACTGGTAAACAAAGCAAATTGCGTAGCGGTATAGGCACGATTGGTTGAGCGGGCAATGAACGCCACAAAAGCGGCCGTACCCAGACCCACACCGAGGGCTTCAAAGCCAATCACCAACGCCAGGCTCGCTAATTCTGAAGGTCCAATCGCACTTTGTGGTCCCGCAGAAGCCAGCCAGGCAAAACCGAAAATAGACACGACCTGCACCACACCAAACAGCCAGAGTGCCCGGTTGATACCCAGCTTCACCATCCACAGACCACCGAGCAGACCACCAATCACGGCGGGCCATAGGCCGGCATTTTTTGCTACCAGTCCGATATCGCTCTTGGCGTAGCCCATATCCAGATAGAAGGGTGTTGCCAGCGCAGTACAGAGTGAGTCACCGAGCTTGTAGCAGAAAATAAAAGCCAGCACCGTGAGCGCACTTTTCCAGCCGGCACGCGCCATGAATTCGTTAAAGGGTTCAACAATGGCTTGCTTCAGTGTGCGCGGCGCCAGGTCGTCGCCCTGTGGTTCGCGCACCCAGAAAGTAGCCAGCACGCCGGGCACCATAAAGGCCGCCGTAATCCAGAACACCTGATCCCAGGGCAAATGATCCGCCAGGATCAGCGACACCGAACCTGGGACCAGCCCGGCGACACGGTAAGCGTTTACAAAGACCGAGTTACCCAGGCCCAGCTCTTCATCAGAGAGCAGCTCACGACGAAACGCATCCAGCGCAATGTCCTGCGTGGCTGAAAACACCGCCACCAGGGCAGCGATCAACATAATCGTGCTGATCTCAGTGTGTGGATCAAAACCACCCAAAGCGCCAATAGCCCCAACCAACCCCAACTGAGTGACCAGCATCCAGCCACGGCGGCGACCCAGTTTCAAAAAATTGAGGCCATAGCGATCCAGTAATGGTGCCCAGATAAATTTCCAGGTGTAGGGAAACTGGATCAGCGCAAACAGACCAATGGTCTTGAGATTCACGCCACTGGAACGCAACCAGGCCGGCACCAGATTCAATAACAGATACAGCGGCAACCCCGAGGCAAAACCGATCAGGACGCAAATAGCCATGTGGCGCGTCCAGAGAGCGCGCCACACACTGGGTTTTTTATCGGAACCCGCTGCGGTCACGGACGACCTAAACGGTAAATGGCCGTATCTGCCAGAAAGTTAATGTCTTCAGTCACACGAGCGCCATTATCCAGCGCAATGGTTTCCAGAATGGCGATGCCCTGTTCGCGACATAAAGCTTCAAAATCAGCGATCGTAAAGAAGCGCACATTCGGCGTATCGAACCATTGATACGGCAGGCTTTCCGACACCGGCATCCGCCCTTTCAGAATAGCCTGGCGATGCGTGTAGTAGCCGAAGTTCGGAAACGATACGACGGCTTCGTGCCCAACACGTAACAATTCCTTGAGCAGGCCGACGGTGTTCTGAATCATCTGCAGCGAGAGCGACATGATCACGTGATCAAAAGCGCCATCTTCAAAACCGGCGAGACCCCGTTCCAGGTTCACCTGAATCACATTGACGCCAGACTTCAGACACGCCAGCACACCGGCCGGATCTTTTTCAATACCGTAGCCGATGACCTGTTTCTCATCCATCAGGCGACGCAGCAGCAGCCCATCGCCACACCCCAGGTCGAGCACGCGCTCACCCGGTTGTATCCAATCGGCAATGGCATCCAGATCCGCGCGCAAATCGGCCAGATCCAGCCGTACGCTCTTACGTGGCGTCATAGCACGACTTCCTCGAAGTAAGTGCGTAACACGGCGTGGTACTGCGCATCGTCCATCAGGAAAGAGTCATGCCCATGCACGCTATCAATTTCGGCATAGCTCACACGACGGCCGTTATGCACCAGGGCGGTCATGATTTCACGACTACGCTCAGGCGAGAAACGCCAGTCCGTGGTAAAGGCAACCAGCAAAAAATCGGCTTGGGCG
>Ga0181555_1002056_pt1 | contig 17160 bp, 17 predicted proteins | sample 011ome_15_FD_145601 | JGI IMG/M metagenome (GOLD analysis project Ga0181555, IMG submission 145601) | Coastal salt marsh microbial communities from the Groves Creek Marsh, Skidaway Island, Georgia - 011504AT metaG (spades assembly) | ecosystem: Environmental > Aquatic > Marine > Intertidal zone...
CTAGCTTTGTTGATATATATTTCTGGATATTGTGTCAGGAGGCTTGGTGAGATCAATACTTCGCTAGGGTTTTTTAGGCCTTTGATTGTTTTAGCTTTATTCGGATTATTAATTATGTCTCAACCTGATCTTGGATCAACCTTAGTGGTTGGAGCTTTGGTGATTATTGTATTATTTTATGCAGGGATTTCATTTTTGCAATTTTCATTATTAATTTTACTAATGGTTAGCTTGGCAGCCATAGCAGTCTATTTAGAGCCCTATAGATATATAAGATTTATTTCATTTACTGAACCATTTGAACATTTCTATGGGCCTGGGTGGCAGCTTTCAAATGCTCTGCTTGGAATTGGTCGCGGGGATTTGCTCGGCGTTGGTTTGGGAAATAGTCTTCAAAAAAATTTATACCTGCCTGAGCCTCACACTGATTTTATTTTTGCAGTAATTGTTGAAGAATTTGGTTTGATTGGTGGACTGTTAGTAATTTCTTTGTTTATATCATTAATTTTTGGCATCATTCAAACCTCTATTAAAGCGCTTGAGCTTGGTAAATTATTTCAAGGATTGATTGCTTTTGGCGCAGGTATTTTAATTGCAATTCAAGTAGCATTTAATATAGGAGTTAATCTTGGAATCTTACCAACAAAAGGTTTAACGCTTCCCTTCATAAGCTATGGTGGAACAAGTTTAATTTTATTTATGTTTTTAATCGGTATGGTTTTAAGAATTAATTTTGAAAATAAAACAATAAGGTAATGAAATTTTTAATTTCTGCAGCAGGAACTGGGGGCCATGTCTTTCCAGCATTAGAATTTGCCAATGAGTGCATTAAAAACAATCATGAAGTTATTTGGATGGGTACAAATACTGGGATAGAAAATCGAGTGGTTCCAAAAAATATAAAATTTTTAACTATTCCTATGAGTGGTTTTAGGGGAAAGAATTTAATTAATAAAATCTCTTCATTACTAGGTTTAATAGTTTCAATTTTTAAAAGTATTTTTTATTTGTATAAAAATAATATTGATTATGTTATTTGTTTTGGAGGATATATTTCATTGCCAGTAGGTTTGTCAGCATGGATATGTAGAAAACCTCTTTTTTTACATGAGCAAAATGCAGTTATGGGCACTTCTAATAAAGTGTTACAAAAATTTTCAAAAAAAACTTTTTTAGGATTTTCTTTGAATGAACCACTTTCTAAAAAAATGATGCTAGTAGGCAACCCGATAAAACCTCCAAAAGAAATCTTTTTTCCAGATCAAAGCCATGAATCAATAAGAATTTATGTAACTGGTGGCAGCCAAGGCTCGGAATTTTTAAATCATAATATACCTTTGGCCTTGAGCGCTCTAAATACATCATTAGAGGTAAGGCATCAATCTGGAGTGGGGAAATCTTCAGGAATTAAACGTTTGTATTCGAGTAATATTTCTGTGGAGGTCGAAGAGTTTTACAATTCTCCGCATGATGCAGTTTTATGGTCTGATTTTATTATCTCTAGAGCGGGCGCGCTTTCTTTGTCAGAAGCTATATCTTTAAAAAGAGGATTGCTAATGATTCCTTTACCCTCAGCAATTGATAATCATCAGCTTTTAAATGCTGTTAATATTTTAGATTTAGGGATGGGTTTAATCCACGAAGAGTCTGACTCTATTGAGTCTCTTTCTAGAAAATTAAAGGATATCCTTGATAAAAGATTATATCTAGAGTGGGCAAGGGCGGAGAATAATTTAGATCATTTTAAAGCGGCAGGAACAATGCTAAATTCAATCTTACAAGATTAAAAAACACATGACTTCTCTCGGATTTCAAAAATTTAAAAAAATTCATATGATCGGTATTGGTGGCTCTGGGATGATTGGAGTTGCAACTATTTTACAAAAACAAGGTTTTAAAGTTTCAGGTTCAGATCTTTTAATTACCGATGAGTTGAAAGAGTTAAAAAAACTTGGTGCCAAAGTACAAATAGGTCATGAGCCTAGATTGGTAAAAAATGCAAATTTAGTTGTTGCCTCATCGGCAATATCAAGAAGAAACCCTGAGCTTGTGTATGCAAAGAAATCTGGATTAACTATTATTCCTCGAGCCGAGATGCTCGGAACTTTAATGAATCCATATCGCAGTATTGCAATTGCAGGTAGTCACGGGAAAACATCTACAACTAGCATTATTGCAAGTATTTTTAATGCAGCAAACTTAAGTCCGACTTATGTCATTGGAGGCCAAGTGCTAAGTATTGGAAGAAGCTCTAACCTTGGGGAAGGTAATTATATTATTGTTGAAGCTGATGAAAGTGATGGATCATTTCTCCATTTGCAACCTGATGTTGCAGTAATTACAAATATTGATAATGACCATCTAAGCTTCTATGAATCAGATCAAGAGAAACTAAATCAATCGTTCATTAGTTTTGCTGAAAATTTACCTTTTTATGGCCATATTCTATTAAATTTAGATGATTCCAACATACGCAAAATTTCTAAGGCCATAAATAGAAGGCAAATTACCTTTGGGTTTAATTCAAAAAATAGATTTCAAATCACTAATGTAAAGCTCTCAAAGGGTTTTCAAATATTTCAATTAACAGATCACAGTAATAAAAAAAACTATAAATTTTCTACCAATCTAAGCGGCAAACATAATCTATATAATGTTACTGCCGCTATTTGCGTTGCGATAGAAGAAAATATTTCAGTTAAAGATATTGCTAAGGGATTATCAGAATTTAGGGGTGTTGGAAGAAGATTTGAGCTTTCTAACATTTTTTTTACAGAAAAGCCCCATATCTTAATAGATGATTATGGGCATCATCCTGCTGAAATTTTATCAACAATTCTTGCCACCAAAGAAAAGTTTCCTAGAAAAAAAATCTGCATGATTTTTGAACCACATCGATATACCAGAACCCAACAGCTTTTTGATGATTTTGTGAAAGTTCTCTCAAGAGTTGATAGCTTGTTAGTCTTGGATATATATCCTGCGAGCGAGAAACCAATTAGGGGCATTTCTTCAAAAAAACTTATATCTGAAATAGCTAAAAAGCATAAAAATGCAGAATTTATAGGAAAGTCTGATCCCTTAGATTGGCTGCAAGCGAACTCTGAGAATTTTTCAATATTGATTACTCAAGGAGCTGGAACCATATCTAAATTGAATAAAAAGATTAAAAGCAAGTGGCAAAAGAAAAAATTATAGTTTTATATGGAGGCGATTCTTCTGAGCGTGAAGTTTCTCTTGAGAGTGGAAAATATATATTTCAAGCATTGAAGAATTTAGGTCATGAGACACATCTTATTGATTACCCAAAAAATTTTTCAATTGAGGAGCTTGTTCAAGAAGATTTTGTTTTTATTGCCCTTCACGGAAAGGATGGGGAGTCAGGAGAGCTTCAAAGTGTCTTAGAGCAAAAGGGGATCCCTTACTCTGGAAGTGATTCTGTGGCTTGCAAAAATACTTGGAATAAAAACACATTAAAAAAAATTTTAAGAAAAAATAACATACCCACTCCAAAATGGCTTGCTATTACATCTTTATACAACTTTCACAACAATTTAGAAGATTCTATTTTTGATCCATTGAGGCCGTTCAATGAAATTTTTTTAAAGCCAGCAGAGGATGGTTCAAGTATAGATGTTTTTAAGCTATCAAGTACCAAGGATCTCAAAAAAGCTATAACCGACAGTTTGGATCCAAGTAGGCAATTTATATTTGAAGAAAGTATTGATTTCAAAGAACTCACCGTCCCTATCCTTAACGGAAAATGCTTGCCACCTGTGGAAATAATTACGACTGAATCTTTCTATAACTTTAACGCCAAGTATGTAAATGAAGATACCCAGCTAAATAATTTGATCATGTCTGATGAAAAAAAAGATGAGCTTGAGCAGATCTGTCTTAAAACTTTTGAAGTCATTGGGGGAAAGGGATGGTTAAGAGTTGACCTAATGCAAGACAGCAATCTAAACTTTTATGTTCTTGAGGTAAACACTGTTCCTGGCATGACTTCCCATAGTTTATTCCCTAAATCTGCTCAGTCTATTGGACTTTCCTTCAATGAGGTTGTTCAAAAAATTATCGATGATTAGCAGAAGAGAAATCATTTTTATAATTTTAATCCCTATTTTTTTGGGCTGTTCAGGTCAAAACAACCAAAAAATTAATATAGTTTTTGATAAACCCCCAACTTTAAAAAAAGAACAGGAATTTATTTCTAATATATCAAGCCTCGCTTTAAATAAAAATTTATCAAAATTTTTAAAAGATCAGAATTGGATCAATTCTTTTTTAATAAAAAAACATGCATTTAAACCTATAGAAATATTCATTGAAACTAAAGAGCCACAATATATTTGGCGAGAAAAATTTTATTTAGATAAGGATTTAAGCAAATTTTTGTATTTTGGAGAACACCCTAATTTATTACATTTATATATGCCAATTGGAATGGTTGATGAATGGTTGAAAGTTCAAGATCAGATTTACCAGGCAGTTGAAGCCTTCAGTCTTGAAATTTCATCTGTTACATACACCGAAGCAGAGGGTTGGTATTTTCAGTCTAAAAATAATTTAAGAGTAAATCTGGGGTCTGATCTTTCTTCTAAAGTATTTAAAAAACTTTCGTTAACCTTAAAATATATTTTCGAAAAAAACTTAACTCCTAGTATTATTGATTTAAGATACGAAGATGGAGCAGCTTTAAATTATGGCAAATAATGTGACAAAAGACTCAGACTATGTTGTTGGATTAGATATTGGAACCTCAAAGGTTGTATGCATTATTGGTAAGTATGTTGATCAGCAATCACTAGAAGTAGTGGCAATGGGATCTTATCCATCTAGCGGTCTTAAAAAAGGGGTTGTTGTAAACATAGATGCAACTACAGATGCAATTCAAAAATCTATTGATCAGGCTCAAGCATCATTTGAGGGAAAAATTAAGAATGTGTATGTTGGGATTGCAGGCAATCATATTCGCAGTTTAAATTCTCATGGAATTGTAGGCATTAAAGATAAAGAAGTTGATGCTGGTGACATAGATAGAGTTATTGAGGCTGCACAAGCAGTTGCAATTCCATCAGATCAACGGGTGCTACATGTTCTTCCTCAAGAATATGTTATTGACAATCAAGACTCCATTAGAGAGCCTCTTGGCATGTCTGGTGTTAGGTTAGAATCTCACGTTCATTTAGTTACTTGTGCAAATAATGCTATTCAGAATATAGAAAAATGCGTTAAAAGATGTGGAGTTGGTGTAGATGGTTTTGTTTTGGAGCAGCTCGCAAGCTCATATTCTGTGTTATCAGAGGACGAAAAAGAGCTAGGAGTCTGTTTGGTAGATATCGGCGGTGGAACCACTGATATTGCAGTATTTAATTCTGGTTCAATATCATTTACAGGAGTTATTCCAATTGCGGGTGATCAAGTGACTAGCGATATAGCAGTTGCATTAAGAACCCCCACAGCTCAAGCAGAAGACATCAAGCAAAAGCATGGTTGCGCAGCAGCAGAACTTACTCAAGATGGAGAAACTTTGGAAGTAATGAGAGTTGGAGGAAGGCCGCCTGAAGATTTATCAAGGAGATCATTGGCTGAAATCATCGAACCGAGATATGTCGAACTTTTTGAATTAGTGAAAGCAGAAATTAAACGCAATGGTTTTGAAAATAAAATTCCTGCAGGCATTGTTTTGACAGGGGGTACCTCAAAAATGGAAGGAGCTGTTGCTTTGGCTGAGTCTATTTTTCAAACAAGTGTAAGATTGGGTATTCCAGAAAAATTTAATGGAATGGAATCAGTTTTAAAAAATCCAATATACGCTACTGCTTTAGGTTTAGTAGGTTTTGGCTTTGATCAAATCAAGCAGGGCTATACTTTAGAAAGTAATAAAAGTTTTTTTGATAAAGCCTTCGGTTTCTTAAAAAATAATTATTGATTGCTAGATGTATTTGGCTTAGAATTCCTGCTCCTTGGTTTTTTGATGTTCAAAAAATCTTCTAACTCATAAGGAAAAAAATGAATAATTACGAATTAACACTGATACTTAATCCAGATTTATCTACTAAATTTGACGATTTTCAAACTAAGTTTGAAAAGACCTTGACCGATATTAATTTTAAAATTAATAAACTTGAGAATATTGGTCGCAGACAGCTAGCTTACAGCATTCTTAATCACAATAAAGGTCACTATGCTATTTTGCAGATTGAAGGCCCATCTGAATCAGCTCTTGAGCTTGAATCCAAATTAAAATATGACACTTCTGTAATTAGACATCTTTTATTGAAGGTTGATTACCCATCTTTAGAGGATTCTTTGTTACTTGTTGAATCAAGGGAGGCAAAAAAATCTCCTACAGAAGATCCAAAACAAGAGAAGCCAAAAGTTACACCGGCTGTTAAAAATAATACCGACGAGACTGCCGCAACAGAAGAACCAAAGGGTGATGAATAATGACTGAATCTAACAACAAAAATTTTAATTATAAGAATGTTGATCTCCTCAAAAAATATATTACTGAGACGGGAAAAATTATACCTGCGAGAGTGTCTAACATAAGCGCATCAGAGCAGAGAAAATTAACTAAAGCCATCAAGATTGCTCGCTTTTTAGCTTTGTTACCATACACAGATTCACATAGATAAATCATGAAAATTATACTTTTAGATAAAATCCAAAAATTAGGTGAAATTGGAGATGTTGTTGAGGTGAGCTCAGGATATGCTAGGAATTTTCTTATTCCAAAAAAGAAGGCAATGTTCGCTTCTGAAGAAAACCTTAAGTATGTGGAGAGTAAGAAATCAGAACTAGCCGCAGCCTCTGCTGACGAAATAGCAAATGCACAGGGCAAGGCTGATACAGTATCAGGGGCTAGGGTTGAGATCAAAGTTCAAGTGACTGAAGAGGGTGCATTGTATGGTTCAGTTGGTACGAGAGAGATTTCAGAAGCATTTAGCGCGATTGATCATGCAATTGATAAAAGTGTTATTCAGTTACCCGATGGGCCTTTAAAAGAACTTGGAGATTATTCAATTACTTTATTATTTCATCCCGAAGTTTCTTGTGTTGTTGAGGTTTCCGTTCAGGCTGAGTAGTTGTTATCTTGATTGTATGATGTAAGAATCATATATATGTCTATTAAATCTATAGAAAATACAGAGCAAGTCAGGGAGCTTGAAAGGGCTATATTGGGTGGTTTAATGCTTGAAACTGAAAGGTATGATGCTGTCAGCGAAATCATTGAATTCACTGATTTTGAGGGCCAAGATCATCAAAATATCTTTCAATCTATGGGCGAACTTGTTAACTCAAACAAACCTCTTGACCCTTTAACTGTTTCAGATCGATTAGATAGCAAAAACCTTTTAACCAGAGTAGGAGGAAAGAATTACTTAATTGATCTAGCCTCCACCAGTCCATCTGCTGCAAATTTAGAAGCGTATGCCGGAATGATTAGGCAAAAATCCATTTCAAGAAGGTTGCTGAAGATTAATTCAGAGATTTCAGAACTCATTATTAATCCCCAAGGCAAAGATGCTGCTGAATTACTTGATGAGGCTGAAACTAAAATCTTTTCATTAAATGATGAGGCCAGTAGAACATCAACCAGCATTCAAAAGTTAGATGAGCTTATTCCTCAATCAATTGAGAGAATGAATGAAATTGCAAAAAATGGCTCCTCCTTACTTGGAGCATCGACAGGTTATAAGGATCTTGATGGCAAGTTGCAGGGACTGCAAAAAGGAGACCTGATAATAGTTGCTGCCAGACCGAGCATGGGTAAAACTGCTTTAGCGATGAATGTTGTTGAAAACTTTATTCTAAATAAAGAAATACCTGGAGGCGTTTTAGTCTTTAGTCTTGAGATGCCAGCTGAATCATTAACCACAAGATTATTGGCTAGCAACGCTAAAATTGATCAACAAAAAGTTAGATCAGCCTCTATGAATCAAACTGATCTCAAAAAATTTATGGAATCATCGTCTAAATTAAAAGATTTGCCTCTGTACATAGACGATAGTTCAATGCTTTCACCTATGGAGCTAAGAGCAAGGGCCAGACGAATTGCACGTCAAGAACCCAAAGGATTATCTTTGATAGTTGTTGATTATCTTCAATTAATGCAATTGCCTGCTTCCCAAGAGAACAGGGTTAATCAAATTTCTGAAATTTCTCGATCATTAAAAATGCTTGCAAAGGAATTAAATGTTCCTGTTATTGCATTATCTCAATTAAATCGTGCTGTGGAGCAAAGACCCAATAAAAGACCAATTATGGCTGATTTAAGGGATTCGGGTGCAATTGAACAAGATGCAGATGTAATTTTATTTATCTACCGAGACGAGGTTTATAACGAAGATTCTGAAGAGGGCAACAAAGCTGAAATCATCATAGGCAAACAAAGAAATGGGCCTATTGGTAAAATAAATCTTACCTTCCTTAAAGAGTTTACTAGGTTTGAAGATTTTGCAGTCGATAGTTATTACGACTCAATATAATGATTGAACCAAATTCTGAGCTCATAATCGACTTTGAGCTTGTAAGAGATAACATCAAAATAATAAGAGACAACTTACCTTCAAATTGCAAAATCATGGGCATTATAAAAAGTAATGCCTATGGACATGACCTTGAAAAGACTTCTCAAGCATTAGATAAAGCTATAGATGGATATGGTGTGGTTAGACTTGAAGAGGCTTTAAAGATTAGAGAAAGCTCATTAAAACCTATTCTAGCTATGCAAGGGGTATATTCCTCGGAAGCTTATGAAACCTTAAACAAAAATAATATTTGGGCAGTTATTCATTCAGTCTCTCAATTACCTTTGGCAAAGCAATACAAAGATAAATTGGTACATTGGATTAAAGTAAATACTGGAATGAATAGACTTGGTATCAGATTAGATGATCTTGATCAGTTCCAATTACTTTTTAAAGATTCAAATGTTTTGATGACCCATTTAGCTTGCGCTGATAATCCTAAGGATGAATTAAATGTAATGCAATTTAAAAATTTTGATCATGCTTGGAACAAAGTTTCCAAAAATATGAAGCGCAGCATATTGAATTCTGCAGGAGTTTTTAACTTTGCAGATCAAGCCTATGATTGGGTTAGGCCGGGCATTGCAATGTATGGAGGGATCAATTTTCCTGGTTTAAAAACTGCCATGACATTTAGAAGTCAAATTATTTCTATTCAATCATTAGGAAAAAATGAAAGGATTGGATATGGCGGAAGGGTAAAAACCAATAAACCTACAAAGATTGCTGTTGTTTACTGTGGGTATGCTGATGGATTTCCTCAAACAGCTATAGATGGGACCTCTGTAATAGTTAATAGCCATAAGTCTCAAATTATTGGCAGAGTTAGCATGGATCTGGTTTCAATTGATATTACAGAAATCCCTGATTGTAAAATTGGAGATTGGTGTGAATTATGGTCACCTGATTTGTCAATTTTAGAAAACACAAAAAAAAATGGTTTGCTTTCTTATGAGCTTATGACCAAAATGAACCAAAGAGTAAAGAGACATTATTTAAATATATGAAAATTGATTATGTAAAAAATAACCCCAGAGATATTCAACTGGAAGAAGATCTTCCTCCATACATGACAGAGGGTGTTGCAGATGATATTGCAGAAATTTTCCAAACCCCTTTATCTGGAGCTTATAACTGGGATTATAGTGTCCAGGATAATCGAATCAAAAAACTTTATGAATTAGGTAAGGAGCTAAATTGGAATGTTGAAGTTGATGTTGATTGGTCAAGATCCTTTGAACCATTAACCGAACCGTCTCCAATTTTTTGGGATGATTATGCTCCATATCAAAAATTATCTGATAAGAAAAAAGTTGAATTTTTAAATCATCGAAATGCTTGGAGTCTAAGCCAATTCCTTCATGGTGAGCAAGGAGCTCTTCTGGTTGCTTCTCAACTGACATCATGCGCTCCAACCTATAATGCAAAACTGTATGCTGCATCTCAGACATTTGATGAGGCAAGGCATGTAGAAGCTTTTAATAAATATATCCAAACAAGAACAAAGCTTATGTATCCAATTGGGAATGCCTTGAAATCAATTCTAGATAAAATTCTTACTGATCCAAGATGGGATCTTAAGTTTATTGGTATGCAGATTATAATTGAAGGTCTTGCATTGGCAGCATTTCAAACCTCAAGAGATCTAGCAAAGGACCCAGTATTGCGAGATATGCTTGGCTTGATTATTCGAGATGAAGCTAGACATGTTACTTTTGGAATTAATTATTTAGAGGAATTTGTTGACACCTTAACAGAAGACGAAAAAGAGGACCGCGCTCAATTCGCCTATGAGGCATGTTGGTTAAGCAGAGAAAGGCTTGTTTCGATGGAAGTTTTTGAGCATTTTGGCTGGAATGCTGAAGATGCAAGGCAATTTCAATTAAGCTCAGACATTACAAAGCTTTTTCAAAAATTGCTATTTCAAAGAGTCATGCCAAACCTAAGAAGAATAGGGCTCCTTCGAGATTCTGTTAAAAACAAATTTGAAGATCTAGGTATTTTAGAATACGCCACAGCTAAAAGTGATGCTGACATAGATTGGGCTGACTTATCAAGACCCTTATTTGAAGAATCTGCTTAACTTAGTTTTTATTAGCTATAGAATCTGATATTCTGTATTCCCATCATAACCTAAAAACTGATGGCTCAAACAAAGTACATTTTTATCACCGGTGGTGTGGTCTCTTCACTCGGCAAAGGCATTGCAGCAGCGTCTATTGGTGCTCTCTTTGAAGCAAGGGGTTTAAAAGTTTCTTTAAATAAACTCGATCCATACATCAATGTTGATCCTGGAACCATGAGTCCTTTTCAGCACGGGGAAGTTTTTGTAACCGATGACGGAACAGAGACTGATCTGGACCTAGGTCACTATGAAAGGTTTGTTCGTTTTCAAGCTAGCAAGAAAAATAATTTTACTGCAGGCAAGGTTTACGAAAAAGTTATTCAAAACGAAAGACGTGGTGATTATTTAGGGGGCACTGTTCAGGTTATCCCTCATATTACAGATGAAATTAAAAGAAGGATTAAAGAGGGTGCCAAAGGAGCTGATATAGCAATTGTCGAAATAGGAGGAACGGTTGGCGATATTGAGAGCCAGCCATTTATCGAAGCAATTAGGCAAATGATGCTTGAACTTCCATCAACCACTACCGCCTTGGCTCATCTTACCTTGGTACCATATATTAAAGTGTCTGAGGAACTCAAAACCAAGCCTACACAACATTCTGTTAAAGAACTTCGATCTTTGGGGCTTCAGCCAGATTGCTTGATATGCAGATTAGAAAAAGAGTTACCAAATGATGAAAAGAAAAAAATAGCTTTATTTTGTTCAGTTGATCCCAAGAGTGTTATCTCCATGCATGATGCTGAAACTGTATATTCCATTCCTTTGCTTTTATATGCACAAGGGGTAGATAAGATTCTTCTTAAAAAATTAAATTTATTGAAAGTCAAATCTCCAAGATTAAATGATTGGAAGCGGGTGGTAGACGCAAAACTTAATCCTAAGAAAAAAGTTTCGATTGCAGTTGTGGGCAAATATGTAGATTTAAAAGATTCTTATAAATCATTAAATGAAGCTCTTGATCATGCTGGAATTGTAAATCTTGCAAAAGTCGACATACAAATGATAGATGCTACAAACATAACTAAGACAAATGTTTCAAAAATGTTGAGACCTTATCAAGGCGTGCTTGTGCCTGGGGGCTTTGGCAGCAGAGGCATTGAAGGAATGATTTATGCATGCCAATTTGCTAGAGAAAACAAGTTGCCTTATTTTGGAATCTGTCTCGGAATGCAAATTGCTATCATCGAATTCTCCAGAAATGTATTGAAATTAAAAAATGCTAATAGTACTGAATTTAATATCAAGACCAATCATCCCGTTATTGGTTTGGTGACAGAGTGGAAAGATGCGTCTGGTAAAATTGAACATAGAAGTGAAAGCTCAAATCTAGGTGGAACCATGCGTTTAGGCGGCCAGAAATGCTTGATTAAAAAATCTTCTTTGTCATATAAACTCTATAAAAAAATAACTATCACAGAAAGGCATCGCCACAGATATGAAGTTAATCCAGATTATAAGAAGGATTTAATTGCTGAGGGGATGGATATTGTTGGTACATCATTGGATGGTAATTTAGCTGAGATGATTGAAATTAAAAAACACCCGTGGTTTCTAGGTTGTCAATTTCATCCGGAATTTACCTCTAACCCCAGAGATGGCCACCCAATTTTTAATGATTTTATTGCAAAAGCCATTAAGATAAAAAGATGAAAACTCTGAAACTAGAAAACTTTAAGATTGGAAATCAAGAACCCATGACGCTAATGGGTGGGGTCAATGTTTTGGAATCTGAATCAATAGTGATGACCGTTGCAGAAAAATTTGCTCAAACAACAGAAAAATTAAATATTAATTGGATTTTTAAGGGGTCTTTTGATAAAGCCAATCGAAGCTCTATTTCTTCATTTAGAGGCCCAGGGCTTGATGAAGGTTTGAAAATACTTGAAAGAGTTAAATCAGAGTTTAATGTACCTGTAATCACTGATATTCATGAGCCATCTCAAGCAGATCCCGTTTCAAATGTTTGCGATCTAATTCAAATACCAGCATTTTTGTGCAGGCAAACTGACCTAGTAATTGCTGCAGCGAAAACAAAAAAAATAATTCAGTTCAAAAAACCTCAATTCCTATCAGCCCCAGAAATGCAAAATGTGATTGAGAAATGTCATCAAGCTGGGAATGAAAATGTCACTCTTTGTGAAAGAGGCAATTCTTTTGGGTACAACAATTTAGTAGTTGATATGCTTAATTTTCAAATCATGAAAAATTTAGACGTACCTGTTATCTTTGATGCAACCCATTCCTTGCAGCTTCCTGGAGGTTTAGGCAATGCTGCTGGGGGCAGAAGGGAATACTTGCTTCCTCTGGCCAAGGCTGGACTTAGTCAAGGCATAGCAGGTTTATTCATAGAGGCTCATCCTGATCCTGATTTAGCAAAATGTGATGGTCCCTGCGCAATTTCCACAGGTGAGATCCCAGCTGTTTTATCTACGTTATCAGAATTAGATGATTTTATAAAAAATCAAGAAAGAAATATTTAATGTCATCCATTCACTCGATTCAAGCCATTCAAATCATAGACTCTAGAGGGACCCCTACAGTTTCATGCAAGATCACCTTAGACAACGGTATTTGTGCAACTTCAATGGTCCCTAGTGGAGCATCCACAGGTTCAAGAGAGGCTTTAGAGCTTAGAGATAGCCAAGAAGCCTATAGTGGAAAAGGAGTAAATAAAGCTGTAGCGAACATTCATGAAGTCATTGCTCCTGCCCTAATAGGTCTGGATGTAACAAATCAACAAGATATTGATGAAAGAATGTTAGCTTTAGATGGAACTTCATCTAAATCAAAGCTGGGTGCAAATGCTATTTTAGGCGTTTCATTGGCTGTTTTAGATGCCGGCTCAAAAACGTTAGGTATTCCATTTTACAAATACATTAATCAAGTTTTTGATCATATAAACGGTGAAAAGCCAAAGATGCAAATGCCTATTCCAATGTTAAATATTATCAATGGTGGTGAACATGCTGATAATAATATTGATATTCAAGAGTTTATGATTATGCCTATTGGAGCAAATAATTTCTCTCAAGCCATGCAGTGGGCAGCCGAGATATACTCTGATCTGAAACGTATTTTAAATGCAAAAGGCTTGAGCACAAGCGTTGGTGATGAGGGTGGTTTTGCTCCTAATCTTCAATCCAATCAGGAAGCAATAGATCTCATCATTCAAGCTATTCGTAATAATAATCTTAGAGAGGGCAAAGATGTGGGGATTGCTTTGGACTGCGCAGCTTCAGAATTTTATAAAAATGGTATTTATAATTTGCATGGAGAATCTAAAAAACTAAATTCAAGTGAATTCACGCACTATCTTTCTGAACTCACTAATAAATATCCTATTCTCTCTATTGAAGATGGCATGGATGAGAGTGATTTTGAGGGTTGGAAGAATCTTACAAAGGTTTTGGGAGATAAGTGTCAATTGGTGGGAGATGATTTATTTGTAACTAACGTAGCTGAGCTTCAAAGAGGCATTGATGACTCTTTAGCAAACTCAATTTTAATTAAATTTAATCAAATTGGAACAATTACAGAAACCATGAAAACTATTCATTTGGGTAATAAAAATGGATTTAAATCCATTATTTCTCATCGGTCAGGAGAAACAGAAGATAGCACTATTGCGGATCTTTGTGTTGGCTTAGGAACCGGCCAAATCAAAACTGGAGCACCTTGCAGATCTGACAGAGTAGCAAAATATAACAGATTATTATGGATTGAAGCTGAGCAACCTGATCTAACTTTTGCTAAAAATGTCATTGGTTAAATTTTTAAACTTAATTACTCTTTGCCTAATTATTATTGCTTTATACAGCCTTTTTTTTGGTGTTGATAGTCGAAAAAGTTTTCTAGCCCTTCAAAATGAGAATGAGCAACTATTAGAGAAAAATAATACCCTTGCAAAAGAAAATGATATTTTAGAGTCAGATATCTTAAGCAAACAAAAAAATGATGCTTATGCAGAAAAGTTTGCTAGAGAAGAATTAAACTTGAAATATAAGGATGAAGATTTCCTGCTGTTCAAGGAAGTTAAGCCCAATGAGTCTCGAAAATAATATATCAGTTATTATTCCTGCCGCTGGCAACAGTAGCCGTTTTGGAGGGTCTATCCCCAAACAATTTCTGAACCTAGGAGATGAAACGGTCATCGAAAAATCTGTAAATTTATTTTTAAGAAGCCTCAAAATAAGAGAGGTTATAGTTGCAATAAATGCAAATGATAATCACATTAAATCACAATCTTTTTACAACGACTCAAGGGTAAAAATTGTAGAAGGAGGCATTACAAGAAGTCAGTCAGTGCTAAATGCTTTAGCAGAAGTTGATCAAAGTGTAGAAATTATTGTAATTCATGATGCTGCGAGACCATGGTTAAAAGAGAGTCATTTTGATGACCTTTTGTCTCAGCTTACTAATGATAAATCTATTCAAGGAGTTTTTCCTGTAATCTCTGTAACTGATTCTTTGCGCATGAAAGATAAGGGAAATCTTATTCCAGTTGATCGTGAACAATTTTTGAATGTACAAACTCCTCAAATTTTTTATCATGAGCCTTTAAAATCTGCATTTCAGCAACTTAAGAAAGAGGATCTTGACATCAGTGATGAGTCTCAATTGATGGAGCGTGCAGGCTATAAACTTTTGGCAGCGCCAGGAGATAAGTCAAATATTAAAATTACATTCAATGATGACATACTCAATTATGCGGGAAGAGACCTAAGAATTGGACGAGGTATAGACTTTCATCGATTTCAACCAGGTAGTGGTTTTACTTTAGGCAATGTTTTTATAGATTGTGAGTTTTCTATTGTAGCGCACTCTGATGGAGATATTATTTTACATGCTATTTCAGATGCTCTTTTAGGAGCTGCAGGTCTAAGAGACATTGGTCACTATTTTCCTGACAGCGATGCCAAAAATAAAAATTTGAGCAGTGTCATAATTATCGAAAAATCTTTAGATTTATTAAAGCAAGATGGCCTATGGCCACATAACATTGACTTTGTTGTTGTGTGCGAAAAACCAAAAATTGGACCTTATGTAAATCAAATAAAAAAATCTCTATCCGGTATCCTGCGGATAGAAGAAAATTTTATTGGAGTGAAAGCAACTACCACAGAAAAGATGGGAGAAATTGGTAAAGGCAATGGGATAGCCGTGTATGCAATTGCTTCTTTAAGAAGGTATAAAGATTGAACATTCTGCTGACTAATGACGATGGCTATAAAGCATCTGGCATCACTGAATTATATAAAGCTTTAAGTGAAGAGCACAAAGTTTTTTTAATTGCACCAAAAGATAATTGCAGCGGAATGAGCGCTGCAATTAGTTTACGTAAAGAAATAAAAGTTGAGGAAATCTCAGAAAATATTTTTTCGGTATCAGGCACTCCCGCAGATTGTTCCTACCTTGGTTTGTTGACTGTGATTCAGGATCCAATTGATATGATTGTTTCAGGGATTAATTTAGGAGCAAATCTAGGAGAAGATATTTTTTATTCCGGCACTGTTGGCGCAGCGATTGCTGGTCGAAGGTTGGATTGTGTCCCCATTGCTTTCTCGGTGGTAGCTTACAAACCTCAAAATCTAAAATTTATTGCAGAACAAGCATTATTGATCACTAATCAGGCATCTAATCTTCCTTCAGATCAAAACTTACTGGTGAATGTTAATTTTCCTGATTTGTTGCCCTCACAAATACAAGGAATTAAATTAACCTCTTTAGCTCAAAGAGGTGCGCCAGATATTCCTGATCTAATGAGATCTCAGGATTCCTCTAAGTTTTATAGCTTTGGACCCTCTGGCTCACTATTGCCAAACCAATTTGGAACAGATATACAGGCGATTGAACAAAATTATATTTCTATTTCAATTCTTGATTACAATTTAAGCGCTGATTTAGTTCATTGGGACCTTTATAGGGAGGTTTTTAATTGTGAGTAGTTCTGGTTTCACATTTACAAGGGTCAAAGATCAAATGATCCAGCAATTGCTTGATATGGGCATCACTGATTTTCGAGTTCTTGATGCTTTGAGCCAAGTCCCGAGACATATTTTTTTAGATCAAGCGCTATGGAGTAGAGCATATGAGAATAGGGCATTGACCATTGGTTACAAGCAAACTATCTCTCAACCATATATTGTTGCAAGAATGACAGAATATTTAATTTCTCATACATCAAAAAGAGGGAAAGTCCTTAATAAAGTTCTTGAGATAGGCTCAGGTTGCGGTTATCAATCAGCGGTATTATCTTATTTTGCAAATGATGTCTTTGCAGTTGAAAGAATAAAACCTTTAGTTTCAAAATCACGTGAAAATTTAAGTGAGTTAAAAATTCGAAATGTTATTGTAAAACATGCAGATGGATTTAATGGTTGGGAAGAAGACTTAAAATTTGATGGAATAATTTGTGCAGCAGCACCCAGGCAATATCCAGAAGAGTTGCTAGAGTTATTGGAGATTGGAGGAAAGCTTGTAATCCCTGTCGGG
>Ga0181555_1002071_pt1 | contig 17071 bp, 14 predicted proteins | sample 011ome_15_FD_145601 | JGI IMG/M metagenome (GOLD analysis project Ga0181555, IMG submission 145601) | Coastal salt marsh microbial communities from the Groves Creek Marsh, Skidaway Island, Georgia - 011504AT metaG (spades assembly) | ecosystem: Environmental > Aquatic > Marine > Intertidal zone...
CTTCTGCGCCGGCCCTTACAAACTGTGCAACTCTTTTTAGGGACTGGATTTGTGATACTTATTATCATGACGGCAGCTGCCGCCAACCGTGCAATGGAGAGCACTCTCATGAATTCGGGTGATCCACGCAATGTGGTTATTTTAGGTGCTGGCAGTGAGGAGAGCATTGAAAGAAGCGAAGTGAAAGCAGCCGTCGCTGGAATCGTTGCCTCCGCTGTAACTGGAATTAGTGCAGTTGCGGGCGAGCCTGCGGTATCACCTGAGGTTCATTATAACGGAATGGTTGATTTATCAAACGGGGAAAAGGCTCAAGCGTTACTTCGCGGAGTTAGGCACCAAGCGATTTGGGTTTACCCAAAAGTAAGAATTTTAAAAGGTCGTTTTCCTCGATCCGGAGAAATAATGGTAGGCAAACTTGCATATCAAAAATTTGGACTGGAAGCACAGGAGTTAGGCTTAGGAAATACACTTCAATTTAATGGTGAATTATTTACGATATCGGGCATTTTTTCCGCTCGCGGTACAGTTATGGAGGCAGAAGTATGGATGCCCCTGCAAGACTTAATGACCACAACCCAAAGGGAGAACCTGTCCTGTGTAGTTGTAAGAAACAAAGAGGCTCAAAGCTTTTCGGAAATAGAAGTTTTTACCAAAACTAGGTTAGACTTGGAATTAGCAGCCATTAGAGAATCCGATTACTATGGAGGTTTGTCTGCCTTCTATGCACCTATTCGGTGGATGTCATGGATATGTGCTATTTTGCTTTCAATTGGAGCAGTCTTAGGAGGATTAAATAGTCTCAATGCAGCCTTTTCGTCACGGATTCGTGAGTTTGGTGCAATGCAAGCAATCGGGTTTAGTAGAGCCCAACTACTTTTCAATTTAGTGCAGGAAGCAACCATTTACTCCATTCTTGGAACTGCCCTGGCATTCATAATGGTTGGGCTTTTTCTCCAAGGAATGTCTTTTCCGTTCTCCATAGGTGTATTCATTCTGGATTTTGACTACTCAGTGGCAAAGACAGGTATGCTTTCCTGCATTTTTGTGAGTCTAATTGGAGGTCTCCCTTCTGGGTGGAAATGCCTAAGCCCATCGCTCCCACAAACCCTGAGATCGTCCTAACCGCTTCCAGACATATTCTAACAGAAAACAATAAATGAAAAACCTAACTACAACCATTCTTTTAAGCTTAGTAATTTTCTCCTGCCAAAAGGAAGAAAGTCATAACCACACGAACTCCACAGCAAGTACTTCAGAAGATTTTTCGCAAAAGGCAACGATCCCAGATGGATTTATTACAAAAAAACCACTCGGTGAAAGTATTTCAGTATTAGAAGCAAGATCTAAGAACGAACCGGGAAAACAAATCATAGTCAAAGGTGCTATTTGTGGAATGCTGGAACCATTCACCAGCAATCGGGCTATGTTCATACTTGGTGACTTATCCATAAAAACATGCGACAAGATACCAGGTGATAACTGCCCCACACCTTGGGATGCTTGTTGCGAAGACAGAAAAAAAATAATTTCAGGTTCTCTGACAGTTCGCCTACTGGATGAAAATGGAACCCTGAAAGATGGAACCCTAAAAAATGTTAATGGATTAAATGCGGGAAGAAAAATAAAAGTGCAAGGTGTGGTTAGCGCTCAGTCAATTCCATCGTCTATGATTTTGAATGCAACTCAAATACAACTGCTTTAATTCACAAAAAGAAAAAGCATGTATATTTATTTATATATTGTATCCTGCTTTTTGTTAGCAGGTTGTGCTTATAATGATTTTACTTTATTTAAATATAATTTAAGTAATAACTCTTCAGGGCAATCTTCTAATACATTTAATCTAGGAGATAATAATCAAACTGAAATTTTGAGTTTTAAGAGTTATGTTACTGAACCCAGCTTACATTCATTAATTGAAAAGGGGTTGAGCAATAGCCCAATTTGGGAAACTCAACTAGCACACCTGGATGTTATAAAGAAGAAGGCTGGGCTCAGTCTAACGGAAGAACTTCCTTACCTTCACGGATCTGTAGGCTGGAAACCAGGTAAAAAAAAGACCCATGAAACTGATTTCAATTCTATGAAATTACCCGAATGGCAGTCTGGGGCTTCCTTTGCTTGGGAGCTTGATCTTTGGGGCAAATGGAAGGCTCTCAGGGAAGCTGAAACGAGTAGTGTTAAAGCGGAAAGCCACCTAGTTCACGCTGCCCAACTCCAGTTCATTTATGAAATCTCTAAAATATGGTACACTATGAGGTTTCTTAACGAAGAAATTGAATTGATTACAGCTCAAATTCGACAACACCATGAAATCCACACCTTACATCTTCATCGATTCCATCAAGGGTTAGAAAATAATTCGAGTATTATGGAAATGGAGATAGCTCTTAAACTACTTGTTACAGAATTTAATCAATTGGAAAGAGCCTACGGTATTGAAGAAAATAAAATCAAAAGCTTGGTTGGATCTCATGATACAGAAGTTTTAGTGCCTCACGGGCTTTCAAATTCAAGTTTTCCAAAATTGCCCGTAATGGATAATTCTTCTGTTTTAAAAAACAGACCAGATGTACATGCTGGAGAAAATAAATTGCACGCACAAATAAAGCGTCATAAAGCGTCACTTTTAGATTTATATCCATCCCTAGGTCTCAATCTCTCTGGGGTGGGAATGTCTGGAGATTTATCAGATCCTTTTCGAGAATGGATAGTTCAAGGCGGTCCTGTGATTAATATCCCTTTGTGGAGTCCAAAAAAAATGCTTAAGGTCGAAGAAGATGAAGCACAAATACGTGCAGCAGAAATTGAATGGAAAGCAGTTATACTTAGAGCAGTCGAGGAAATTGAAACCGCTAAACTTATTCAGCTCTCGACTTTGGAAAATTTCGATATTTTGAATGATGTCGCAAACCAATTCACGGAATTATACCAGATTGAAGAACAAAAATATACAGTCGGTTTAACCTCAAAAGCACAATTGTTAGCTACTCAAATAAAATTAACGATTGAAAAAAGGCGTGCACTCAAATCAAGATACAATTTATGGGTATCTTATTTAAACCTGGGGAAAAGCCTGGGGATTAGCTGGCTTGAATAATTAAGCTGTACTGTTTGTATTGAGCGTATAATCAATATTTCATTTTAAGATAGTGAACCAAAAACAAAATCACATTTGCATCCTTGCTGAGTGTAAATTTCCTCATACATGCCAATGGAATAATGTTTGTATGGAAAAAAACTTACGACTAAGCCTATCTTCAAAAAAAAGAAAGCCGAGTGAAAGAAGCTCGTGCAAGAAGCCTGCTGACTCAGTTGATCAAAAGAGAGTTTTTCGTAAACCAACTGGCTGATCCAAAATCTCTTTTACCACAAAAGCTCTTCTTAGTGATTTCTTGGAGGCCAAACCTTCTACCCTCAACCATTTGCGAATAGTTTGATCAGTTTCTCTGTTATCTTTTTGGGGAAAGGATGAAGGAACAGGTGTGGGTTTAGGCTTACTAGGCTGAACAACTGCGGGGGCAGCCTCTTCCGTAATAGGCTCTTGGTAGGAAGATCGTGACTCTTCATGGACAGGCTCAACAACTTCTCCAAATGCTTCCCGTAGTAATTCACCCAAACCTTTTCCCTCTGGGGTACGATCTCTGGATTTATGCTTTTCAGTGGGTGCCTTTTGCGGTTTTTTTTCTTCTTTCGTTTTCTTGGATCTACCCTCAAGGATCTTGCCAACAAAAGAGGCTAGTAATAACCCGACAATAAACAGGGTATCTAGAGGCAAATCTGGCACTGAACAAATTCTTTCTGCTAAGAGTAAAACTTAATCCTCAGATGAAATGCTTTCACGCATTTCAGTATCAGCTTCAATATTTTTCATTCTGTAGTAGTCCATGATCCCGAGGTTTCCACTGCGAAAAGCTTCTGCCATCGCCAAAGGAATTTGAGCTTCTGCCTCGACTAATTTCGCCTGCATCTCCTGCACTTTAGCCTTATTCTCTTGCTCTAGGGCAACCGCTGCCGCCCGGCGAATTTCCGCTTGAGCTTGTGCAACTTCCTTATCCGCTGCTGCTTGAGATGAGCGAAGGGCGGCTCCTCTATTCTCCCCCAAATCAACATCTGCAATATCAATAGAGAGAATTTCAAATGCGGTTCCTTGGTCAAGCCCTCTGTTTAAAACTTGTTGGGTAATCTGATTTGGATTTTCTAAGACTACTTTGTAGTTTTCAGAAGATCCTATGGTGGAAACAATACTTTCTCCCACTCTTGCAATTACGGTCTCTTCTTGAGCACTGCCCACATAGCGGTCGAGGTTACTTCTCACTGTGACTCGGGCCCTTACTTTTACCTGTATGCCATCCTTTGCAACTCCATCGATGGTGTCACGGCCTTCTATCTTACAATCAATAATCTTTGGATTTATTGATGTACGTACCGCTTCAAGGACCGACTTACTTGTGCCCCTAGTAGCTAAATCTATGGCACAGGCACGATTCCAGGATAGCTCAATATTTGCTTTAGATGCCGCGATCAAGGCTTGGACTGTCTGAACCACATTCCCTTCCGCTAAGTAGTGTGCCTCAAGCTGATCGGTATCCAAAGGTATGTTTGCCTTAACCGCGGTTACACGAGCATCGACAATGAGCCCAACAGGTACTCCTCGTAACCGCATCGCAAGTAGCGTTGCAAAACTGACAGGGGCACGGGAAAGAAAAGCCTTCAGCCAGGTACTGAAGAAAGAAATTATGATTAGGGAGAATACCAATCCAACAATTAAGAGGAGCCCTATGATTATCCAGGAAACTAAGTCGTTCATAAGTAAAGAGATTTTCGTATCGGGTTATTGTGTGATGTATGAAGAAAGTTTAAACTGCTCTAACAATCAAGCGAAAGCCATCCAGTTTCTCAATTTTGACCTCTACGCCTATTGAAAGATATCCTGATAAAGAATATGAATCATAATTTTTACCATCAATTCTTACTAAACCTTCTGGATGATGGTCTGTTTGGGTGTATCCATGTTTCCCAATCAAATTTTGTAAGGACTCGTCTTCTTTTACAACGGTTCCACTTGTAGAATTAACAAACATTTTTTTACCTAAGTCACTCTTTGCCAGCCACTTGAACTGGAAGAAGATCAATAAAACCCCTCCCAGACTCCCAAACATAAAAACGAGTAAGGGAATGATCCAGCCACCAAATTCAAGGTGAGCAAAGTAAGAGGCCAGCAAAATACTGATGAAACCCAGTATGCCGAGGACTCCCCCTGGAACGAGTGCTTCTAGAGCAACTAACAAATATCCAAACAACAGAGCGGTAATGATTTTTGTCATATTATTTTAACCTCTCTACAACTAATTCAAAAGCTGTTTGCTTGACTACCCTCACTCGTGCTCCTTTCTCAATCCTGCCTGAATTAGATCTGGCATCAAAAAGGTGCCCTCCGACATCTACTTTTCCTGAAGGATAAAGTTCGGTAATACATTGGGCAATACTATCAGGAATGACCAAATTAGGGTTTAGATCATTCGCTCCGCCATCAATTGATTTCTCTAAGATCATTGACTTCCCCAAAGGCGTTTTCCCAATAAGTTTGACTGCGAAATAACCCAAGATAAAAGCAAGGCCAAGTGATTGGGCCAATTCGACCAAAGGCTTTTTAAATAGGCCGATGGACCAAGTAATTTCCTGAGCCGGCCAAATATCGGCCATTGCCCATATCAAAGACCCGAAGATCAGGGCCAGGCCCAACATAGCGGGTAAAAATAAACCAGGAGCCAGAAAAATCTCCACCAGCACTAAACAAACCCCAACAAGAAAGAGTAAAAGTTCTTCCTGCCCCGCTAGACCTGCAACATATTTTGAGGCAAAGAAAACTAATATAAAGCCAATTCCTAAGCCGCCGAAAATTCCAAAGCCAGGGGTTTTGAACTCAATAAAAAGTAAGACCAAACCAACACTGAGCAACAAGGGAGCCACTCCATTCAACCACAAGCCGATTTCCTCTGCCCAATTTATCTCCATTTTAATCAATTGATACTGATTCGCCCCCCACCTTTGATTCAGCAGATCTTCGATGCTTTGAAATACCCCGATCCCCAGAAGGGGTTGGGGAGGTGTCCCATAAGTCTTCACAGCTTCCTCTCCCGTAAGCGTAAGTAATTCTCCAGCCTTCTTAATCAAGGAACCATCAGCGGCACGAAGAGGTTCTCCTTCAATCACAAGGCTCACATTCGCATCCATCATAGCCGACATAATCTGCGATCGGTATTTGTAAGAGCCAGCAAAGTTTCGGATTTTGGCTTTGAGGTAAGAGTTAATTTTTCTCTTCATCGAAGGGTCAATTTCTCTACCTCCTCCACTTACTGCCTCCGCTGCCCCAATTTGAGAATAGGGAGCGAAAGCAATCTCTTGAGTTGCAATGGCGATGTAAGCTCCAGCAGAAATCGCTTCTTTGTTTACAAAGGTAAGTATTTTTCCTTCCCATGATCCAAGGGAATCCAAAATTTCTTGCATAATTTCTAGGGTAACCCCTAATTCGCCTCCGGGAGTATCCATGTCTAAAACGACTAGATCAACATTTTGTTCGATCGCATCCTTCATTCCGCGACGAAGTATGTCGAGTATTGGAGGGCCAATTTGGTCTCTAATAGGTATGACATAGGCCGACTTCTGCCTATTTACTGGAGCTTCTGAGATATTTCCTTCGCCTTGGCTCGATGGATTGTCTTCCGTTCCCAACAACGATAAAGTTGTGAGCAAAAGTAAGGATAAATGGAATACAAATTGAACCATGGTTTAAAAACTAATTATCTTGGTATTTGATTAACATTGCGCAAACAGGAAAGAAAGGTCAGTTCAATATTAGCTTGGAAACAATCAATTACCAAAACATGGAAATCAAAAGGTGGGATGTTGGCCCTTCCACCTTTCTCGTGCGTCCAGAAGCAGGAGCTAGGCTCCTCAATTGGCATATCAATATGGGAGATGGTTCTGTTCGAGATGTTATTTACTGGCCAGAGAGCGTCGAGAATCAGCCTTTGCCTGAAGTACATGGGGGTATTCCCATTCTCTTTCCTTTCTCAGGCACTTGCACCCATCAAAACGAGTTTGAAAAATGGAGGGCTCCCGATGGTTGCGTTCGTAAAATGCCCAAGCACGGATTCGCTAAAGATGCTTCCTTTCGAATCCGATCCATGGACCAGGCTGGCTTTGAAGTGGAAATGGTGCAGGACGACCATTTTAAAAATTATTACCCTTACGAATACACCTTTACTGTAATTTACCATTTTTTGGAACTTTCCCTGCAAATTAGTCTGGTATTAGAAAATGAGGGCAGGGAGCCTATTCCGTGGTCTGCCGGGCTCCATCCTTATTTTCAGGTGCCCTGGTGTAAGGATTTATCTCTCGACAACCATCTACTGCAAATTTCTTCTAAAAAAGCATTTCAGTATCAACCCGACGGCACATTGCTGGATTGTCCTAAAACTAATTACCCCGTGCCCCTTGGGGATGAAAAGCTCATCAATAGGGTTCATTACCAACTAGAATCTCCAGAAGCTGAAATATCGCTTTTAAATGGAGAAGAAACTATTCGTTTAAACGAAGCGAGCTGGGGTGGAAAAGGCTCTCGACTCACCTATGTCACCTGGACAAAGAGTGGTGCACCCTATTTTTGTGTGGAACCTTGGATGTCTCCTCCCAACGCCGCTGAGAACAAAACCGTACTCTTTGTTTCACCAGGTGGTCGAGAAGAGTTTACTCTCGAATTGGAACTTGTTTAAGATGGGTTCTTGCCCCTGTGCCTAACGGCTTCTAAAACTCCATCCCATAGTTTAATTCTCGCTTCAATACTACTTTCAGCAACCCTGTCTGCTTCCTTTTCCTTAACAACATCTCCGTTTGTGAGGGAAGCCAAAAGCTCTTCAGCCATCGGGCCGTGTTGCTCACCGTCAAGATGGGCATGCCTTTCCAAATAATAATGAAAAAGGGGGGCCTGTTGCTGGTCTACTCCACAATTCTTCAGTATTCGAGAGAACATAACAGGCACTAAGTTTTCTCGGCCATAGGCAAAGGATGCAGCGATTTGATGAGTAGAACCATCCCTGATTGTGTCAAAGGTGAAACGCATGAATTTTGTCAAAGAGTGCGGAATGGCATGAGAAGATAAAGCATATTTAACCCCCTTTTCACGAACTACTTCTATAAAATTGTTTATCCCCTCGGTAGATGCTCCCACTTCCAACATAGAATTTAAATAAATTTCAAAGTGGCTTGCATATCGGTTATTGAAATTTGGGTTCGCTACATCTGACTCTTCCTCTAAAACAATTTCATTCACTAACCTGACCGCATTACTATTGCCATTGGGTAACCAGGGTGACCCAGATGGGCAAATTCGTTTCTGCAACTCCTTGAGTAATGACATAAAGTCCCAAACCGCGTAAACATGGTGTTCCATAAATACCCTAAGATCATCCAAGGTTCGTAAAGAATGAAAAATTGGATGAGCTTCCAGTTTTTCTTTAAGTTGAATGTGAGTATTCTCCATAGTAAAAATCGTATTGTGATTCAAAAAATCTTCAAGAAACGGATGCTTATTTCATTCCACTCGTTTGCGAATAATCCAAAAAGTTCCAGTCGCCATCAGGAACTGATGTGAAATGCATCAACGATGCTGGCACTCCCGCTGGGAGTCGAACCCAGATCTTCGGTTCCGGAGACCAATGTTCTATCCATTGAACTACAGGAGCATGATTTACTAATCAAATTGTTTTCTATCAATTGGGTCAAATTCATTAGTATACCAAATTTCCAATCCTTCTTGACAAGCATGCATCTTAATGAGAATGAGTCTCAGTATCAATTGAGATTCGGTCTCAATAAATAAATTATCTCATGTTTCAAAATTCTACATTACATCTTAGCTCTTTCATTTTGTTTCTTTTCCTTTTTATTAGTAGTCACGGGGAAGAAAGCAACCAAGCGGACTATCTATCTCCTTTTAATGTAATTGGCTCACAAGAGGATATTCCAAAGCTGGAAGGCACGGGCGCGATTTTAGGTTCTACTGAGTTAACGCCCTTTTTTCATACGGATGTAAATGAAGTATTTCGACAAGTTCCTGGAGTTTATCTCCGACCAGAAGATGGCTATGGCCTGTTTCCCAATATTAGTTTGCGGGGCGTTGACTCTCACCGTTCTGCCAAAGTAACCATCCTCGAGGATGGCATTCCTTCCTCTCCCTCTCCCTTTTCCGATCCTGCGGCTTACTACTCACCCACAGCTGGGCGGATGTCAGGCTTCGAAATTCTCAAAGGGTCAAGCCAGTTGTCCCAAGGCCCAAACACCATTGGAGGGGTAATCAATTACCTATCGACACCCATTCCAGAGAACCAAATTTCACACCTAAGGGTTTCTTATGGCGAAGATAACGAGAGGGTAGCTCATGCTTATTCAGGAGGAAAAACGGACTTGGGCAGCGGAAAGCTTGGTTTTCTCGTAGAAATTTTTGACCACCGAACAGACGGTTTTAAAACAATCAATGCTTTGGGAAATTCGGTTGGGGGAAATGCCCCGGTTTCTAAAACAGATGTCTCTCTCAAACTTGGGTATGAATTTGGAGAAGATGATTACCTTGAATTTAAGGCTGGAAGAACGAATTTGGATGCGGATGTCAGTTACATTGGCTTAAGTACCGAGGATTTCGCTGCCAATCCATACCAGCGCTATCACAACACAAAATTCGATAATATGGATTCGGTTCAAACCAGATACTACTTAAGATATCTCAAAGAAATTGATCCAGAAACGAAATTTAGAACCACTATTTTTCATAACGAATTCGACCGAGACTGGTACAAGATAGGAAAAGTAAGGGCTTTTAACTCCCAAAATAATTCATTCGAAGATTGGCAAGCAATTGGCCAAGGTGCTTTTAGTAGTATAAACCATGTAAATCTTTTGCGCGGCTCTGGAGACATGAACGATACGGCAAGCTACGATGGAACCGGTCAGGTTTTATACAAGCACAACGATCGAAATTACAAAAATACAGGTATTCAGGCATCCCTTCAAAAAGAGTGGGAAAACCATATCTTTGAAATCGGGAGTCGATACACCAAGGATCACTACACCTACAAGGATTACACCGAAGATATCTATGATGTTTCGAATGCAGGTGATCACACCGCTGCCCTTGCTTATAATTCCTCTACAACAAAATCAAAGGGTTCGGGTAAGGATCGTATTTCTAGGGTCTGGGAAACTTACCTAACAGATAAGATTTCTTTAGATCGGGTTACTTTTACTCCTGGCATCCGCTTTACAAATGCTGAATATGAATACAAGAATAGAAAATCCAGTGTTAAAGATGTTTTGCTGGGAGCAGGAGCCACTTACGATCTCGGAGACCACCTCACATTTATTGGGGTCCATCAAGGCCATGCCTTGCCAGGTTACCATGCTGCAGACGGATCTTTAGAAGAAGAAAGGTCTCTTGGGTTTGAACTGGGTTCTCGTGGCTCTTTAAATTTCATCAACTATGAACTGGCTTACTTTCATACATCTATTAAAGACATGCTCGCAGTTCCTTCGCTTGCCAGCGGTCTCGGGGATGCATCCAGAAACATAGGAAAAGCATCGATTGATGGGGTGGAACTTATGCTATCTAAAGATTTGAACCAGGAAGGATCTTTTCAAGTTCCACTCAGCGTTGCAGCTACCTTCACCCATGCAGAATTTAAATCTTCCACAGGATTCAACAGTGAGGACCGTTATTCTGGTGGAACTTCAGGTAACCGCATTCCTTATGTACCCGATTTTCAATACAATGCCCGTATCGGTATAGTTTTTGAGAGCTGGAGTTCTTATTTAAATTATCATTGGCAGGACGATGTATACACAAATGCATCCAACGATACTCAAATAAATGAATACGGCATACTCAATTGGTCTGGGTTTTATCTTCTTTCTGATGGGATCGAAATCTTTGCAAAAATTACGAATCTGAGGGATAAAAAATATGTGGCGAGCGACATGCCTGATGGGCTACGACCCGGTGCACCACGAACGACAAGCTTAGGAGTTGAATTTAATTTTTAATTTAGCTCGGATTGATTAACCGGTCTTGTCTGCATTGACAGTTTTGCTGTTCTTGGTATTTTAAATTCATTGATGCTCGGTAGCTCAGTGGCAGAGCAGGTGACTGTTAATCACTTGGTCGCTGGTTCGAATCCAGCCCGAGCAGCCATCTCAAAAAGATATTTACTTGAGATCGAGCTCTGGCCAACGATCTAGCTTTCGATGAAGTGTGCGACGGCTTATACCCAATAATTGAGCAGCTTTCGTCTTATTTCCATCCGATTCGACCAAAGCGTTTCTTAACAGCCTCTTCTCATTTTCTTCCACCGATAAGGATGAGACAGGGACATTTCCCCCTTGGTCAACCGGGGGATTAATCAAAGTAAAGCGAGGGTCTAAGTCATGAGGAAACACTTCTTCACCACGTTTCAAAACGACTAAATTTTCGCAAAAGTTTCTGAGCTCACGAACATTTCCTGGCCAATTATATTTTTGCAGGATTGAACGAGTTGGTTCACTGAGACGGGGCACCTCAAATCCATTTTCGTCGGAGTAATAGTTCAAAAAATGGGTAATGAGTAGTAATAGGTCATCTCCTCTTTTACGCAGGGGGGGTAATTGTATAGAAACGACATTTAACCGGTAATATAAATCTTCCCTAAACTCTCCATCCTGCACCATTTTCAGAAGGTTGCGATTTGTGGCACAAACCAACCTAACATCCAGTTCAAGAGTCTTTGAACTACCGAGCCTTTCAATAGTTTTTGATTCCAAAAATCGTAGTAATTTCACTTGGGTGGAGGAATCGATCTCTCCAATTTCATCCAAAAATAAAGTCCCTCTATTCGCAGACTCAAACCGACCAATTCGCTTTTCACTAGCACCAGTAAAGGCACCCTTTTCATGACCAAACAATTCACTCTCAAGCAAGTTAGCAGGGAGTGCGGCACAATGAACCGTAACAAAGGGTAAACTGGAACGGTCGCTGTTTTGGTGGATAGACTGAGCAAACAATTCTTTCCCTGTTCCAGTTTCACCAGTTAATAAAACGGTCGCCTTGGAAGGACCAACCAAACGCACTTTGTTGGTAACTTCCTCCAAGGCAGGTGAATTCCCTAAAATTCCTTCGATCTTGGATTTCTTTTCCAACATGACAGGTGATTGCAGTCCTTCCTTTGTTCCTTTTTTTACTTTCAATCCCCTCTTAATAAGCAATTCAAGCTGTTCTAAATTAACTGGCTTAGGTAAGAAATCGAACGCCCCCCGCTTCATCGCTTCTACGGCTACATCCACTTCTCCGTAGGCAGTCATCATAATACATAGGGGTTTACTTGAATGACGCAGGCAATGGTCTATTACATTCATTCCTGAATCTCCTGGCATTCTTAGATCTGTTAGAACCACTTCAAAGTCTTCTTGGTCGAGTGCAGCAATTGCCTGTTTGGCACTACTTGCACAAAATACCTCAAATTCATCCTCTAAAGCTAATTCCAACCCATCACGTGTGTGTTTTTCATCATCGACTACCAAAATATTAGGTTTCATAAAGGACCTTACTTTTGCTCTAAATAGCGTTGGTTTTTTCCTTGGTTTGGAAATTTAAGAGTAACGATTGTTCCAGAACCATATTTACTATCAATGCCAACCTCACCCCCGTGATTTCTCATAATTCGGTGTACGACCATCATTCCTATTCCATTTCCCTTTTTCTTGGTGGTGAAATAAGGGTCAAACACTTTTGAAACATTTTCTTTTTTTATACCAGCTCCTCGGTCAATTATTTGCACAGTAATGTACTCATCCTCCCGAGAAATTAGTATGCTAATTTCTGAGTTATCGGAGATAGCATCCATTGCATTTCCAATCACATTAAAAAATACCTGCTTAATTTGCTCTGTGTCAGCTTCTAAAACTGGGTCTTTCCCTTGATTATCAAGTTTTATACTAATATTTTTACTGTTTAATTCTTTTTCTTTTAAATAAAGTATATCCTCAATTACTTTGAGCAGATTAACTTCCTTAAAATCAGGAATCGTTGGACGGATTGCTTTTAAAAAATGGGTAATAATCGAATCAAGTCTTTGTACTTCCTTGATGGCAGAGTCTAAGGATTTTTCTGTTTTTTTATCCTGTATCGATTCAGATTTATTCTTCTCAATCGAGCGTTGTAAGAGTTGCAAATGTATATTGATTGAGTTGAGCGGATTTCCAAGCTCATGAGCTACTCCAGCAGCTAAATCCATTATGCTAGAAACTTTTTCATTTTCAATCTGCTCTGCAACATTCGATCTGTCTTCCGTTATGTCCGTTAAAACAACGGTGATACCTGCGTCCTTTGGACTTATCTTTTCGGTAAATGTACCTTCAATTGGAACGGCATAGATGCGTAAATATCTTTTTTCTGGGTAATTTATAAGGATTTCTCTGACTACAACTTCTGGACGAATTATTTCCGAGGTGCGGTCTAAGCCGAGTAATTTTGCTAAATCAGGAGCTGCTCGAAGAAGAGAAACCTTGTCCCCTAAGGCACTTTTTAACCCAATTAACCTGCGTCCCTGTTGGTTCGAATAGGTGATAATACCCTTTTGGTCGAGAACAAGTATCCCGTCCCGAATAACATCAAACACAGTTTCAAGCAGTTTTCGTTCTCTGGCAAGTCTTTGAACAAGGTTACTGAGGTTGACTTCATCCAGGTCCTCGAGTCTTCCTAAAACTTTATCTAGCGGGCTTTTTCTATGCATGATGGGTAGATAGCATTTAAAAGTTCTTGGGCAATTTTTACTTTATCAGCAAGAGCGAACGGCATCTTTTCACCACCAGAACCAATTAAAACGACTTCATTCTTATCACTAGAAAAACCTCCCTGTTCTTTGGAAACATCATTGGCAATGATCCAGTCCAAGTTTTTTTCTACTAATTTTTTTTTCGCAGAAAGTAAGACTTCTTTCGTTTCGGCAGCAAAACCAACTAATACCTGGTCTTCTCTCTTTAACTCCCCTAAATGTTTTAGGATATCAGGATTTCTGGCTAATTCTAAATGGGAGGGGAATTGGTCCTTAACAATTTTCATCTCTGTATATTTTGCAGGTCTGTGATCAGATACAGCAGCACACATTATAATCAGATTTGCATTATCAAATGTCGATAGCATAGCAGATTTCATTTCTTCTGCTGTCTCAACCTTGATCACTTCCATACCTTCAGGCGCTGGAATAGAAACAGGGCCGCTTACCAATGTCACTTTCATGCCCAATTCCTTGGCAGTTTGAGCTAAAGCATAGCCCATTTTACCGGAAGATGGGTTGGATATAAACCTAACTGGGTCGATCCATTCTCTTGTTGGGCCTGCTGAAATTAAACAAGAGAGATGTGGCTTTTCATTTAACATTAATGGCGACAAAATTTGTAGATCATGTATGCAATAGTAAAATCATGCTAGAAATAGATAAAAGCAACAAAATCGAACCCAGAGAAAACCTTTTCGTCAATTTAGTTTTTAATTTAGCAATTCCTATCTTAATACTTCGTTATGGAAATGATTGGGCAGGTGAAAAAATTGCTTCTTTACTAGGCAAGCCTCCGAATTCAACCTCAGTTGCTTCCATAATCTTGGCTGTAGCAGTTCTTTTTCCTGTATGTTACGGGATTTATGATTATTTGAGGAGGGAAAAAATTAATTTCTTTAGTGTGCTTGGAATTATAAGTGCCTTGTTAACAGGTGGGATAGGGTTGGTTCCTGGTGGTACGGTATTTATGTTTGCTCTTAAAGAAACCGCGATTCCTTTTGTGCTTTCAATTTTTACTATTTATACCTTAAAAACACCAAAACCATTGGTTAAATTATTCCTTTACAACCCTGCAATTTTTGATGTCGAAAAAATACAATCCCATTTAAGCACAAACGGAACGGTGTCTTACTTTGAAAAATTACTTTCAAAATGCACTTGGTTGATAGCAGGCAGTTTTGTCTTAAGTGCATTTCTTAATTTTCTTCTAGCACGCTTCATCGTAGTTACTGAACCGTTCGTTGATAAAAACCAATTTAACGAAGAAGTAGGAGCGATGATGTTTTGGAGTTTTCCCGTGATAAGTGTGCCATGTATGATAATTAGTGCATATACACTTTGGCTATTAATTAAAGGTGTTAAAAACTATGCAGGGCTTGATATGGATCAAATAATTGGAAGTCATCTCCAAAAATAATACTTTTGAAGATAGCAATCGGATCGAAAAATGGCCGTTTATCGCTGATCCAATGGGATGTAATTTCTTAATTTAGCACCTTGATAAATTTGGCGAGGGCGATGAATTCTTTTTCCAGTAAGGGCAATTTCTTTCCAGTGAGCCAGCCAGCCAGGTGCTCTACCAATCGCAAATAAAACCGTAAACGTATCCGTGGGGAAACCGATCGCCTGAAGAATAATACCACTATAGAAATCAACATTTGGGTAAAGTTTACGATCAATAAAATAGGTATCCTGAAGGGCAACTTCCTCAAGTCTTCTCGCAATATCAAGTATAGGACTCGATACACCAAGGGCAGAAAGGGCTTGATCGCAGGCAGCCTTAAGAATCTTAGCTCTTGGGTCGTAGTTTCGATAAACACGATGACCAAAGCCCATCAGTCTTGATTTCCCTTCCTTAGCTGACTGAATAAATTTACTGCCATCATCGCCAGAGCTATGGATATCGTTGAGCATCTTGATCACAGCCATGTTGGCACCACCATGTAATGGACCCCAAAGTGCGGAAACAGCACCTGCTAAGGAGGCAAAGGGGTTTGCCCCTCCCGAGGCGATCATTCTACATGTAGAGGTGGAGCAATTTTGTTCATGATCAGCATGCAACAAAAAGATTAAGTCCAAAGCTTTGCTTAAAGAAGGGTTGATCTGGCTATCACCTGCTTTTCCAAACATCATTGTGAGAAAGTTTTCACAATAACTTTTAGATGGTGAGGGATTTAAAAAATCTTCTCCTTTTTTCTGCCGGTGAGATGCGGCTGCTAAAGCAGGAAGTGTGGCAATAATTAATGCAGCAGCATCATCGAAATACTCTAAGTCTTTTTGCCGATCATTCGTGCAAAGATGGCTGCAGGCTCCGCCCAAAGCTTGTAAGCCGGACGCTAAAGAGCCCATTGGGTGGATGGCGGAGGGTAAAGACTGAATTGATTGGAGAACCTCGGGCGGGAGGTTTTGAAATGTGGAAACCTTGCTTTCAAAGGCAGATAATTCGTCTGCAGAGGGCAATTCTCCGTTTAAAAGCAATAGACATACCTCCAGAAAACTGGCTTTCTCAGCAAGCTCTGAAATGTCATATCCTCGATATCTCAGAATTCCCTTATCTCCATCAATAAAGGTAACGGAGCTTTCGCAGGAACCAGTATTACCATAGCCATCATCAAATGTGATCAAGCCGCTATCTTTTCGAAGCTGCCTGACATCCAATGCCTTTTCATCTTCTGTACCGGTAAGAACATTAAGAGGGTAGGTGGATTCACCAAAGGTTAGGGATGCGCGATCAGACATGTTTGAATGGGGGGTAAAAGGGAGTAAAGTTATGTTGTGCCATTTCTAATCAATGTTTTCAAGAAAGTTTCGGTACAGTCGCATACCTTTCGATTGGCTTTTTTCCGGATGAAATTGAGTGGCAAGGCAATTAGAATAAGATAGTCCGCTTGTAAAAATGCCTCCGTAATCGGTGGTAAAAGTCGTTAACCTAGGATCATCTGTGACCACCCTGTAACTGTGAACAAAATAAAACTGGTCTTGGTTTTCTAAATGCTTACATACCCAATGGCCGGAAGGTAAGTTCCAAGAAACGTTATTCCAACCCATGTGGGGAATCTTTAATTCTTGCGAAAGACGAAATCGTTTAACCTTCCCTTTGAATAAGCCTAAACCGGGCAAATCTCCTTCCTCTGAAGATTCAAAGAGTACCTGCAAGCCAAGACATATTCCAAAAAAAGGACGATCTTCCTCAATCCAAGACCTTAATG
>Ga0181555_1002076_pt1 | contig 17051 bp, 6 predicted proteins | sample 011ome_15_FD_145601 | JGI IMG/M metagenome (GOLD analysis project Ga0181555, IMG submission 145601) | Coastal salt marsh microbial communities from the Groves Creek Marsh, Skidaway Island, Georgia - 011504AT metaG (spades assembly) | ecosystem: Environmental > Aquatic > Marine > Intertidal zone >...
TTGAATTCCTGCCGAAATACCGCTAGGAAACGCGCAGCGGTCCCATAGCTCAACTGGATAGAGCAACTGACTTCTAATCAGTAGGTTCGGGGTTCGAGTCCTCGTGGGATCGCCATTAATTACAAAGGCTTTGCTGAGATATGCCGAGCCTTTTGTTTTTTCGAGCCAGACATAGAGCCAGACAAATGTAAGTGAAGTTACGCTATTTAACGTTAATCACCACTTGTGTTTGAGTCTAAATTTTGCAACGCATGCGCGCATCTGCGCGTCTTGTAGCCTGTGTGTTAACTTGCCCTGTTTTGATATTGTTTGAACAGCCGTGACCTATCAATAGCCATCTAGATTATGCGTAAACGTACGTAAACGCGCCGCAAGCAAAAAATAAGTAATGAACGCCTTCATCATTATGTATAATTATAATTCGACTTAGTTGCTGTTCCATACAACGGTCCGGCGTCTATTTGCTTCGCGGAACTTCTCCCATTAGAGCCTATAGACTAGACGCGCAGAGCCCAACACAATTAATTGTCGCTGACGCGATGGAGCTTAGACCAAACGACATTCTTTACGTCTCAGAACAGCCAATAATTTCGTTCAATCGGGCTTTAGAGCGCATCATACCATTAAGAACACTTATTGCTGACATCGCCAACGCGTCAAACTAGTTCTACGTCCACTTGGCAGCTAGTTATTGACGAAAGGCGTCGTCCTTAATTTTGGCAACTGGTTGCCAGAAATATTCTAGAAGTGTTTGTTTGCCGCGAATAATATCGACCTGCGCGATCATACCGGCATTTAGCGGCACAATTTTCCCATCGCTACCGACTAAGCTGCTGTTCAACTTAGTCGTTATCATAAACATGTAAGTATTTTTATCCTCTCTAAACACTGCGTCTGCGGAAACATTTGTCAAAACGCCATCAATGTAGCCATATTTGGAGGAATCATAGGCGGTTAAACCGATGCGTGCGTTTTGGCCCACTTCAATTTTACCAATATCTTTGGGATCTATGTAGGCCTCCACCTCCAATGCATTGTTTCGAGGAACTAAATCTAGGAGAACTTCTCCACCCTTAACCACCGCATTGCTAGATTTAATATAGATTCTATTTACGATTCCATCCATTGGCGCGCGAATTTCGGTAAGCTTCAACCGTTCCTCTAAGCGAGGTAAGCTTGTCTTAAGTATCTCAATTTGAGAAACGTGGTCCAATCTTTCGGTGAGCATCTCAGATATGCGCTCTTGAAAAAAAGATTTTTCTTCAAAATCCAACTGCTCTTTAGCTTTATTATTCTGATCTAACTTTGCGCTATATGAATTAATCTGAGCTTTAATATTGGACTGCTCGCGTTCAATTCTATATCGCTCAGAGTTACCGATGACCCCTTTTTCAACGAGCGGCAAAATTTCAGACGCTTCCGATAATAAACTGTCCAACAACTCACTCTTTGCCTCAAGTTCTAGCCCCAATATTTGAGCATCAATGTTTAACTGATCTCTGCGGTTTACAAAATTAAGCTTATTAAATTCATCACTAGCTGTTTTTGCTTCAAACAGTTCTATTTGTGCCAGAGTTGTCTCAGGATCATGGGATCCAAGCCTCGATTTTAGCTCCAAAGATGTTGCGCCGTTCATCATCGCGTCAATGCGCGTAATACTTGCTGAGTGGAAGGCAATTCTTTTCCTAGTCTCCTCCAATGAACCCTCAGCATCAGTAGGATTAATGACTGCCAAAACTTGACCTTGTGTAACTTCATTTCCTTCTTCAACGAAAAGCTGTGAAATAATGCCAGGATCTGAGACTTGAATACTTTGGTTTTTTCCTTTTACGATTAATCTGCCCTCACCCTTTGTCACGAGATCCAAGTCTGTATTTCCGGCCCAAATGTAAGTGACAATTAAGAGCGCACTTATCACGAGGATCAAAAACTTGTTTATAAAATTTTCCATGTGTCCTGCTTATTCAAGATGCGGATTTTCGCTCATTAATTAACTGGACATATTGATCACGACTGCCATCCCAAGCAATGCGTCCAGCTTCCATTACAATTATTCGTTCACATGCATTCAATAATGCTGGCTTATGTGTCACCAACAGGATCGTCTTATCTTCTGCAGCGTCAGTCCTCATATTCTTTATAAATTGCGCTTCCATTGAAGTGTCCATGGAACTCGTTGGTTCATCGAGCAGTAGGAACTGTCCATCAAATGCGAATGCCCGTGCGAGTGCAACAACTTGCCTTTGGCCACCTGACAAATTCCCACCCCGATCAGTACAAATACCATCTAGAAGAGCATTCAAATCATTCCCAAGTGCCTCGCCACCCGCGAGGCGTAGCGCATTCACAACTTTTTCATCAGTCACATCATCATGACCCAGGGCAATGTTTTCTCGTATTGACCCTGCAAAAACCCAAGGATCTTGAAAACAAACACCAATTTTTCTATAAATTTCCGAACGCTCCAAAGTTGTAACGTCCACCCCGTCAACGTAGGCGGTTCCAACTTCTGGTTCAATAATACCGCATAGTAATTTAATTAGGCTGGTTTTACCTGAGCCAGACTTTCCAATTATTGCTACCTTTTCACCACGCTTAACTTGCAGGTTAAATTGATTGAAAATGGGCTTGGCGCCATCGGACAAACGTAACGTAACATTATCTATCTGAATGCCCTGCTTCATTGAAACGTCAAATATATTTTCATCGAGCACAGTATTTTTTCTACGTTGACTCAGAAACTCCCTCAAATTTTTTCGCGCAATTAGCGCCGAATTCATCTTAGCAAGTGTCTGTGATAACTTAGCGAGAGGCGCGAGTGTTTTTCCCGATAATATCATCGTTGCGATAATCGCACCCATAGTTATTTCCTGGTTCACAAAAAGATGAAATCCGTAAACGATTACTGCAACCTGTGAGAATTGTTGCACAATTTGTACAATGTTCCCACTCGCTTGACCTAGGTTTTTAGCCCGCGCGGCTGCTTTGCCATAGCTACGGGACTCGCGTACAAATCGCTTTCTAAGCTCCGCAAAGGCACCATTTACACGCAAAACATCCAATCCGGAGAGAAGCTCCACCAGATATCCCTGTCGAGACTTATTCGCATCCGAGAGTTTCTTTGAGCTTCCGTAGAGTAGAGGCTGGATGATCAAAACACCAAAAAAAACGATCGGAACACAGATCAGGGGAACAAGATATAGCTGCGCGCCCACAACATAGATCACGTAAATAAAGACGAATATGAACGGTAAATCGATCAGCGCTAAAATAGTCGCAGAGGTAACAAAGTCTTTATTTGTCTCAAAATCACGAATTATCGTTGACAGTGAACCAACTGAACGTGAATTCCGGGCCCTAGTATCTACAAACTGTTCAAAAATTTCATTTGAAATGTGCTTATCTTTTGACGTTGCCGTGTATTCGAGAATACTGCTACGGGCCCATTTGAGTAGCTGATCAAATATAACCGCAAGCGCGACGCCGGCCGCTAAAGCATAAAGCGTTTCATTTGCTTGATTAGGAAGTACACGATCATAAACGACCATCACAAATAGCGATGTCCCAAGGCCCAAAATATTCGAAAATAGGCTTGCGACTGCAACAGCTATGAAATTACCAAAGCCAAAACCATACATGGGGTTTAATAGTTTCAGACGCTGCTCAACATTTTTATTTGCTTCATCTAAAGCACTAATTGAAGCCAGTTTTGCTTTACTGAAATCAGATTTAAATTTTGTGTGGTCATATTTGGTGACCGTGCCATCTTGTAAATTTTCTATGCTTATTAAGTCAGATTTTGTGGTTTTACAAAAATATATTTCCTGATCAGACGTGAGCAAAAGTTTTCCACCTAATTTGCTCAAATCTTTAACATGACCAAGTGATCCAATTGAAACACTTAGCCGAAGAGTTGCACACACATCAGACAGTAATTCAGCGTCTGTTTCGGCTGGTGAACTCCTTAGTGTCTCCGAAATCACGCCCTTTTTAGCTCTAACGCCTAGGTTTGCCGCAATTGTTTGAATACTTTTGGCTAATCTGTTTACCTCGTACTTATGCTCTCGATTGCTGCGAGCCGAGGGCTCATTTTTATCTTCCAAGACTTTCGACGCTCCTTAGTACTGCATCACAAGAGTTTGTTAAGCTACACACCAAACCATAGTTAATCGCATATTCAATCACTTGGGATCGTAATTGCCTTTGCTTATCGACTACCTGAAATTCTAGTTCTGCAAGCACCATCATCTCTGAAACAAGGTCTGAAATGCTCGCCCCGCCATATCCAACACGCGTCTTCAGATCGTCAATAATTTCATTGGATAATTTTTGCTCTTCCGCAAGCATAGAAAGCGAAACAGCCGCGTCTGATAAATACCGTTTCAGCTGATTTTTACTATCATCATGTCTCTGTTTTTCCGCAGCAATTGAAGCGGTCACCCCGGCTGATTGTTCATTTTTTTCTTGTATCAGCAGATCCTTTTCGCCGCCATCATAGATTGGCAAGACAATATTTAAGCCGACGTATGCGGACCAAGTCTCCTCCACTGATGCCGGAGAACTAAGACGAGATACTAACGAACCTTGGGGTTTCCTTTGTCCCTCTAAAAGAGCTTTCTCAGAAGCTAGTATTGAGGCCTGTTTATTAAGCTGCTCAACTTGGGAAAAATTTTCTTGAGACATCACTATGTCTGCTAATTCAGTTGCTGATAATCTTGAAATATCGGTGAATTTCTTATCCAAGACGTCAATATATTTGTTGACGTCGAGTTCTAATAGGGCGTGGGCAGCCTCTGCCTCATGCAACTTTCTGTCGTAGCCGGACAGCGTTTTTCTGAATTTGAAATTTTCAGATGAGCTAATTACACCGGCAGATATTGCGGCGTCGAGTGCGCCCCTATTTTGCTGATAAAGTGACTTATATTTGTCAGCAATTTCCCGCATTTCAATAAGATGCGTTTGAGACAGTTCGAAGGTCATGACTTTACCAAAAATTCTGTCAATTGCTGCAATTAAATCCAATTTGAGTAGCGCCAGTTGGTCATCCAGAATTGACAGAGTGAGAGAGTTTTCAGACTGTAAGTTTAATGATTTCTGACCCGTTAAGGAGGTCGCAAATACCCCTTCACTATTTTCTTGATTTCGGGCGCCAAAGTCGCCCGAACCGGTAAGTTTAAATCCCTGAGATGCCTTAGTTGCATCATATCGCATCTCGGCTGATCTATAATTAGAGGACAGAGCCTCTAGTTCTGGAAGCCTATATAATTCAGATAGAGCGCCGCCATCCCGGTCGGGTTTTGTAAGTTGCGCCTGCGGCTGATCCAAACTTCCTTGTCGACCTGACAATTTATGCAATAAATCATCAGTACCTGTGTTGCCACCGCATGCGCTGAGCAAAACCATTAAGAAGGGTGCATAAACTTTTCTCATCGTCTGAGGGTAGGCCCAAGTTAAAAAACATTCAACTCAATTTATTGAGTATTTTTTACTATAATCTCTTGTCGTCTCAGCTCCTCTGACTGGCGCGCCCTTAGGCGTGCCTCCTCCGCTTCCAACTGTTTTTTAAGTGCATTAATCTGATGAGTATAACGCTGCCGCAAGGCATCCCGTTCAGCATCATGCCTATCCTTCAAGTCCATCTCAAGCAGCACCCATTTCCAGTAATTGGTCCATCGGATCTGGTTCAAAAGCTGCAAGCAAGAAGTCAGTCATGAACTCTTCTAGTGCAATCTGATTTGCTTCTTCCTGGTTTGAAGCCCCTCCAAATTCTAGTATATCAGTTGCTATCTGATCTAAACCTTGTACATCAACCGATATTGCGTCATCCGCAGTGTGGAAGTTTACAAACATAAGGTCGCCCCCACCACTCATGAGGTTGACCAAAAATGGCATATCATCGCTACGTGAGGATATAGGCTCATAATTCCAGATCATTCCAGCGTCACTGACATCGTATGCTAAAACATCATAAAATGTGTTATCCTCGTCGTCAGCGTCATAACTGTAGCTTACTGAATACTGAGTTTCGTCTAAATCAGTTTCCCCGAGGGCGTCAGCAATTGTCCCCTCCAAGTCGTAGAGCAGCTCGTCCAAACCTATATTCATATTATCAATATAGGTGTCCAATATCTCCCCAAAGCCAACATAGGTTGAAGTGATAGAAGCCTTATGGGCCGTAACACCGTCGGTGGCTTCAAAGGTAAACGTTGCCATATCCTCAGAGAAGCTTGTGTCTTCAACCAAAGAAGACCCAAAGTAGGCAGCCATCAGTGAAGACTCAGCATCACCATACAAGAAAGCGTCTACCTCCAACTGAAGTATTGGCTGCTCAACAAAATAATAATCCAGGATACCCAAGTCATCAGGGAAATCTTCGTAATAGAACGCATGTTTTATGAACGCGTCGATGCCAGCCTGAACTTTTGCCATATCAAGGTAAGACTCTTCTACGACAGGCTCACCAGATGCATCTCCATTCTTAATTGTAATTGCATTCCCGTTAATCAGATCGAAACCTGTTCTTATTGTCCAGCCATCTACGCCGGGCAGATTATGCTGTATCAACACGTTTTTTCCAACCGTGTTCCCAGATCCATCAACCCATTCCTCAAGTCGCATCGTTGCTTGAGACAGATCGTAGAATTCATGTTCTGCTGTACCGTACACAGGCTTGAAAACTGTATTTAAGAAAGCCCAAGCCTGTGAAGACAGCTGCTCTGATCCTGGGTAGAAAAACATGTTAGAGGCAATTTTTGTTGCGCCCTCAAATATATTTCCCTCTGAGTCAGTTAATGGATTTTCCGCGGTCGAAACGTCAGACTTCCACAGCCAGCCAATATAACTGTCATCTGGCCGCCTTAATTCATATCCAAGCTGTGTATCGCCGAAACTTGCGCTCCAAGCCTCAGTTACGTCGTCAACGACGACGCGGACATCACCCTGCGGCCCAACAATCAGGAGCTTTCCTGTGTCTTCATCCTTGAAATAAGACAGTGCCCCACTTGCAAAATGCCCATCGAGTACGGCGGTATCATTCACAAGGCCCAAGAAACCGGCACTGAAGTCGTTAAGGTCCGTGATCTGAACAAGGCCGGCACCTTCCCGGACATAGCTGCCTAGAGTATCCCAGTTTCCATCCTTAACAGTGACAATTGGCCCATCAAACGTTGCGTTAAAGTAATCCCAATTTTGACGGCCAGTATTCTCGTCTACTTGTATAAACTGAACTTCCTGACGTTCATCATATGTGCCGTCACCGTCTCGGTCATTTCGCCACATTCGCTTCTCAACGACACCTACAGTGTCCCAATTGAAGCCCTCCCAAGTGATTCCGTAGTCAGCCTCAACCTGAGCCCATTCTTCGTCAGTCATTTTGTCTCGGTAGAGGTACTCCCCAATCTGTACACCATTAGGCTTCGCGATTGGTTCGTCGTTTTCATCAAGATAGTTCCAACCGCCGAGCCGAAGAATGTTATCACCCTGTGTATCACGGAAGCTATAGTTGAAATAAAACTCACCGCCATCCCAAAACTCTTCCCATTTATCGACCGTAGCAACAATTTTACCATCTTCCACGAGTATAGCGTCACCAGAGCTGCTCATTATTATTTCAAGAGCATCGATGTCGAGATACTTTGCAATAATCTCGCCGTATTCATTTATGATTTCTAAGTCTGGGCCTTCGAAGATCGTTCGTAGAGGTTGACCTGTCACATCGCCATACACGATTTGGTCAACGCGGTTCCAATCGTTATCAAAAATTGTGAGAAGATTGCCCTGACGCTCCGTGGTTCCCACACGCTCAGTCCACGTACTCCAAGCATCACCCACCTCAATAAAATATTCAACTCGCTCCTCGTCGCCAGAATATATATTGTCGCTGTCACGATTAAAGTTCGCATACGATTGCCACTCGTTTACCCCGACGGACAACTCAACCACATCATCCCAAATAATCGTTCCCGTGGTGTCATTGGGATTAAACTTTTCCCAAGCCTCAGCCGATAAATCACTCTTCCGTATAGTTGATGAAACGCTTTCCCATACATGGTCGAGAGCGGGCTCATTTATTGCGTCTGACACATAGCGCTCATTCCTGTCTGCCTGAGCATACCTATTCCAATTTTCATCCTGGAAATTGTATCCGTTGCCATAGGCATATTCTGTAACGCCGTCAAAATCAGAAGTTTCTTCCCAGTCCCATCTGCTGATCTGTAAAATCATAGCACCAGAGCTATCAAACACAGCAATTGGATCGTACTTGCCGCTTAAGGTAAAGGTCAAGGCGGTACGATCTTGGGCAGCGTCGGGGAGATAATACTTCACCTGATCCCACGCCCAGTCTAAATCTGGATTCTCAGCGAGTATTTCATCAAACGATAAAGCGTTGCTCGCGTCAACAATACGACCAACGGTGTTCCAATCCGCATCTCTGATTTCTATGAAGCCATCACGATATTGGATTGATCCAAGTAAATCATGCGCATACCAGGCGCCATCATTCATCTCTATTTCGCGAATGAACTCTATTTGCTTCTCGGTACTCGTTTCATCTTCCGTGCGCCACCGAACCGCGTACTCTGTGCGTTCGCGCGTTCCGGTTTCAACCTTATCCACGTCTTCCCAAGTAAAGCCTAATAGTTCGGTTATTTTATTATTAAATAATTGCTCCTCCGCCTGCGCCCAATCCTCGGACGACATGAAGCGCTCAATTAGGGTTGACGACACCTGTGTCCAGTCCCGATCCGTTGTCGCCTTACCCGCATTATCGATCAAGTCGTTTGATCCAACTTCATAGCGCGCAACGTCGATCGTGTCTCTACTTCCTGAAGAGTCATCTAAAATTCGGAAATTGAAGTTCTCGTGATGTTGAGTTTCAGACGTGTAGTCCTTGTCCCAAGAACGATCCCAGGTGTTTTCGTTGCTCCAATATCCGATTTCGCCGATCATCTTCCCATTAGACGAAAACACGAGTATGTTATCCCACCGGTCGGATGTGTACAAAAAGTTTTTTTCGTTAGTCACACCGTCCTCATCCTTAAACACAGACGGCAACATATCGGCAACAGCCACCCAAGCATCCGAAAACGCAGACCCATATTTGGTCACCATCGCCATGTATGACGTCTCAAGAGCGCTGGCTTCTGGATCTATGCGCTGCTCAATGACGTTCCAATTCTCATCACGAATTTCAATGTAACCATCGCGTTGCTCAACGGCGCCAACAAATTGGGCCCAATTGTGTCCCTCGACTTCATCAAAAAACTCGATTCGAGTGTTGCTGTTTGTCCCAGTCCAATCGTCGTTTCTGTATTCGTTCGAGATCGACTGCCAAGTATCTGTTTGATACCTAATTTCAGTGATGTTTTCCCAAATTATTGTGGGGACGTCGGGATCATACTCGTCCCAGATGATGGCTGGCGTATCATCTTTGAATATTTGAACGCCGATATTTGTACCCGTCTCATCATGGACGAGATTTCCATCCTCTTCGACGATATATCGATCGAAGCCGCCCGCATTGGCAATATTATTCCAATCTGCGTCATGGAAATTATAGTTATAGTGTATATTTTTTTGTGGAAGCACTTGTCCATCGAACCAGCCATCCCATTGCCCCACATCATTCCAATAATTTATCTGTGCAGCCATCACTCCAGCCGCAGTGAATGCGTAAATATTATTGTCATCAGTCGTGAATTTTAATTGTGTTGGATCTTTAATCTCAGTGGGAAGAAATGCCTTAACATCTGACCAAGCCTGCTCAAGGCCAGTCTGCTCAGAAATAACTTCTTGCCATGCCAACAGGAAGTCGGGATCTGCAACGCGGGCAACAGTATTCCAATCTGCGTCGTATATTTCGATAAAGCCGCCCCTCTTCTCAGCCCCACCCAAAAACTGCTGCGCATACCAGCTACCATCATTCATGGAGACTTCGGAAAAGAAACGTACTCCCTCGTTTTGATTGGTTTCCGTTGTATCCCGCCACTGATTTGGATAGTTTGTGTTTGTGTTGTCAAACACCTCGAGCTTATCAACGTCTTCCCATGTAATATCCAGGTTTTTTGCTACAACTTCGGAAAGATAAACTGCTTCCAAGCTAGCCCAGTCAGCCTCAGAAACTTTACGTTCATAAATTGTAGAAGAAACATTTGACCAAGAATTATCAAGTAAATCATCACCACCATTTGCGGGATGGAACGTATTTTTTCCCTCTCCATAATTACCAATGTGTGTCCAGGTATCTCCCCCGTCTGTGGTTTCAATTACACTGAATCCAAAGTTTACATTTTGGTGTGTCTGTGAGGGATAATCATCATCCCAAGGCCGTTCCCAAGTATCGCTATGACCCCAAGTGCTAATTTCTCCTATCATGACGCCATCGGCGTCAAAAACCATAACATTGCCCCACTTATCAATATTATACAGAAGTGTTGTTTCAACGGTATTTCCGTCTTCGTCCTTAAATGAAGAAGGAAGCGATGGACCTACCTTGGCCCACGCAGTTTCGAACGCACTACCATATATTTCTTTAACCTCGGCATAAGTTAAAGCGGTTTCAGGGTCAGTGAGCCTCGCGACTTCATTCCAGTTATTATCGCGAATGACGATGAAGCCGTCCCGCTTTGAAATTGAACCAATGAATACAGTGTTCGTGTCGTCCCCGATCTTACCGTGGATCAACATCTGTTCCTCGGAATCACTCCAGAGCTGGTCAGCATCTCTATAAAGATTTTCTATTGCTTCCCAACTATTTTGTTGAACCTCGACATAATCGACATCGGCCCAAGTAACGCCACCAACATTGATCGCGTTCAACTGTTCAACAGTTACCGTATCAGTTATAGCTTGCCAAGTGGCCTCGTCAGTTGCTGACTTGTGCACGAATGAGGTGGACCGTACTCCAGTTTCGTCAAGGATTAATCCGCCGTCGACAACTAAATTAATTTCGCGCTCGCCGTATTCTGCAACCCTATTCCAATCTGCATCGTGAAAATTGTAGCTCCATTCACTATTTTGCGCGTCAATTACTTCGTTATTTACCCAGCGAGACCATGACCCCTCATTCCCCTCATTTGACCATTTATTTATGCGACCGAGAACGTCGCCGTTTGCGACATCACCCAAGTCTTTTGTGGCAATAACGACTAAGTTGCCACGGTCATCACCAAATTGTAATACTTGTCCAGCCGCAGTAAAGGAGGCCGGCAAATTATCTTTTACCGCATCCCAGGCCCTCTGGAAATCGGCCGGCATATCCTCAAGGCCACGAATATTACCGTAAGCACGGGATATTTCGGTTGCAATAACATTAAAATCAGCGTCATAGGTCGTCTTAATCGTAAGCGCGCCTTCGATAGCCTCTGATTTATATGTAATCGTACCGTCTTCTGCTATATTCTGCGCAAAATTTCCGTCTGCCATTGTTTTTCTCCGTCCATACTCCACAATTCTGTGGGCAAAATTTCAATATCAGGCGATCAAGGCGCCAATTTCGACGTAGTAGATATCTTCCGCATTACCTGCGAGATCCACAAAGCTCAGAGGGTCAAAATCGATTTCATCACCTACCTGGAACGAGGTCCCGTCCACAAACTTTGTAGTTATGGTCGTATTTTTATCGCCTGATGATGTTACTGAAACAACTCCATCTAAACCCTGCATAATTGAGGAACTCGAGGTGATGCTGCTCTCACTTAAAAGTTCTTTGAACACGAAGACTAGTTCACTTTCTGAAGAGTTAAAAATGACTTGATCTACTTGCGGCGCAATCGTATCCAAAATTACCGCATACTCACCCAAATCAACCTTGCTGAGCGCACTTGTCGCATCGGCCTTATTACCTGCAACATCATACACTTCCCCTGCGTCAACGCTTACTATTTCAAGCCCGATTTCACCGTTCTCATCTAGCGTATCATCTTGAGCCTGTACCTTATACGCACCGACTAAGTATAACTCCTCACCAACTTCAGAGGACTTAGTCAGAGTCACATTTACGCCATTATTAAGTGTCAAAACTAATTCTGCATCATCAGCGAGTTCAGATCCTGTCGCAGGGACCGGATCTGTGAAAAGAGCCTTGAAGCCAATACTTTGTCCCTCCCCAATTCTTGCATTAGGTTGCCCATCATACGTAACTGAGCTCAGCACAAGCGCAGTCTTATCATCTAATGCGACCTCAGAGGCCACCGTAGAAGTTTCAGTTGATAAATTACCCGAAGCATCTTTCAGGAATCCGGGGTCTACCTCGATCGCGTCCACAACGCCGCCGGTTGCCGCAGTACCCCCGAAACCATCCAGAGAATGTAGATTAGACATTCCTGTTTCACTTAAACTAACTGTCAAAACTGTTCCAGCAACATTCACAAGCGCTGAAGTGATATCTGTTTTGCTAAATTGGTACGTCGCGGCGCCCTCGCCATCAACATTCCAAGTTAGTTTACTCCAGTCAACAATCGTCTTAACCTCAAAATTGTCGGCAGCCGCCAATATTGTTTTTAGACCCTCACCCTGAAGCTTCAGGACACCATTCACGGCATCGTATGTATGCGGGAGCTCGTTAGTACCCAGCAACTTAGCCGTCGGCGATGTCGCATCGATCTTTATTGCACCCTCAATTGCCGCGCCCGTGTAGAGAACATCAACATCCGCCAAGAGGACATCGTTTGTTGCTACGTTGCCGGCGATGTCTTTGATATTTACGAGCGCATAACTCTTTAAGGTTAGTGAAGAGACGTCAGAATCGTCTTCCGAAATAACATACTGCCCGCTAAACGTCTTGACACTCCCATCTGCATTAGCCGCGCGCACGAGCTTGAGTTGTTTGTTGTTTGAAAGTGTTAAGGTAACCTGCATGTTTGCGACGGACGCCAAATCACTCCCCTCAGAAATTATCGCTGTGAATTTCAGCGTATCCCCAACAATAAATGTAGCACCAGCTGATCGACCTGCGCCGGCAGTTGAAGTGAATGCTCCATTAATTTCTATCGAAGATAACGCCGGTGGCGTTTGGTCAGTGATAAATACTTCAGATAAAACAGTCGACGCAGAAGTCGTTACGTTGCCAGCCAAGTCTCGCAAGAAACCGCTAGTTACATTCAATGCATCGGGCGTTCCCCCTGAAGCCTCCACACCACCAAAATCTGTCAAGGCATGTAATGCAGACATTCCCGCCGAGCTTAATTTGATAGTGATTGAGGTGCCGTCCGCGTTTACAAGCGCACTGGTCACGTACGATGCGCTGAATTTAAGTATGGTTGATCCCAAACCATCAACATTCCATGACAGCTTACTCCAGTCTACTATGTCAACGACATCGCGAGATGTTCCGCTCAAAATTGTTCCTAAGCTAGCACCCTTCAGCGTTAGTGTGCCCGTGGTTGGATCATATTTATGAGGATCCTGCTCTGTGCCAAGTAACTTTGCCGTTGGCGCATTAGCGTCAACCTGAATACCCCCCAAATCGTCGAAAACCGTTTGCTCAGACAACCCTTGATCGTTTATATCCGTAATTGTTCCAGCGGAAATACTATTAATTTCTAATGGATTTGAGGAACCTGCATCCTCGTCGCCCTCTTGCACCTCGTATTGGCCAGTTAAATATTGGCTATTACTGGCCCCAACCGACAAGGTAACGCGCGCGCCGTTGCTTAAGGTCATTGTTGTAGTGCCACCCGCCTTTGCGGCTTCTGATAGGGTCACCGTAAAATTTAAAACCTCTCCGATTGCGAGTATATCGCCAGCATAGTCCGTATCAACTGTGATCACCTGAGGGGCTGGATCTGTCGCATTAACTTTGATGGTAAATGAAGCCGTTTTTGAAGACTTTGTGCCCTCTATCTCTTCACCACTGGCACTATAATCCTGAGCAAAGACCTCTACCACATATTGATTTTGTTGTTCAAAGTTAGTGGTGACATTATCTTTGAGCTTCAATTTTCCACTCAACGTCCGTTCAAACTTATCGTTATCGTTAGCCGTGGTAACCGGCGCAAGCGCAAAGCCTGCATATTGAGACCCATCAAATACGTTAATCTCCCCCACAACGGTTCCGGACTGATTGTTTCCGAGCACAATAAAATCCTGATCAGAAGCTCCAGCAAGCCGCGGATTGTCCTCGGCACCTGTTACATTTACGTTGAGAGTTAGACTATCCGACGCACCCTCGTCGTCAAAAATCTTGAAGACAAAGGCATCTTTCACTGTTTGAGCGTACAGCGGTTCGATCTTTTCAACGTCAGGGGTATAAACATAGGTATAATCTGTTGGGTCAAAAACGAGTTCCCCGTAGTCACCAGTTAACACAATTTTTCCATCTGATCGCGGCGCATCTGCGCCAACAAGTGAAAGTGTTAAATTACCTAAGTCGTCGTCGGCATCGTTGAATACGATCGTTCCACTCAAACGGTCACTCTCTTTTGGACTTTCAATCCCAATCTCATCTTTAGTTTCAACTACAATAGCTTCTATTTTGTCTGCGGCAAAAGCTGGCGCATCGTTAATATTGGTATACTCCAGAACAAAATCTTTAATCGTTTCACCGCCCTGACCATCTATCGCCTTTACGGTGATTGTCTCGGGCACACTTATTTTAGTATCGTCAGAAGGAACAACGCCACTAAGAATACCGTCTGCACTTATTGACAACCAGGTTGGCTCATCAATTAGCTCGAAGGTTACATCGTCGCCGTCAGCGTCGGAAGCATTTATTTTTTGTGAATACGCCTTACCTTCCGTCCCTCCAAGTATACTGTTTGTTGTGAATTTAGGTGCATCGTTTAAATTTTCGATGGATACAGTCACAGTTTGGAATATAGTTTTTCCAGAAACTACGTCTGTGAGAGCGATTGATAGCGAAATTTCCCCCAAGTCCACGTCCGCCTGCGTTACAGATCGTTTAGTTGAAAGAACAGCGCCATTCAAAGAAAATAGATCACTATCCGTCACAAGCTCCGCAGTGATCTCCCGCCCCTCTGGATCAACAATCAAGAGCTTCTGATTTAATTCACCTCCCTGGGTCAATGAAAATTCTGCAGTGCTGATTTCCGGGTCTTCATCTTCGTCGGAGACAGACAATTTAAAAGCCTTAGTAAAACCTTTCCCATAGGTATCTTCAACAGATAGGGTGATTGATAACTCGCTATGTTCTTCGTAGTCAATTACCACACCATCCGCGACAACAAGCTTTACACCATATTGATCCTCAATAATTTCGAAATACTTTGCAACAGTTGGATCAGAACTGGTCACATCATAAGTTAACGCTCCAGAATCGTCACTAGACACCATCGCCACAATAGTTCCGCTGGCGATATTCTCTTTGATCGTTATTCCGCCGCCCTCATCGAAGACTATACCTTCCACTTGAACTTGAGGAGGACTAAGAGTGATCTCAGTCGCAGCTTTGTTCTTAGCAACATTTAGGGCACTAACGGCATCCTTTATATAGAAGGTATTTGTATTACCAAGGTCGACCGCGGCCGCCACATCTGAAACAAGCTTGTTTGTGGTCGACACAAAATTAGATAGGTCAGTTGGCAAAACACCATCCACCAATTCAGCAGAAGCAACAAGGTCATTAACAATTTCAACACCCTTAAGGACGTCCGCAGCCACCGTCTTGTAATTATTAATTTTAGCAGTCAACGCATTTGCAGCGTCCGCGTCTGTTAGAGCCAATTCGGTAGCTGCATCCTCGATAAAGCCCACAAAGCTGTCAGAGATTGCATCCAAGCCCACAGCATTACCGTTTGTCGCATCTGAGAGGTTCACTTCCGAATTACTCGCATCAGCCACCTTTATAACAGCAGTAAATGCCTTAAGGGAGCTGTTCAAGGCCGCCTCAGCAGTAAGACCTGCCACCTCACCGGCGACTTGCAATGTGGAAATCACGTTCATAACTTGATGCGCCGTTTTCTCGGCTTGCAACGCTCGGTCTGGATTTGAATCAGTGTATGGGTTATAGGACAAAAGGTCTTCTATACCCTCCAGCCCTAACGCAGCAGCAAGCTGCTCTTGCGTCAAATCTCCAGAAGTAAGCACGGTCGTAACTGGAGTAACTGCGAGGCCGGTTGATTTTGTTGTATCACCGGGGGCCGTTAATTTAAAATTCTCGCCAACGATCAGGCCTGATGACGTATCAACGGTTGTTTTGGATGAAATCACCACTATATTTGGCGTGACGCCATCTGGAATAACCACATTACTGAACGAAAACGCTCCGGTCTCGTCTGTTTCAAATTTCTCTGTGTCTACGCCCTCATCCCACCTAAGGTTATTATTCAGATCTATAAATACGAGCGCATTATCCAATGGACCCTTCACTGCATTACCAGCAAAACTTATTCCGATGGGGCCAACGCCTCCTCCTCCACCACATGCCGCTAATGTCAACAATCCAAGTGGGCTAATTGCAGCAAGTTTTTTTTTCATCAGGAACGCTTTCTAGCTCTATTTAATTTGGTATTTAAATGAGATTAACAATTTTGCTTCATTAAACAAGCATTAATTTTTCATGTTTCTGCCTCTTTTAAAGAGCATTCTGCAGAAAATTTGTTAAAGAAATATGACAACCTATCAACTTTCAAGGTTGGTGACCTGATGCATTTTGAACTAAAATGGACAAAACATACCCAAAATGATCCGAACAGAACGTGTTGTTCTTCTCGGTGCGAGTGTAGCGTCGCAGAGTGACAGATTTTCATAAATTCTTCATGAAACTTTTTTAAAGTTGTCACACAATCCTGATCCCATCGCCTAGACTAGATCATTAAGGAGAGTATTATGAAATCTTGTCTCGCACTGCTCAGTTCGCTACTCGCGCTATCGGCAACTGACGTATCGGTGTCTTAGCCCCTTAAAACTGTGCCATAATTTGTTAGAGACGGAGGATCGAAATTATGGCTCGGAAGCGTTATTCGGGCGAAGATATTTTGAAGCTGTTACGAGAGATTGAAGTTCATCTTTATGATGGCATGGATGTTATTAGCGCTTGCCGCAAGGCAGGAATTTCGGACAAGACCTACTACGGTTGGCGAAAGAAATTCGGC
>Ga0181555_1002101_pt1 | contig 16935 bp, 22 predicted proteins | sample 011ome_15_FD_145601 | JGI IMG/M metagenome (GOLD analysis project Ga0181555, IMG submission 145601) | Coastal salt marsh microbial communities from the Groves Creek Marsh, Skidaway Island, Georgia - 011504AT metaG (spades assembly) | ecosystem: Environmental > Aquatic > Marine > Intertidal zone...
GCTATGTTCCCAAAAACTTTTCTTTTTTTATCTAAGATGCTCATGTGTTAATTATTCCTCTTGGTCGTTATCTTCATCCGTACCTCTTTTCTTCAACATTTCTCGAATAGTTCTAAAGTCATCTAAAGACGCACTACCGTTACTTCTTTCAGAAATAGCCGCTTGAGCATCACCACGATTTTTGATAATATCACTTTGCAACTTAGCAATTTCTAATTTGATTCTAATAGCTGAATCTTTGATTTTAAGCAAACCACCTTTTTCTTTTGCTATTTTAGTTAAATCATCAACATCTTCTGGGGTTGCACTAGCCGCTAATTCATTAATAGTTTTTTGGGCATCAGTTATTTGTAGACACGCATCGTTATAGGTTTCTTGCATAAGACCTTCTAACGAATCGGTGTTATTTACCTTTACTTCTTGTTTTTTCTTTCTTGGCATGATTTCTAGTTTTACTATAAATACCTGTAATTACAGTTTTATTGTAATTTTTCTATAAACCATGATTTTTTAAAAGCTCATAAAGCTCTTTGTATCTCTTCATCGCCAATCTGATATCTTTGGTTGATAGATTGGTGTAATTCCTCATGGTTTCTAGCACAGAATTTTTATTATATTTTGACCCACCATCCATTGATTCAAATGCTGTTTCCCAATTTTCTAGAATTTCAATCAAAGCTAAACCTACTTTTCGTTCATTATCGTTTAATTTCTTTTTAGGTGGTTGGTTTTCATCGTTTAATTCCTCTTTGATACCATCGGATAATTTTTTGATAAAATCATCCATCACAAATCCATCATTATCGATAACGTAAGTAAGGTCCTCCCTTTCTTCTAGATTGCTAGACATATCTTCATAAGAAGCTGTCTGCTTCATGTACTTTTCATCTTTAATTAATAAACCAAGAATATAATTCTTGCTTATAGTTCCAAAATAAGAATAAGCTTTTTTCCCTCGTCCAGTTTCAAACTTGTGAACTTTAGTCATCAGAAATGAAACGGTATCGCTATGTAGTTCTTCAAAAGTTTCACCCTTTCTGTATAGTTTGTATCTTCTGATAATTGACTCTATCATTTTATCGAGTGGCCCTTTTAGCCACTCGTTAAAAATCAAGTTTCTTTCAGCTTCACTGTCTGATTCTAAAAATCTAATAACTGCTTCTTCCTCATTTGGACCAAAGTACATTTCATTTTTCCTTTTACGTCCTCTTTTGGTAGTCATTTATTAGTTTTGAGCTTCATATGTTATCTGTCTATCTTTAGGAAAATAGTACTCTTTTTTGGCGGTTGATAACCACCATTTAGCTTCAATAGGGTCAAGCGTTTCTCTGTAACTAGCGAATAATGAACCTGGTCTTTGATTAACGTGTTTGTAACCAAATCTAGGGACAACCATTACTCTAACATCTTTGAATGTCATACGTAACAAGAATTCATAGATAAATGTTAATTTAATACTTGGTTTGAAACCACCAAATTCATCATAAGTTGATTTTCTCATCACCATACCGTCAATGTTAAAGTTTTGATATGTCAACAAAGCGTTGTTGTCTAAGATTCCTAACTCATCTGAAAAACTGTTAGCCCACACTGCTTCATTGGTAAACCCGATAAAGTTACCAACAGAATCTACATCAATTACGATTGGTAAGAATAAATCTACATTGCTGTGTGCATCTCTGTATTCAACAACATTTTTAAACCAAATTTTAGCGTATTCGTCATCATATTCTAAGATTGAAAACCATTCTGATTTACATGTTGAAACACCGTAGTTGACTTGTGATGCGAAATCAGTTGCACCATCGTTTTCTGCGATAACAATCATTTTCTTATTAGCACCAAAATCTAACCCTTTGATGTATTTTGCTGTTTCACTATCTTTAGGTACCACAATGATTAACTCATCTGGTAACACTGATTGGTCGGTAACGCTTTGTACTGCGTTTTGAAACATTTGTTTTGTTGATTCGTCCAATTCGTGAACTGGAAGGATAACCGAGATATTTGTCTTTGCCATTTGTTTGTAAAATTAATTAAGCGTTAGTTGTTTGTTTAGCTTCCTCTAATTTAACCAAAGTATTTTGGAATTCTAGGATTCTATTATTTACAATAGTGTCGTACACTGTAGTCAAGGCTTCTTGTTGTTTTTCAACAGTATATAAACCTTGGCTTTCTTTCATACCTTCAATTAAATCTGATGGTACTGAATCTTCTAACCAAAGTTTTAAGTACGTTGCTATTAACTCTGGAATATTTAACGTAGTGTTTGTCCAAACACCATTGTTTTTAATAATCAAGTTACCTTCTTCGTCTTTGGTTTCCATCCATTCTGGGATAAGGTTTGGCATTTTACCAATTACCGCTGTATTACATTCGATAGCTTCTAATGGGAATGTACCAAAACCAGCACTGTCATCCATCCAAACAGCCAAACAAGACTTAGCTAATTCAGCAGCAAATTGTTTTCTAGGTAAACCTCTTAATTCTTTGAAAGTAATCCATTTATAAATTGGATATTGTAAGTAGAATGATTTAGCGATTTTAGCCGCATCACCTTGGTTTCTAGTAAGAATAGAAACAACTGGAATTTTAGGTTTATCGCTATCTTTGAAATAACTAGGGATAGATACTGGCACAATGTGAGTGTTGATTGAAGGGAATAAGTTTTTCAAATATTCAGCTTGTTTTTCTGATGTTGTAATCACATCATTAAATCCATAATCAACATTCCATCTTTTACCAATTGGTAATAATTCCAATAGATAATCATAGCTTTGTGACAATACAACTTTTTTACATGGAAACCCTTTGATTTGGTCCATGATGTTTGAGAAAATCTCTGGGATTACAATAATATCAGCTGGTGTAATATTTAAGTTTTGACCTTCGATTGAAACGTGTGGTAAAGAAGCATATTCTTCACCTAACCATTCAGTAACCCCTTGGCCATTTTCATCACCTCTAAGTTTATAATCATTTTTCTCATGTAGGATAGCAGCTTTGTATCCTAATTCATTTAGCATTTTAACATGCTCATAAATATTGGCAATACCAGCAGTCGGGTTCCCCTTTGTATCTAACGTGAAAAAATAAATGTTAAAGTTTTTATTTTGTAAATCGTTGATGGCTGATGTTAATTGACCAATTTGTTCTTCAATTTTTTTTCTTTGTTCTTCCATTTGTTTTGTTTTTATGGGTTATTATGTTTCTTTTAAAATATTGTAATTTTTAAGCGTATTGAAAGCAATTCTATAAGACAGAGGTTTATCAGATAAAGCCCTATCAACACCTAATGTGTCATCTGGTTCATCGTCTAAGTCATCCATTACAACATCTAATAACATTCTAAGTAGTTCGTATTTTGTTGTGTCAATATCGACTCCTCTTTCTCTAAATGTTTCTAAGATTTCAGACCCAGTTATTTTATTATCGGCATCAGTATAAACCTTAACTACTTTTTCACTGATAACATCTTTTGGGTCTTCCCCTTTAATTTTAATCGCTTCATCAAAAGCTTCTAAATCTAATTGATAGATTATACCGCCAAATTCAATCATGTTAAATTTCTTCGTAAGTTGTTGTTATTGTTGTTAAAACCCTATTTCTAAGTTCTTCATTTCTAATGAAATCTAGTATAGAATCAATCTCGTAATCAGCGGTAACTTCTTTGTTGTATGGGGCATTAACCTTAACACTAATTTTACCAGCTGGTTTAGCGGCCAATGCTATAGGGTTAGCTGTGATTAAAACATCACAATCACCCCATTCATCAGCATTTTGCTTAACAAATCGAACCTTGTCTATTCTACAACTAGTTTTTGATAAAAAGAAGTAGGTTGATGGGATACTTTTATCGATTTCACGACTAACCAATTCGACTTGGTGTTCACCATCATCGTTCATATCCATAATGAAGTTGTTAAAATGGTTGATTAAACCATCTGACATCTGGTCAGCATGACCGAAAATTTCTAGAGGTGCTTCTAAATAAAGAAACGAATTAAGTTTGTTGATGTCGTCAAACTTAAAGAATTCGATTAAATTGAAATTGGTTACATCCTCGTTAGTGATATCGATTTCACCGATATACTTGTCATAGGTATATGTCAATTGACCAATAAAATCTCTTAAAACCTCATTTATACTAATTCCTATTTTCATATTACCAATCTACGGATTAAATCCGTATAAGTAAAGCAAAAAATAAAAATTATCTAAAGATTCTAAAAAATTTTTTTAAATTAAATAAACCACCTTCTTTTATCACCCTAGGTTTTTGTAAAACTGGTGGTGTTGGCACTGTTTTTTTCTTGTAATCTTTGTGTTCAAAAATTTTGATAAAGTATCTTGTAAGTCTATGTCTGACTACCTCATCTTCTGTAAATTCAACAACGTTTACACCATTTTCTGGGTGAAGTTTAGCCATTCTAACCAATTCAGCTAAACAACTAGTTTCTGGTTTTTTAAGGTCAACTTGGTTACTATCACCTAAAGCAATAACTTTGGAGTTTTCAGAAAAACGAGTAAGAAGTGTTTTACCGTTGTTGTCGGTAACATTTTGGAATTCATCGAAAAGAAGAATACAGTTGGCTAATGACCTACCACGAATAGAACCAAATACATCCATTTTGATATATCCCGCTTCTAATAATTTATTGGTTAGTTCTTCACCAATCAATTTGTAAAAAGCATCAAAAAAAGACATCATAATAAATTTTAATTTATCTTTCTCATCACCAGGCAAAGTACCTAAATCTTCATCTTTTAATTGAACTATTGATTTAACTAATTTAATTTCGTGATAAATTTCTGGGTTGTTTTTAAGAAGTAGCAACGCCTCAGCCACACTAAGAAGTGTTTTACCAGTACCAGCTGGGCCAGTACAGATAGTGACATCACCATTTTTAATTGATTGAGTAAGTTTCTTTTGAACTTCATTCTTATGTTTCAAATCAATCTTGATTTGACTAAGTAAATCCTGTCGTAAGTTTACTGGAATTATTAGTGTATTAGTTTCTGTTTTTTTAGTTCTAGTAGTTTTAGTTGTTTTAGTACTAGCTGATTTTGGTGTGTTAGAAACTTTTCTAGGCATAAACAATTGTTTTTTTTTATAAATATAAATATCCTAGCAAAACTGCTAGGATATTTAATAATTTTTATGATAATTTTTGCAACCAACCATTAATCATGTCGTCCATTAATGTTTCGAACGAGTATTCTGGTTTCCAACCTAATGTTTCTCTAATTTTTGTTGAGTCGCCTTTTAGGTATTTTAATTCCTCAGCTCTTAAGAATTTTTCATTTTGTGAAACATATTTTGTGTAGTCCAAATCTAATTTCTTAAACACGTATTCAACCATTTCTCTAACAGAATGTGTAGTCATTGTTGACACAACAAAATCATCTGGTGTATCATGGTTAATAATCATATGCATGGCTTTAACATAATCTTTTGAATGACCCCAGTCTCTAAATGAATCCATATTTCCTAATTCAAGTTTATCAGTTAAACCCAATTTAATTTCTACAGCTGTTTTAACAACTTTGTTAGTTACAAAGTTAGATGCCCTTCTTGGTGATTCATGATTAAATAAAATACCATTACATGCATGTAATTTGTATGCATTACGATAATTTCTTACAATGTTATAACCAAACACTTTTGAACAACCATATGGACTAACGGGATTCATAGGGGTTGTTTCTCTTTGAAATCCATCTTCATCAACTGAGTTACCAAACATTTCTGAGGAACTGGCTTGATAAAATCTTGCAGTAGGACATGCACGTCTGTAAGCTTCTAATATATTTAAAACACCAATGGCATTTGTTTGAACGGTAAATTGTGGGATATCAAAACTAATCCTTACATGACTTTGAGCTGCAAGGTTATAGATTTCATCTGGTTGGATTTGGTCTAATAACTTTTCTAAACCACCTTGGTCTAATAAATCACCGTAGTGAATATTAAGTTTGTTTCTTATCTCATCTGAAAATCTACTTTGTTGTGATTCCACATTAGAGTTCCTTCTTATAATTCCATGTACTTCATAACCTAATTCTAAAAGGTATTCAGCTAAATATGAACCATCTTGTCCGTTGATTCCCGTAATAAATGCTTTTTTCATTTTTTCTTGTTTTATTTTTTGTTAAAAATTTCCATTTCTGTTAAATCTGGCCAATCAGTGACTACCCATTTTTTTGGTGTAGTATCAATAGCTTGTTTTATTTTTTCTAAACCTAACTTTGCGGTTTCTGGTGTCATATAGTAGTGAAAACCAATTGTGTCAATATTTTGTTCTCTCCAAGGTATATTAGGTAATCTACCATCATAGGACATTTTTTTCAGTGCTATAAAGTCTTCTTCATTGTCCAATAAAATAATACCACCTCTACCTAGCGAAAGGTGTTTTTGGTATTGGAAACTAATACACATGAATGTGTTTGGGATGTAACTATCTTTTCTCCAAAGAACAGCTGCATCTATTATTCTTTTATCACCATAGTTAAGTGTGTAATAATCTTCCCATTCCTCATCTCGCCATTCTCTTTCTAGACCCATTTTTTCAGCTAAAAATGGTACTGACAAATATGTTCTTTTAGGAACACTTATTTTTGTTTCTTTAGTATATCTTAAGCATAATTCTATACCGTGTGTGCAACTATCTACAGCCACAGCATACGGTGAACCAAAAAATTTAGCAACAGCTTGTTCAAATTCACTAATAACCTCAAATCCCATATTTACTTATTTGTTTATTTAATTATTTGTTTTTATAAAGTTTTCATAAATATAGTCTTCTGCAACCAATAAATCAATAGCTAATTGTAGATTTTTTTTAACAGATTCAATTTTAGATTCATATAATTCAAAGGACAAATCTTCAATTTTAAAATCATCATCTAAAGTTATAATTCCATTTGTGTCAAAATAATCACCGATGTTTGAAATACCGTAATAAATTGGAATAGTCCCAGTCATTAAACAATCTGTTATTTTTTCAGTGAACATATTAGCATATGTTGCATTTTCCATTACGATAGAAAAACAATAATCTTTTAAACCATCTTCTTTATTAGCTATCTGTCTATAACCTCTACCAAAATGGTCACATTTACCAGAAAATTTTTGTATCATTTGTTGTCTATAAAGATGCTCATTACACATTCTTTTATTTGAGGCAATCATTGATACTAATTTATTTTTAGGATACACTTCACCATGAGCAAAATAAGATTTAGCACTACATTGTGTTAGTTGGAAAATATCAGATAAATTAGCTAATTCAACATCATGTGTGAAAACTTTTATGAATTTATTTTTTAAAACATCTATGTTTTCTTCACACCATTTATAATGTAATGGGATAATTGTTTTTGATTCACACAACCACCCGTAATTTTTAGTGTTTGGGTTTGTTGGTATGTGTAAACCATTGTCAATATGGATTGATATCGGTGCCGAACCGTCTTTTACCCATTCAATAAATTTTGGGTTCATATCATTGGTTGATACACTGTGTTGGAACCCACCACCTATCATATTAATTTTAGCTCTACCCATGTATTATTTTTTCTAGTTTTTCAATTATAAAAACAGGGTCTTTAATATGACAATTCCCATCTGAATATATTGGGTTTAAAAAACCATCTTCACCCACATACTTATCGTAAATATCGAAAAAAATATAACCATATTTTTCACAAAACTCTTTTAATTTTTTATTCATATAAAGAGTGTATTTACGTCTATCCTCATCTGTACCGATTGCTGGTAAATGATTTGGTTGATTGGAATTATCTTCATCCCATTTGTTTATCCATAAATTTTCTGGTTTTCTTCTGTCTATTTGCGGTACCGCATTATAAACACAAGTTTTTATGTTTAACCCAGAGACGTTTTTAGAAATCGCTAAAAAATATTCAGCAACTAAATTATCAATAGTTTCTTCCCAATTTAATTCATATTTGTTTATGTGAGCTCTACAATCGATTTCACCAAAACAAAAACAAATATAATCACCATCATTTATTTGTTCTTTTTTGATGATAATATTTTTGTCTCTACCAAAACTATACATTAATTTTGGTCCAAGCCAATTGGTTACTATCTTTAAATTATCTATTTGTATTCTAGTCCAACTACCATGTTCGGAGGCATGACTATCACCATATGTATGAAATTGTACCATTATTAAATTTTATTATAACCTAAAATCTTGGCATTTTCTATTATTTTTGTTGGGTCGATTTTTTTAACCAACACCGCTGGGTTACCTTTATAAACACCCCATTCTTCAGTATCACCCATAAGTAAACTACCAGCAGTCAATAAAACACCTCTTCTAAGTATTGAACCAGGTAGTACAATAGCATTTGTTCCTATGTTTGAAAATTCTTCCATGATAACTGGTTCTATTATTTGAGTACCTTTTAATTCTTTTGGTATCATAGCACCAAATAAACCACTACCATCAAACCTATCAGAACCACAAACAATTCTGGCTCCAGCCATTATGTTATTAAAACCAACAGCTTTGAAGACACCTTGTTTACCACCTATAATTGTTACATAAGGTCCAATATGTACATAATCACCAATAGTAGTGTTTGTTGTACAATAAAACCCTTTATCAATCGCCACATGTGAACCGTTAATCGTTAATTCTTGTTTTACAACGACATCATTATCTATAATAACGTCATCCCCAAATACCTTCACCATTATTTTTTATTTACCCCAAGATTCCCACACAAATGGGTAATCAAAATTATTTTTAAAACCATTTTTGGATAAACCATCTCTTATTTTTTCTCGTCTTTTAACATCATTTTCAATACCTAAATGGAATTGGACTTGGATGTTTTTAAATTTATTTATCGACCCAGTTTCTAACATGTGTTCTAAAAGTGAGTATTCATCCCCTTCAATGTTTATTTGAATTAAATCAACCTCATTTAACCCCCATTTTTTTAATATTGTGTCTATGGAATTAAATTTAACACTTATTGATTCACCTTTGACTAAGTTAGAAGAAGTAGCGTCTCCGCTAATATAAATAAAACCATCTTTGTCTTCTGTACTAACACCAACATTCATTAAATGTACTTTACTATTGTTAGAAAACTTATTAACCATACCTTCATAAAATTTAGTTACTGGTTCTATTATGTAAACGTTTGGGTTGTATTTATCAATCATTTGTTGAGCCCAAACACCAGTATAACCACCTAAATCCATAATAACGGATTTATCGGTTAAATTATAGGTTATGTTATGCGTATAATCACCATTATCAGCAAACCATTTGGTTATTACACCACTATTAGTCATTATTAATAAAAGTTTTATCTAATTTTTGACCTTCATAAGGTCCAGTTTTATATTCATATACGATAGTATCATCTTCCAAAATCTCATATGTATGACCACCGTAAAGCGTGAAGCTAGCATCACCAGCTTGTAGGATTGGTGTAGCGATTATTTTGTCATCAATATCATAAAGAACACACTTAACACTTCCTTTAATTACGACCCATGATTCTTGAGCGATTTGTTCTGGGTAGTGTCTGTCTTTTGTTATGTGTTTGTGTGGGGGAAATGTTTTCCCTTTTTCCATTTTTAATGTGGCACATTGAATGAAGTTATTTTCTGGAACCACTTCGGTTCTATTTTCTATTTCACTTAATCTATTGATAATGTGTAATAATTTTCCTTCCTCTACTTTTGAGTAAATTTTTTCCATGTTAAATTTTAATCCAATTTTCGGGTAAAATATCCCCTGTGTTATGTTGTATAGCAGCACCAAACCATTTCAATGGTCCGATAACTTTTTTCCTTGGGTTCTTGTTTAACCAAGCGCCCCACCATGAAAATGATGAATTAGATATGATGTTATTATCACATAACGACATCAAATATAGTTCAATATAATCTTTTTCCCCTTCAATGTAAACTACATTTTCTAAGTTTAAGTTTTTTTTACACCATTCAATATCATCACTAAAAACAACAAATAAATCAGTTTCAGATTTTAAGATATCGACACCCTTCATGTAATATTCAATAGATTGAGTTGGGTGGTGGTTTGGGTGGTTAACATAATCACCCCGTCTAACATGAATACTAGTTGTTCTAACTGTATTTATAAAGTCGTATTTTTCTGAAATATAATCCTTAGAAATAAAACTGAAATCTAAATATTCTAAAATCGCCTCACGATTATGTTTAAAATATTTTTCACTTTGAAAAAAACCATTAATCAAAGTATGTTGTTTTATATCTTTGGTTTCAACAAATTCAAAAGGATATTCCCTTAAATAAACGTACTCGTTTAAGCTATGTGTTATCGGAGAGTGTTTTAAATTTTTGAATATTTGCATATATTCGTGACTATGGCTCATATTTGGGTTATAGGTTTTATCTGAATTCAGATAATGTAAATGTGAAATTAAATTAGGGAATGAACAATCATTATTTGTATCGATAGCTATCGATTTAGCTGCCGCTATTTGAAATAACATATTACCTAAACCACCTTTTAAATTACAGTAAATCATAACATTTTATTGATTAAAAAAGCCATTATAATTAACATGTTTATTTTGAATATCGCTAAAGTCTATTGTTTGTAACGCCATGTTAGGTGTAAACCCATAAACATTGTAAATTGGTTGCAAGTCAGCATAATAAACATCTATTTGTTTTTTTCTAGGTTCAGTCATCGCAATTATTGTTTCAAATAATGTATCTCTAATCACGATACAATGTGTTGTATATGTTTTAGTTAATTTTAATATTTTTTCATTAACATTTTCTGGTTTTGGACCATAGCTATGGTTACCACCAAAATAAATCATATCCCAATCAGAGGGTAACGCATCCATATATTCTTCCAGTTTATTGATTTCATCTGTGAAATAAACATCATCTTCAAATATCAAAACAGATTTATAACCCTTTTCAATTGCGTCTTTTATTATGTTAATGTTCGTTTCAATCAAACCTAACTCACCAACCAATAACGATGGGTTATGTTTTACGTTTGACCAGTCAAATTCTTTACCATCAATAGCTTCGTATCTGTCAACCTCATCAAAACCGAATTTTGCGAATTCAGCTTGTACTTTTTCCCATCTATCTGGTCTTCGCTTTAAGTTTATACAATAAACTTTATCAAAATATTTACTTAATATACTCATTACTTTTTCGCTTTTTCGTTATATTTTTTATCTAATTCTTCAACTCTATGTTCTTCGGTTATATCTCTACCATCAGTTTTAACAGTTGCGATAAATTTAATAACATAAAAACCATTAAATTCAATTATTTTATCAAAGGATTGAATTTCGTATTGATATTCTAAATAATCAGAAACACCTAATGTTTTGTAAGTCACAAATTCAACACCATTAAATTCTAACATTGGTGCTTGATGAGGATTTTCAATAGCTTTTTTTACCGCACTAATAAACAAGCGGCTGGTTCTATTATACTCATCTGGATACTTACTCACATAGAATTCTAACATTCTATGGTCTTTATCTATTTTTCTAATATTTAATTTTTTAGTAAAATTTTCTAAGAAAAAATTAGGTACATTATCCCTAATAATTTTAATCGGTCTTTCAGTTTTATTAGTCGCATAAAACTCCACACCATCAATTTCACCGTGACTAGCACTGATTACTTCACCTTTATCGTCATAGTTGATTTTGGCTACATCATAGATACTAACATGTTCATTATCCATAGCTTCGTTTCCACCAGAAGCGATTTCAGTGTTATCTAAAACCATTTCTAATTCGAAATTATCAATGTCATCTAACTTAACTTTTTTCAGTGTTTTTTTGTTGTCTTTTTTAATCACTCTGGTTATTGGCATGTTATCTTCATCGTAACCTATAATTTCGGCAGAAACACCTTCAGTTGCTTTTAAAATTTTGTATGTTCTCCATTTTAAATTTTGTACTTCTTCAGTTATTTCTCCATTAATTAATGAATCAGCTAAAATACCTTGATTTAGTCTTTGATGATGAGAAGAGGTAACATCTAAGACATCACCAGTATTATTTAAAGCTGATTTTTCAACATTACTTATGGCTAAAGAAATAATAGCTGCTTTTTGTTTTAACCATTTTTTTAACCCCATTATTCAATTATTTTTTTATATTCTGTTATAATTTCTTCAACAACTTTTTTACTATAGAATTTATCAATATCAGTTGGTATATCATGTAATTCTTTAGATATTATATTACCGCTATTATCAATATTATAAATCCATCCTTTTTTTCCACACAACCATCCTTCAATAGTTGTTCTACCTAATAAAATACCAGCAGTTTCATCACATTGATGGATGAATTTTTCAACATTAGTTGTTGGTTCATAATATACTACATGAGTCTCATTTTTTATCATATCGTCTAAATAAACATCATTCTTTTTTCCAACAATCCAAAGCTCTTGATTATTTTCACGTGTAACATTAATTAAATCTTGAATAGTTGCTTTTCTCAAGTAATCTATAGTCCCGACAAAAAGAATTCGTTTTTTTTCTCTTTTATGTAGTTGTTTACTCGGTTTGAATTTTTCGTTATCAATTGGATTATGGATGACGCAAACTTTTTCTTTTGGTATTTTATGTGAGTTTACAATATAATCCTTAATTTCTTCTCTAATAGCTATATATTTTTTTATTGAATCGGAAACAACTGGTTCTTCTAATGAAATTACTTCTGAATGAATAGTAGAAATCATAGGTGTTGTTGGGTATAATCTCATTAAATGCTCACTTACTGGTTTATGGTTCAGATGAATAACATCAAAATTTGTTTGTGAAATATTGTAAAGTGTGTTAGCTTGTGATGGAATATCACCTTGTGGTGTTTTTAATAACCATTTTCCATCACCTAATTTAAAACCAGGTGGTTCCTGTAAACTGTACATCTTAATACCTAATCTATGACTCATAGATAGAAGTGGTTCACCAATATTAGAACATATACTAACATCACAACCTTGTTTAATTAACTGTTTAGCTAATTCGAAAACATATAATTCAGAACCAGTTAAATTAGCAAAACTTAAACAACCAATAAGAACCTTTAATTTTTCACCTTTTCTAAGCACTCTTTTTATATTTGCTGGAAGATATTGTTTATAATTTTCAACAAAATTTTGTCTATTTTTCTCCCAATCTTCATTAGTCATACCTATTGACTGATGATTAATTCTAATTGCTGTTGTAACACCAACTTTAGCACCTTCTAAATAATTTTCAAAAGTAAATGTGACATCATAAAAGTGAAAACCTTCTACTTTTTCATTAAATTCTTTTTTAATTTTATTTTTATCGATTGCAAACCAAACACCATCACAAACTACAACTTCTTCAATTGTTTGCCCTAAATCTTCTGAATATGTTGACAACCAAGTTTTACCTTCATGTGTATGGGTTACACGACCATACATTTTTTTTGGGTTAGCCCACCATTGCCCTGTATCTGGCATAAATTTAGACCCAGCAACACCAATAATTGCGTATTCTGGATTTCGTTCAAACAATTTAATTAGTTTGTTACCCCATTGTTTGGTTTCGATGGTTAAATCATCATGACAAAAAACAACAATATCGTTTTTAGCTTGTTTTAAACCACGATTATATGCTTTGGTTAATGATTCACCATTATTGATTATTTCGATGACCTCGATGTGTTTATGAAGCCCAGAAGACTTAATTATATGTTCGGTGTGTTCTGGTTTTGTTTGTCTAGTACAATATACTACTGTTATCATTTTTTGAAACGATTGTATGCGTTGTTTGTTATTTTAATAATATCCGCATACCCAATGAAATCCTCTAATGTTTTAGCGTCAGAATAACTCATTGCAGAACGAAGATAATCTTCAAAATTGTTTACCCATTTTTCCAAGGTGTATTCAATTTTTCTATATCTAACAACACCTTCTGAGGTTGTTAGTTTTGTTTTACCCCATTTTTTTTGAACTTCTTTGGTACTCATACCTCTGAATTTCTTATAAACTGGTAATTTTAATTTGAAGGCTATTTCAGCTAACCCTTGAGGGATTCTAATGTGTTTAAACAAATAATTTGGTCCACAAGATTCGACAGCCTTGTTGAAGATGCTTCCAACCATTACATAATCAGCACCCAACGCAAGTGCTTTGATTATATCGCTGTAGTTTTGCATACCACCGTCAGCAACAATTTTAGCTGGTTCATCTAAACCTAAACTAGCATGGTAACATTCTTGAATTAGCGAAGCCATAGGAAACCCTACACCTGTATGTACTGTTGTACTACAACCCCCGCCATTTCCAATTCCAACTCTAACATAATCAGCCCCCGCCTCAGATAATTCAACGTAGGTTTTAGGGTTAGCTATGTTACCAACCATAAGTGTCAATGATGGGTATTTGTTTTTGATTAATTTGGTAACTTCAACCAAATTTTCCATATGACCATTAGCCACGTCAATCAAATATTTACCATAAGGGTTCAATTCTTGACTAATGAACATCATAAAAATGGTGTCCAAAGAATAAGAAACAAAACCACCTTCGTATTCTTCACCTCTAGGTAAACACAAGTTAATCTTTAACCGACTAAAAAGGTCTTTGTTGTTTAAATCCACAACAGTATCCATAGGTGCAGTTATTAAAGGTAAAAACCCATCGTGAAATGGGTTTATTTCCTTTCTGCTACGAATTTTTGAAATTGTAGCTGGTCTGATTAAAATATCGTTAAAATCGAATTTTTCTTCCATAAGATTAATTTTTACCAGTAGAACCAAAACCACCATCACCTCTACTAGTGTCAGTTGAAATCTCGTCTACTTTTACCAAATTTAATGCGTTTTTAGCTGTCACTGGTGCAACAACTGCTTGTGCTATTCTATCACCGTGATTGATAACAAAATCTTCATCACCTAAGTTAATTAAGATGACTTTAACTTCACCTCTATAGTCAGCGTCTACTGTTCCTGGTGTGTTTAAAACTGTAACACCATTTTTCGCAGCCAAACCACTTCTAGGTCTAACTTGAATTTCAAAATTCTCTGGAATTTCAAAAAACAAACCAGTTGGGACCAATGCTCTTTTACCTACAGGTATAACCATATTGGATTCTGGTAAGTTAGCTCTAAGGTCAAAACCAGAAGACCCATCGGTTGCGTATTGAGGGTCTTCATTATTTGACTTGTTTGTGAATTGAAGTTTAATTTTATAATCGTCTGGTGCGGCAATTCTTGCGAGACCGACACCACCAAATTCTTTATTGAAATCCTCTTGTGTATAAGGATTGTTAGGGTCAGCAATTTCCAAAACCCTTTGTCTCATTTTTTCAATATCAAACATCATTATTTACCCGCTTTTCTTTTTTCGTGTTTAATAGCGAATGTGTTACCCATTTTAAGTAACTCACCTAAAATACTGTTGTGGTATTCGGCCATTTTATCGTCAGTTTTGTCGAACATGATGATAGCAGCGTATTCTTCTTCTGTTAATTTAACACCATTCGAAAGTGCATAATAAACACTACGTTCACCTACACGCATTGACACTAGGTCTTCGTTAAACTCGTACATTTTACCTTGGTTTTTACGGTGCCAGTCAGAGGTACATGGTGTGTAAAGATTAGTTTTACCAATTTGGTGTAAAAGACAAACCTTAAGCAAAGAAGCTTGGTCTACTTTTTCATCCTCTGGTAAAGCGTTATTGAATTTAACAGCGTATTGAGCTACTCTTAATAAATGGTCAATTAATCCACCTTCAAAAGCATTGTGTAAGCTTTCCATGGTAGAAGCTGGTGCCTTGATGAAACTCTCACCTAAGAAAGTCATCAAATCATCAGTCATAAAACCGTTTTTTGTTGCTGTGTCAAAATATTTTTTTGTATTAGCAACGATTTTTTCTTGTTCTAAAGACATTGTTTGTTTATTTAGTAATCGTTATAATTTATACAAATATACGAATAAAAAACGGTAAAATCAATGTTTTTACAAAATAATTTCGTTCACAAAATCATTTGAAGTTGTTGCACCTGTTAGGATATGCCGTAACTTCGTTTTATTCAGTCACATTTTTTACAGGTATAACCGATGAAGCTTTATGTCTAGTGGATAATCCCAAACCATCACCAACTGCTTCAAGAATAACATTGTCTGTTGTTGCACTAATTGGTAAATTTTCTTCATATATTTTTTCTGATTTTAAATTTTCAATTGTTTCTTCTTTCAATTTTTTAATTTCTTGTTGAAATTCTCGCTTTTGGTTAGCTAATAAAATATTAATATCAGCTTGTTCTTTAGCCTTGGTTTCAACCCTATCCATCAATTTTTTGATATGTAACATGTCCGTATTAAATTTATCTAACTGGGAAATATCAATATCATCCAAAGGAATCTTGGTCAAAGGTGTTTCTGTTAAAATTTGTTTAGGTTTTTCAACAATAGCTTTTTCATTAGTTTGACCAAGTGTGTTAGTTTGTTCTTCTTCTCTTAAAAAATCAGCTAGAAAAGAGAACACGTTCATTAAATCTGTTTTTTTACTCATTGGTAAATTATTTAGTTTTGTTATCAAGTAATTCAAGATATAAAGCACGTCTATTTTCTGTTACTTTATCTAAGGAATATACATCTTTTACTGTGTTGTAAAGATTTTCTTGTAAGGTAGTTACAACTTCTGGATTTTGTATCAATTTTTTAATACTACCATACCAATCTTTATGATTTTTTGTTGAGTCGATAAGGATACCGTTAGCCGTTAAATCAAATCCACCACCATATTGAATAGCATTTTTTAAATCTATTTTATATGGTCCAAAATTTTGTGCAATAATCGCTTTATGGTGGAAACCAGCTTCAATTACTTTCAGTTGACTTTTAACTTTGTTGAAAGTGTTTTCT
>Ga0181555_1002122_pt1 | contig 16837 bp, 16 predicted proteins | sample 011ome_15_FD_145601 | JGI IMG/M metagenome (GOLD analysis project Ga0181555, IMG submission 145601) | Coastal salt marsh microbial communities from the Groves Creek Marsh, Skidaway Island, Georgia - 011504AT metaG (spades assembly) | ecosystem: Environmental > Aquatic > Marine > Intertidal zone...
GTAAGGTTCCTCGCGTATCATCGAATTAAACCACATGCTCCACCGCTTGTGCGGGCCCCCGTCAATTCCTTTGAGTTTCATTCTTGCGAACGTACTCCCCAGGTGGGATACTTATCACTTTCGCTTGGCCACCCAGTCCGAAGACCGGACAGCTAGTATCCATCGTTTACGGCGTGGACTACCAGGGTATCTAATCCTGTTCGCTCCCCACGCTTTCGTCCCTCAGCGTCAATACGTTGTTAGTGATCTGCCTTCGCAATCGGTATTCTGAGCAATCTCTAAGCATTTCACCGCTACACTGCTCATTCTAACCACTTCACAACGATTCAAGACAACCAGTTTCAAAGGCAGTTCTACGGTTGAGCCGCAGAATTTCACCTCTGACTTAATTGTCCGCCTACGGACCCTTTAAACCCAATGATTCCGGATAACGCTTGCATCCTCCGTATTACCGCGGCTGCTGGCACGGAGTTAGCCGATGCTTATTCTTACGGTACCGTCAAGCCCCCACACGTGGGGGTGTTTCTTCCCGTACAAAAGCAGTTTACAACCCATAGGGCCGTCTTCCTGCACGCGGCATGGCTGGATCAGGCTTTCGCCCATTGTCCAATATTCCTCACTGCTGCCTCCCGTAGGAGTCTGGTCCGTGTCTCAGTACCAGTGTGGGGGATCCCCCTCTCAGGGCCCCTACCCATCGTTGTCTTGGTAAGCCGTTACCTCACCAACTAACTAATGGGACGCATGCTCATCTTGTACCGATAAATCTTTAATTATAATGTAATGCTACAAAATAATACTATGGGGCATTAATCCAAGTTTCCCTGGGCTATTCCCCTGTACAAGGTAGATTGCATACGCGTTACGCACCCGTGCGCCGGTCTCTATAGTGCAAGCACTATATACCCCTCGACTTGCATGTGTTAGGCCTGCCGCTAGCGTTCATCCTGAGCCAGGATCAAACTCTTCATCGTAGAATCTTAAAAATATTCATGCCAATAAAGATGTTCCTCAAAGGTTATATCTCAGGTGTTTTTGTGTTTGTTTGTTTCATTCATTCATCCTTTCGAAAAAGGATAAATCATGAACGCGCTGTCAATTATTTTCTCAATATATCAATGAACTTTTTTATGTGAGATGTCGCGGAATTGAACCGCTAAAACTTCCTTTCATCTCTGCTGCTTACCGTATCTCTTTCGCTAAGCGGGTGCAAATATAGAACTAAATTTATTCTCTGCAATTTTATTTCAAAAAATTTTTAGAACTTTTTATTTGTTGCTCTGGGGAGGCTGTTTTGGACAGTTATTTCCTTTTCAAAGCGGTGGCAAAGATAAATGTAATTTTCACATTCGCAAACAAAATTATTTAGTTTTTCATCAATAAAAACGCAGTGTTTTCACAAGAGACTCAGGACTATTGACTTAGCTGAAAAAAGGTCAAAAAAAAGTTTTTACCTATATATATGTATGTTTTTTGCTTGCTTTCGAAACAAGCCTCAAATATTCCTTGTTACACCCCTTTGAAAGGGGTGTTTTCCAAAGCCGTTATATTGGATAAATCCTATTGTAAAACGCTAGAATGAATCTTATCTTTGCCACCTAAACTAAAGGCAATGATTGCAATTACTCTGCCCGACGGCAGTATTAAGAACTTTGAACCAGGAGTTACTCCTTTTGATGTAGCGATGAGTATCAGCGAAGGATTGGCCCGGAATGTCATCTCTGCGACTTTTAATGAGGGCGTGGTGGAGACCTGTACGCCACTCGAGGTAGATGGATCACTGACCCTACACACCTGGCAGAATGAAGAAGGAAAAAAAGCTTTTTGGCATTCCTCCGCACACATACTTGCACAAGCATTAGAACAATTGTACCCTAGTGTTAAGTTATGGGTTGGTCCAGCAATCGAACGCGGCTTTTACTATGATGTAGATTTAGGCGAAGAAAGTCTCTCTGAAAAAGACTTTAAAGCCATTGAAGATAAGATGCTGGAAATTGCAAGAGGTAAACACGACTTTAAAATGAGGGCGGTTTCCAAAGATCAGGCCCTCTCCTATTACAAAGGGAAAAACGAATACAAGGTTGATTTAATCTCAAATCTCGAAGATGGGACCATTACCTTTTGCGATCATGACAGCTTTACTGATTTATGTCGTGGAGGCCATATTCCTAATACAGGTATCGTAAAGGCCGTTAAAATTCTCAGTGTTGCCGGAGCCTACTATAAAGGAGATGAAAATAACAAACAACTTACCCGGGTTTATGGTATTAGCTTTCCCAAACAAAAAGAACTCACTGAATACCTCGCCTTATTAGAAGAGGCGAAAAAAAGAGACCACAGAAAATTAGGCAAAGAACTTGAACTCTTTACCTTTTCCCAAAAAGTTGGACAAGGTCTTCCCTTGTGGATGCCAAAAGGAGCCGCACTAAGAGAACGGCTCGAGAACTTCCTCAAGGCTGCTCAGAAAAAAGCAGGCTATGATATGGTTATCTCTCCTCACATTGGAAATAAAGAGTTATACGTAACCTCAGGGCATTACGCTAAATACGGCGCCGATAGTTTTCAATCAATCAAAACACCAAACGAAGGTGAAGAATTCATGCTTAAACCCATGAACTGTCCTCACCACTGTGAAATGTATAACAGTAAACCTTGGTCCTACAAAGATTTGCCTAAGCGTTTTGCCGAATTCGGCACTGTATATCGTTACGAACAAAGCGGGGAACTTCATGGACTTACGCGCGTTCGTGGATTTACTCAAGACGATGCCCACATCTTTTGTACTCCGGATCAACTCGATCAGGAGTTTATGAATGTTATTGACCTGGTGCTTTACGTTTTTGGTTCACTCGGTTTTGACAATTTTACGGCACAAGTTTCTATACGGGACCCCAAGAATCCAGATAAATATATAGGCCATCTTGATAATTGGGAAAAAGCAGAGACCGCTATTATTAATGCCGCAAAGGCCAAAGGATTGGATTACGTCATTGAAGAGGGTGAGGCTGCCTTTTACGGGCCCAAACTTGATTTTATGGTAAAGGATGCTTTAGGCCGCAGCTGGCAGTTAGGAACAATACAAGTTGATTACAATCTCCCGGAACGATTTGAACTTACTTATAAAGGGAGTGATAATGAACTCCATCGACCCGTAATGATTCACAGGGCTCCTTTTGGAAGTATGGAACGCTTTATCGCGATACTTCTAGAACATACCGGCGGTAATTTCCCTCTCTGGTTAATGCCAGAACAAGTCAGTATTTTGTCCCTCAGTGAGAAATACGAAAAATACGCGCAAAAAGTTTTAAATTTGCTCGAAAATCACGACATTCGCGCCCTTGTAGACAATCGCAATGAGACTATCGGCAAGAAAATCCGAGAGTCAGAAATGAATAAAATTCCATTCATGTTGATTGTCGGAGAGCAGGAAGAACTGGAAGGTTCAGTTTCTGTGAGACAACACGGGATCGGCGATTTAGGAAGTATGAAAATAGAAATGTTCATCGACAAAATCAAAGAAAGCGTTCGTCAAGAAGTAAAGGAATTTAAGGAAGTTTAATTAAAATTATAGAGCCATAGCAATACGTCGTAAAAGGAGTAGAGGACCTGCCCGGATTATTAAAGAAGACCAACACCGTATTAACGGTAAGATTCGCGCTCTAGAAGTGCGTTTAGTTGGTGAGAATATCGAAGTGGGTGTCTACCCGCTCAAGCAAGCCTTAAGCATCTCCGAAGAACTCAGTCTAGATCTTGTTGAAATTTCTCCAAATGCCGAACCCCCTGTGTGTAAGGTAATGGATTACAAGAAATTTGTTTACGAGCAGAAGAAACGAGAAAAGGTTATGAAGGCCAAAGCCTCGAAAGTGGTGATAAAGGAAATCCGATTTGGCCCAAATACTGACGACCATGATTATGAGTTCAAAAAGAAACACGGAGAAAAGTTCTTGAAAGAAGGGGCCAAATTAAAAGCCTACGTGTTCTTTAAAGGGCGCTCAATTATATATAAGGACCAAGGGGAAATTTTACTTTTAAAATTAGCCCAGGAACTTGAAGAATTTGGCAAAGTAGAACAAATGCCAAAATTAGAAGGAAAGCGCATGACCATGTTCATTGCGCCGAAAAAGAGTAAGTAATAAAGCGAAATCATTATAAACCTAGGAAACGATGCCTAAACAAAAGACAAAATCCAGTGCTAAGAAGCGTTTTAAGCTGACCGGTACCGGTAAAATCAAAAGAAAGCATGCGTTCAAAAGTCACATCTTGACCAAGAAGTCGACGAAACGCAAGCTAGCCCTCACGCATGATACTGTCGTAGACAAGAGCGATGAGAGCAACGTAAAGCAAATGCTTCGCTTGAAGTAAGCTTACGTCGGTTAAATCAATTTATAACCCTGGAGTCAGGCTCAAAAAAGAGTTCAATATTTAAACCGCCTGCTACAAAAAATTTAAAGTTATGCCAAGATCAGTAAACTCAGTCGCCAAAAGAGCACGGCGCAAAAAAGTGCTCAAACAAGCCAAAGGATTCTTTGGACGTCGTAAAAATGTATGGACTGTAGCGAAAAATGCTGTAGAAAAAGCCATGCAATATGCCTACAGAGACCGTCGTGCTAAAAAACGCACGTTTCGTGCTCTTTGGATTACCAGAATTAATGCAGGAGCGCGCCAACACGGTATGTCTTACTCGCAATTCATGGGCAAATTAAAAGCTCATGATATTGAGTTAAACCGTAAAGTTTTAGCGGACCTTGCGATGAATCATCCAGAGGCTTTTGCCGCGATAGTAGACAAAGTAAAATAAGCCGTCAAGGTAAAAACTAACAATATTTCGCTTTAATAAAAACGCCTCCATTTTGGAGGCGTTTTTTTATGTCTTTTGTTTTTTCTTCTTAGCCGCTGGAAATAATATATTATTCAAAATTAGGCGATAACCAGGCGAGTTCGGATGCAAGGCAAGTTCCGTTTTTGGATCCCCTACTCTATGCTGGTAATCCTCAGGATCATGTCCCGCATAAAAGGTAAAAAATCCTTTGCCGCGTATTCCGTGAAGATACCGGGCTTCACCATTAACTTCATTGCGCCCCATAACCAATACATTTGGTTTTACCACAGATGGATCGAAGGCTGTGGTTTGCCCCATAAAGCCCTTAACCAAAGCTGTATGATTTTGAACGAGCATGCAAGGAATAGGATCCCACTTGGCACTGAAATCCATTAGTGTAAAATAATCCTTTTCTTTATCGAACTGACGTTTTGCCGTCATGTCAATACTTGAAAATTCATAAACCATAGGATCTCGTTCGAGCAAAAATTCAGTAAATGCAAAACTTTGGTTGAAATCAATTTGGGCCTGATAATTAGGAGTACTTGGATCTCCATCAAACATGGATTCACAAATATCTACATTTTGAGCCGCTAATGCTATGTCGAAACTGTCTGTAGCACTGCACATAGCAAACATAAAACCTCCGCCGATCACATAGTCCCGTATTTTAAGCGCAACGTCTCTTTTGGCCTCCGAGACTTTTTGATAACCCAAAGATTGCGCTAAGACCTCAGCATCTTTTTTTTGCTCTAAATACCACGGTGCCATCCGGTACGCGCGATAAAATTTTCCATATTGACCTGTAAAATCTTCATGATGCAAGTGAAGCCAATCATAGAGCAGTAGTTCATCTCTCATCACCTCTTTGTCATAAATGGTAGTAAATGGAATCTCTGCATAGGTCAGCACCATAGTGACCGCATCATCCCAAGGCTGCATACCTGGAGGGGCATATACGGCAACTTTGGGCGCCTTTTCTAAATGTACAGCCTCCATGTTCTGTGAGGGACTGCTTATATAGGTCAGTATTTGGGCTGCCTCTTGGTCAGAAATCAATTCAAAATCAACACCTCTGATACGACATTCCCGGCGCACTGAATCCGCATCGGGAATCAAAAAAGATCCACCACGATAATTCAATAACCATTGCGCTTTGATATTTTGTTCGATAACCCAATAGGTTATTCCATAGGCCTTCAAATGTTGTGATTGCTCTTCAGGGCCCATTGGAATCAAAATATATCCCGCATGGACTTGAGTATAAAAACTCAAAATCAAAATAAAAATTAGTCGAAAATACATAGGTTTAAGGTACGAATTTCAATCCTCGATTCAGAACGAACTACTGCTTTTTATATGAGTTGTGCCTCGGGCCTTTAAAAAGCAATGAGCGTTTTACTTAAAACGGAATGTCGTCCTCTGGGCCACTTAAATCATCATTAAGGGCGCTTCCAAAGGCCTCATCTGCAGATGGATAATGAGTCGGTTTGTAGGTATCATCATTGGCCGCATCATTCATACGCGAATGAATTTCTGTAGGATAATCAAACAACTCCAAATTTTCAAATCGACCGAGATGACCCACGAACTTAAGGCGGATTTCATCCAAACCTCCATTACGGTGTTTGGCAACAATAAATTCTGCTTGACCCTCAGTGGGTGAACGCTCATCGTCATCCCATTCATCAATTTTATAATACTCCGGACGATAAATAAATGAGACAATATCGGCATCTTGTTCAATAGCACCAGACTCCCTTAAGTCACTAAGAATTGGACGTTTACTCCCTCCTCGAGTTTCTACGGCACGTGAAAGCTGTGATAAGGCGATTACAGGCACATTTAATTCTTTGGCTAAGGCCTTTAAGTTTCTGGAAATCGTAGAGATTTCTTGTTCACGATTCCCCCCTTTTTGTGATCCGCCAGCAGTCATCAACTGCAGATAATCAACCATGATGAGCTTAATGCCGTGTTGCGAAGCCAAACGCCTTGCTTTTGCACGAAGGTCAAAAATGGATAAGGCAGGCGTATCATCGATATAAAGCGGAGCCTTTTCGAGGCTTTTCACTTTGACATTCAATTGCTCCCACTCGTGTTTTTCGAGTTTACCGGTACGTAATTTTTCGGAAGAAAGGCCAGTTTCAGAAGAAATTAATCGTGTAATCAATTGCACTGAACTCATCTCTAATGAAAAGAACGCTACTGGAATTTCATACTCTACGGCAATATTTCGCGCCATGGACAGAGTCAAAGCAGTTTTACCCATCCCTGGTCGTGCTGCGATTATAATCAAATCACTGGGTTGCCAACCTGAGGTCAACTTATCGACACGGCTAAAACCAGAGGGAATTCCCGAGAGTCCCTCGCGATTGGCTATCTCTTCAATTCGCTTTTTAGCTTGAATGACCAGATGTTGCGCAGTCTCCGAGCTGCGTTTTAAATTTCCTTGAGTAACTTCATAAAGCTTTGATTCTGCGTTGTCCAATAAATCAAAGACATCAGTCCCTTCATCGTAAGCCTCTTCTATTATTTCGCTCGAAATTTTTATTAAGCTTCTCTGTATGTATTTCTGAAGTATGATTCGCGCATGAAACTCGATATGCGCTGAAGAGGAGACTTTTTGTGTCAGTTGTATTAAGTAAAACTCCCCGCCGACGCGCTCCAAACGTTTCGCCTTCTTGAGTTCAGCCGAAACGGTTAATAAGTCCACTGGTTGACTGGATTGAAACAAATTTACGATCGCTTCAAATATAAGTTGATGGGCTTCTTTGTAAAAAACATCAGGATTTAGGATATCGATGACCTCATCAACACCTTTTTTGTCAATCATCATTGCTCCTAATACAACTTCTTCTAAATCAACTGCTTGAGGAGGAAGTTTGCCTTTTTCTAAGGCAATTACTTGCCCTACTCGCGTAGGAAATGAGGATGTTTTTATCAGTGGTTCCATAAGTAACGAAAATAATGATTTGTGGTGTTTTCCATATAAGACCCACGCTGAGTATATTCACGGTTCATCAACACTACGGGTGTTGATAAGTCAAAAAAATAGTTAATAACCCAAAAAAGAGTGCTCGTCTTTTTTGGTCAAATTCGGAAAGGCCTTGTCCATCTTGGACTTAGCCCACAAACTCACCCATAGCAGCATATTTATTCATACGCTCTGCCACCAAATCTTTTGGGGATAAGTTTTTCAGAACCGCATAATGATTTAAAATCGTCGCGGCTACAGTATCGAAAGTCGTTTGACGATCCATATGCGCCCCGCCAAGTGGTTCCTTGACAATTTCATCAATTAGGGCAAGCTTCTTCATGTCGGTAGCGGTCAATTTCAAGGCCTCTGCGGCTTGTTCTTTGTATTCCCAGCTACGCCATAATATTGAAGAACAACTCTCCGGAGAAATTACCGAATACCAAGTATTCTCAAGCATTAATACGCGATCTCCAACACCAATACCCAATGCACCACCACTGGCGCCCTCACCGATAATCACCACGATAATCGGCACTTGAAGCCGAGTCATTTCGAGTATATTTCTTGCAATGGCCTCTCCTTGTCCGCGTTCTTCTGCTTCAAGTCCAGGATAAGCACCAGGGGTGTCAATCAAGGCAACGACAGGTAAATCGAATTTTTCGGCAGACTTCATTAGACGTAAAGCCTTTCGATATCCTTCCGGATTAGCCATCCCAAAGTTTCTGTATTGACGTGTCTTGGTATTATAACCCTTTTGTTGACCAATAATCATAAAACTCTGGTCACCTATTTTACCTAAGCCCCCAACCATCGCCTTGTCATCTTTAAACCCTCGATCTCCATGCAATTCCAAAAAACTATCTCCACATATTGCGCGAATATAATCCATGGTGTACGGACGATCGGGATGACGTGATAATTGAACACGTTGCCATGGCGTAAGATTTTTGTATATCTCCTTTTTTGTAGCCAATAATTTCTTTTCGATCTGTTTGCAAGTATTGCTTACATCCACATCACTATCCGCCCCAATTTGACAGGCTTTATTGTATTGTTCCTGCAATTCTTTAATGGGCAATTCGAAATCAAGATACTCCATAACACGCTGCGTTTTATGTCCAAAAATGAAAACAAATATAGGGATTTGAAAGGAGGTGTTTTACCTATTGTAGATATTTTCTGCGCCGTTTTGCTTTGAAATAGGCATTGACCAAAACAGTCCCCAAAATAATGGCAGCACCTATATAAAAGGCAGCAGACATATACTCTGCATCACCAAATACAATTAAAGCGAGTAATATGCCGTAGATCGGCTCAAGGTTAATGGTCAGCATTAAAGTAAAGGGGGTAATCCATTTCATCAAATTTACCGAAGCGATAAAGGCATATGCTGTGCAAATGGTCGCCAAAACTATCAAATAGAACCAATCACTCAAACTCAAATCAAAAAAAGTGCTATTGAATGCATCGGTAAAAAACAAATAGACACTTATCCCAAGAACCCCAAACGCAAGTTCAAAAAACGAAATTGTGGTCGCGGAATTTTCCTGTACCAAACGACCATTGAATACCGAAAAAAGAGCACTTAAAAAAGCCGAAATTAAGGCTAAAACAATACCCCATACATACTCCGTTGAAGCGTGAAAAATTATACCCAGTCCAAGCACAGCAAAAAGACCGAGAACCACTTCACGCCAATTCATGGGACGGCCAAAAATTAGGGGCTCAAGAAAGGCCGCAAAAAAAGCACCCGTCGCCATGACGGATAAGGTCACGGAAACATTAGATATTTTTATAGCCCCAAAAAAAGTGAGCCAATGTAAGGCCAAGGCCAGTCCCAAACCACACATTTTCCAAAGGGATTTCACAGTGGGGCGTTTCCATCGGCCGGCCGCCAACATAAAAATGAGCACCGCTAGGGCCGCGATGGACATTCTAAACCAAACTAAAGGAATAGCTTCCAAAGAGATCAAGGCCCCGAGTACCGCGGTAAACCCCCAGATCAGCACGATAAAGTGCAAATGCAAATGATGCTTTAGATTATCGTTTTGCATTTCTCAATAAGAAGTAAGCCAAAACACCAAAAACAAAATTCGGAAACCAAGTGGCAAGAAATGGGGAAAATGTACTTTGCTCAGCCATCGTGCCGAAAATTTTATCAAAAAACACATAAATCATCCCAACGCCAATACCAATAGCCAGATTAACTCCCATACCTCCTCTTCTTTTTACAGAAGACACGGCAACCGCAATAATGGTCAATATATAGGCCGAAACTGGAAGGCTCCATCGTTTATAACGCACAACTTCATAACGATTAATAAAGTTGGACCCTTTGGCCTTTTCGCGAGCAATAAATTTGTTTAATGCAGAAAAATCAAGCGTTTCTGCGATGTACTCCACTGGGGTTAAGTCTTCCATTTCAAAAGAAAAAATCGTGTCCTTCTTAGTAAAGTATTCCAAAGAATCAGAGGCCAGACCTACGTAGCGTTTTTTGTAATTATACAGGGAATAATTATCTTTTTCTTCATTATAAACGATACGACTTGCAGCGATTTTATAGGTCATCTGAGTCCCTTCAAAATGCTCTAAAGTGAAGTTATTCCCGGACTTTTCCTTGACGTTAAAATAGCTCACATAAATATAGTCGTTGTCGCTAACTTGCCTGTAAACATTTGCTTTTTCACGATCTTTTCCACGGCGTTTGTTCAAGTATTCATAACTGAACTCATTATATTTTTTACTCGAATAAGGAGCCAAGTAATTGGCTAGGAAAAAGGCCATAATACAAACTACTGTTGCGCCAATCAAATAGGGTCTTAAAAAGCGGGTGTAAGACACCCCACTACTTAAAAAAGCAATGATTTCTGTGTTATTGGCCAATTTTGAGGTGAACCAAATAGTCGATAAAAACAAAAATAACGGAAACAACAAATTAGCAAAGTAGACTGTAAAATGAGCATAGTATTTGGCAACCTCAATAAAGGGGACCTCATTTGCCAATATTTTGTCAATCTTATCGGCTAAATTCACCAGAATCCCAATAGGTACAAAGAGTAACATTAGTAAACCAAAGGTTCCTAAATATTTACCGATAATGTAGCGATCGAGTATGCTCACTTTTTAATACCTATTGTCCGTTTTAGAGTCTATTGTCCATTTGACGGACCATAGTGTTTTTCCAAGCCGTATAATCACCTGCTAAGATATGTTTTCTCGCCTCACGAACCAACCAAAGGTAGAAGCCCAAATTGTGAATGGTCGCAATCTGCTTTCCGAGCATTTCGTTCACGGTAAAAAGATGACGTAAATAGGCCTTGCTGTAGGCGGTATCCACCCAAGTAAGATTCATTGAATCTATGGGATCAAAATCATCGGCCCACTTTGCGTTCTTAATATTAATGGTCCCATAAGCTGTAAATAACATGCCGTTTCGGGCATTTCTGGTCGGCATAACACAATCAAACATATCAATCCCTAGCGCAATATTTTCTAGAATATTTATGGGCGTTCCAACCCCCATTAAATAACGCGGCTTATCTTCAGGTAAAATAGCCGTAACTTCTTGGGTCATGGCGTACATTTCTTCCGCAGGCTCTCCAACACTTAACCCCCCTATTGCATTGCCCTGAGCGCCTACAGAGGCTATGTATTCTGCCGATTCGCGTCTTAAATCCGGGTAAGTACTTCCTTGTACAATCGGGAAAAAGACTTGCTCAAAGCCATATAATTCTGGAGAATTCTTCAGCTGAAGCAAGCAACGCTCGAGCCACCTATGGGTCATATGCATGGAATCTCTGGCGTAGGTTTTGTCGCATGGATAAGGCGTACACTCGTCGAATGCCATAATTATATCCGCACCAATTTGACGTTGAATATCCATTACATTTTCTGGCGTAAATAGGTGCAGACTGCCATCAATATGCGACTTAAATTTCACCCCCTCTTCTTTAATTTTCCGACGTCCCGACAAAGAGTACACTTGATACCCTCCACTATCGGTCAAAATATTTCCGTCCCAATTCATGAATTTGTGTAATCCTCCTGCCTTTTGAAGGGTTTTGGTTTGGGGTCGTAGGTATAAATGATAGGTATTTCCTAAAATAATGTCTGGCTTGATCTCTTGTTCGAGTTCGCGCTGATGAACTCCTTTAACAGTCGCTGCAGTCCCAACAGGCATAAATATTGGTGTATGGACTGGGCCATGCGCCAATTCAATGGTTGCAGCTCGTGCACTCGAGTTAGGGTCTTTTGCCTCTAGGGTGAACTTCATGAAATATAATTTAAGGCCATTTTTTGGGGTTGATTTACCGTTGCCAAAGGTAATTGATTTGTCAGGAACTCACCGGTCCCAAGTTCAAGTGTTAACTAAAACCAACAAATCGTTGATAAGTGCATTTTACATAGCTTGTCTCAGGGTATACAAAGCGCTACTTTTGTTGCATTAATAATGACCAATATGCCTAACATCAACGCTCTTGAGGATCTGGTAATCCAGGTCCGACGAGATATTTTACGTCAGGTGCACAAAGTAAATTCGGGACATCCAGGAGGCTCTCTTGGCTGCGCCGAATTTTTTGTTGCCCTATTTCAAGAAATCATGCACCGCAAAGACGGTTTTGACATGAATGGCCAGGAGGAAGATTTGTTTTTTCTTTCAAACGGCCACATTTCACCCGTGTTCTATAGTGTACTGGCCCGCTCAGGATATTTTCCAGTTGAAGAACTCAATACGTTTAGACTCCTTAATTCTAGACTTCAGGGACACCCGACCACACACGAAGGTCTTCCCGGAATTCGTGTCGCATCGGGCTCTTTAGGTCAAGGGATTTCTGTAGCGATTGGGGCGGCACTGGCCAAAAAGCTCAATCAAGATGCCCATCTAGTTTATACTTTATGTGGAGATGGGGAATTACAAGAAGGTCAAAACTGGGAAGCTATAATGTACGCCGCGAGTAATCAAGTCGACAATTTAATTGTGACCGTTGATTATAATGGGCAACAAATCGATGGTTCTCTAGAAGATGTTTTGAGTTTAGGAAATTTGCGCGCGAAGTTCGAAGCTTTTGGATGGCTGGTTATCGACATCGAAAATGGCAACGATTTAAACAGTATCATTTCTGGACTTAAAAGTGCTCAGGGCCATACAGGAAAAGGGAAACCTATTTGCGTGCTGATGCATACTGTAATGGGTAATGGCGTCGACTTTATGATGCACACCCATGCGTGGCATGGAAAAGCGCCCAATGATGAGCAGCTCGCCTTGGCCTTAGCACAAAATCCTGAAACTTTAGGAGACTACTAATCCACCAGACCATTATGAAAGAATATATCGATACTGGAAAAAAAGACACACGATCCGGCTTTGGTGCAGGACTTGCTGAATTAGGTAAAAAAAACCCAGATGTTGTTGCGCTTTGTGCTGACCTAACAGGCTCACTTAAAATGGATGAATTCAAAGCCAATCATCCCGAACGATTTTTTCAAGTCGGGATTGCTGAGGCCAATATGATCGGCCTAGCGGCAGGATTGACTATTGGTGGAAAAATTCCTTTTACTGGGACTTTCGCGAATTTCTCGACGGGTCGTGTTTACGACCAAATCAGACAAAGCGTGGCCTATAGTCATAAAAATGTCAAGATCTGTGCTTCCCATGCGGGGCTTACCTTGGGAGAAGATGGAGCGACCCATCAAATTCTAGAGGATATTGGTTTGATGAAAATGCTGCCGGGCATGACCGTGATTAATCCTTGTGATTACAACCAAACTAAAGCAGCTACCATCGCCATCGCTGAACATCATGGACCAGTGTACTTGCGTTTTGGTCGCCCTTCAGTACCTAACTTTACTCCTGCAGATGAGCCCTTTGTAATTGGAAAAGCGATTACTTTAACCCAGGGAACAGACGTAACGATAGTGGCGACAGGGCATTTGGTTTGGGAAGCGCTTGAAGCGGCTAAAGTTTTGGCCGAGCAAGGCATCAGTGCGGAAGTGATCAATACGCACACAATTAAACCACTAGATTCTGAGTGCTTGCTCAAGAGCGTGGCAAAAACAGGTTGTGTCGTCACCGCCGAGGAACACAATTACTTGGGCGGTTTAGGAGAATCTGTGGCACGAGAATTGAGCCTGAATCATCCAGCCCCGCAAGAATTTGTGGCCACCGAGGATACTTTTGGCGAGTCAGGGACGCCAGCGCAGCTTATGGAGAAATACGGACTTAATGCCACTGCGATTGTTGCCAAAGCCCAAAAGGTAATTTCCCGAAAGTAAGCAGGATTATCTGGGATTTAGAAATAACGTTTATCTCTGTTTGAGAAATAAGGAATAAAAAAAGGCTTTAACCGAGGTTAAAGCCTTTTTAATTTTTTGGTGGCAACCCAGCTGATTAACTGTCAGAATCTAAATAGTCCACTATGCCGTCATTATCTTCATCAGGATATTCAACAGTATAAATAGTGGTTTCCATGGTTTGGGCGTTGTACTCGCGTTTTACTTCAACCTCGGTATTTGGCCAGGTTGGTTCAGGTTCACCATCGAGAAAAACATAAGTGCGTACTATAATTTCTTCTGATGTTGGCCGTCCGTCTCCGTCATCGTCAGCATCAAAAAAGTTCGGCAGTCCATCGGAATCTGTGTCGTCGTCTTCCTCTAAGTTATTTTCATTAAGGTCCTCAAAAATTGTGGGTATACCATCTTCATCCTGATCGCCTATTCGCACGGCATACAATTGAAACGTAAAAATAAGTTGAGCGTAAAACGGAATTATTGAGCCGTTTGGAGGACTCACATAGTAACCCAAACCTGCAGGGATAAACACAGCTCCGACACCGTAATCTTCAAAGGACACAGAGCCATCGGCAGCCTCAATGGCTGGAAATGGAGAGGTCTTCGCTGTAATGATGCCATCTTGAAAACCATTCACTACACTGGTCAAGTCAAAACTTACTGGGGTGGTGGCGCTGTCGAATAATTTTGTATACGCCGAAGCAGTAAACTCTGTATTAAGATATTGCCCTTCATAGGTTAAAGTAACTACGTCGGGGAATGCTGGTGTGCTGCCCCCCCCTTCTACTGCAGAGAGGTAATATAATTTGTATTCAACGCCTTCATCTACGCGGTCCGGCACCATTTTATGCTGAACCTGATCAATGAGTGGTATTTTATCTGCATTATCCCCAGCAATGGTGTCAAAGCGAATTTTAAAATCAAAATCCGCCGGCGGATTTTGAAATTCTTCGTAGTTATAAAAGTGCGTATTGAGATAGGTCTCAATAATTTCCGTGGACACAGGCGCTTCTTCTGCTCGATCTCTTGCGGGTACAAATGTAAAACCATCATCTTCTTTATTACACGCGAGGATGGTTAAAAGTCCTAAAATTAAATACTTTACTGGTCTTAGCCGATAAGTCATTGCCTGAATTTTGATGGCGCAAGATACCATTTTTCCCTTATTTTTGTGCGGGCTTTAACGGTCTTTTAAGCCGTATAAATGAGGATAGACAAATATTTATGGAGCATTCGCTGTTTTAAAACACGCAACCAGGCAAGCGCCGCGGTTAAAAAAGGCGCTGTCCGCATTAACGGAACAATTGCAAAACCAGCTAAGGAAGTTTTTCCAGGGGATAAAGTCAACTTACGTTTGAACCAAATTACTCATGCAATTGAAATTTTGGACCTCCCCAAGGCCCGAGTAGGGGCAAAACTGGTCGACATCTATCGCATAGATCATACCCCGAAAGATCTTCAAGATCAAATGAGTCTTATCCGTGGCGGTAAGGATGGACTAAGAGATCGAGGTAGCGGTCGGCCAACAAAAAAAAACCGCCGCGATATAGATGACTATAGTACAAATCCAGACGAAGATTTTTAATAACTTTGATTCAATAAAGAAACTATGATTCTAAATCATCAAGAAATACTGCATAAAATCAGACGAATGGCGTATCAGATCTATGAGGCCAATGTCGACGAGACCCAAATAGTCATTGCAGGTATTGCGGATAATGGTTTTCATTTAGCAGAACTATTAAAAAAAGAAGTCGAGAAAATTACACCGCTTAAAGTAGCACTTTGTCGTGTACAGATGAACAAAAAAAGCCCGATCGGGCAAGTGAGCTGTGATTGCGCTCTTGACGCTATTGAAAATCAATCTCTTGTCTTAGTTGATGACGTACTTCATTCTGGTACAGCCCTAGTTTATGGGGTTGCTTTTTTCTTACAGGTTCCTCTAAATCAATTCAAAACGGCAGTACTGGTGGACCGAAATCACAAAAAATACCCAGTCAAAGCTGACTTTAAAGGCATTTCATTATCGACCTCAATGAATGAAAATGTGGTGGTTGATTTTACCCCGGATAACTTTAGTGCCCGTATAGCGTAAACTTATGCCTGATAAAGGTTGCAGAACATGATCTAAATTATACCCTGTTCTTTTTGAAAAATATTCTGTACAACCAATGTCGCCTGTTCGACGCTCAAGTCACTGACATCGATCTGTACATCGGCTTGTTGATAAACAAAGGCACGTTCAAATAAGTGTTTACGTACAAATTCCTCCAAGGCTTCGAGAGAAGAAATCCCTGCGATTAAAGGCCGATTATGGCGTTCTACCCAAAGTCGTTGAACTAAAGGTTCGATAGCGATTTTAAGATAGACGCTAAGGGTGTTTTTTTTGTCCTTTATCCATTTAAGATTATCCCCATAAATGGGCGTTCCTCCGCCTAGGGCAATCACGGCACCATTTTTTGAATTTAAAACCTCCCGTAAGATTTCTGACTCCTTCTTGCGAAAATAAACAGCACCTTTTAGATCGAAAATTTCAGAAATGGACTGCCCTAATTGCTCTTCAATGAGCAGATCCAAATCTACAAATTCACGTCCCATGCCGATGGCCAGCTGACGACCAACAGCAGATTTTCCGCTACACATATACCCTAAAAGCACTATGTTCATGGGACAAATATCGCAAATGCCCGGTCGTTTTCAAGGCTTATGTTTCAAATTTTTACAGACAAATTACTTGATGAGACCGCATATTTAGT
>Ga0181555_1002135_pt1 | contig 16786 bp, 19 predicted proteins | sample 011ome_15_FD_145601 | JGI IMG/M metagenome (GOLD analysis project Ga0181555, IMG submission 145601) | Coastal salt marsh microbial communities from the Groves Creek Marsh, Skidaway Island, Georgia - 011504AT metaG (spades assembly) | ecosystem: Environmental > Aquatic > Marine > Intertidal zone...
AATAACGCATAGTAGTGTAATGTTGAGTAGTATGCGTGTGTTGGATATGTTGGATTTGAAGGGTTAGTGTGTAGGGTTATATATCGTTGTAGTCGTCGCTGATGGGTAGTGTTAGTGTAAGGTGGTTGTGGTTGTGGTTGTGTAGTAGTTGTTGTTCGTCATTGAAAAGCGCATCGTCATTGAAAAGCGCATCGTCGTGGTGTGTAGTGTAGTTGTTATTTCTGTTAATAATGTTGAGTATAGGTAAATGTGGCAAATTGCGTATGGTGTTAAAATGATGGTCATCGTAAACAAAAATGACGTCACAGTTTTTGTAGGGTGTTTCCCAGTCCCTTAATCCAATGAGAATATAAGAATTAGCGGTAATATTGTTAGAACGCTTGTGCCTTCCCTTGAACTTATTTCGTATGTGTGCAATAAGGCGTATGTCATCATTATTAAAAACTTCACACATGCCATTGCCTAACATCTTATTGACATATACAATCTGCTCAAGTTCATTCTCTGGTAGTCTAGCTGCAGCAGTTCCCCCCGAATTCGCTGAGTTGATGTGCTTTCGCGCCAATCCTTTTGTTTTAGTGCCACCTGTAGTATTTTTCACCATGTTATAATCTATTTCTATAAAATTATATAATAGATTATAAATTCAATTTTTTATACAAATGTATACGAAAAAAAAAGAGTTTCCCCCTTTTTTATGATTATTTATGATTATTTTTTGAATTATTTTTTGAATTATTTTTTGAATTATTTTATACACGAATAATGTTTCTATTAACAACATCAAATGACCCGACCATATCATGCGTACTGCTGTCATAAAGATTATTGTTATCGTCAATTAAATAGTTAACATCATCATGATTGAACGGTCGCACATCTAACTCGGGCTCTTCCTCCTCCTGAGAAATGGTTGTTTCATTGCTAGTTGTCGCCATAGTCACCAAGCTAGTGACTAAATCTGTTTCATCTACACCCTTCTTGGATGTCGTCTTCTTTGTTGATTTCTTAGTCTTATTCGCCCCCTTTGTGGCCGCCTTCTCGGCAGCCTTTGCCGCCTTTGCTGCTTCCTTCTCAGCAGCCTTCTCGGCAGCCTTTGTCGCCTTTGCTGCTTCCTTCTCGGCAACCTTTGCTGCTTTCTTTTTATCAGCTAGATGAGCTCGCATTTCCTTTGCAATTCCCTTGTTGTCCAGGAATTCACTTACAAAACTCTGCTGATTATCCACTGTATCAAACACATGAGCCTTTTCAAAGAACTTCTCCTCATCCATAAACACATCTTCATTGTTTTCCAGACATTTCGCATTCATAATGCGAATCATATAGAAACTAAACTGAATATACTTGTTGTACTTTGCTGCTAGACTTGGGGCACGTGCTTTCTTTGCAGGCGCTTCTACTTCTACTTCTACTTCTACTTCTTTTTCTGCCGGTTTCTTACTTACCTTCTTCGCTTTTGCAGCAACTGCTGGAACCTTATCAGCAACTGCCGTATTCTTTGCAACCTTCTTGGTTGCCTTCTTGACGGGTGCCTTATTGGAACTTAGAACTGGGGTATTTTGACTTGACATGTTGAAATTAATTTTAATCGGGAGGGATTTATTGGGTTAATATCTATACAATGTAGATTTTCTCTCAATTTTTTACATTCTGATATAAATACACATTTATGAGAACATTTTTATATACTTTTCACAACCCGATATCCTACTCATTTACCGATATCCCACTCATTTACCGATATCCCACTCATTTACCGATAAGTATTTTACGGGGTTTATACACTCTTTTTATGCATACTAGAGAACACGGTATTACTTTATTAAAAACACACATAATAAATACAGGGTTTTCATGATTATACGGTTGAATTCGGCAAACAGGTCCTCTATTCTACAGTATAATTGTTGAGAAAATGCGGAGAGAACCATAATAGTACTGTTGATTATTTACATAATAAATACAGGGTTTTCACGTGTTTACACACAATTGTTGACCTACTTGGCAAACAAGTTCTCTATTCTACATAAAATGTTATGTAAAATAAATAAAAAAGATAGAATACTACTATTCTTCGTCTAGAAGATAGAACCGATTTACCAATATCCTACTCATTTCTTGATGAATATAAAACGGAGGGTAACTCGGGGTATACTATACTGGACAATCGGTAGCATGCATAATGCATCCACTGCTGCAAAACAACAAAAAAGAACCGTTTACAAACCATTTCGTTTATCAAACAGTAACAAAAATCGCTTTATATTCTATATAATGAGTATTGTAATTAGAGAATTACCACCAGAAGAGATTACGCCTATTGTAATAAACGATTTAGACACCGAAAATCAACCCGATGTGTACGAATCATTTTTTCCGGTTTTACAGCAGATACCTATAGCGATTAGTCTCGTAATTACCTATATAGTTGAATATATCCTCACTGTGATAAACATTGTGTATGGACCCATACAGAGGCAGTATGGGCTTAACGCGTGGGACCCCCGTCTCTCGGCAACTGCAACTCTCTGTCGCGCCAGTAGTAGTCATCGTGTTGATGCTCCATAGCATGTTCGTAGTTGTACTCAGGTGCATCGCTGTCGTGCATGGGGGCGTGTGTGGTGTAGTAGGCGTTCTTCTCCTGGTGTAAAAGACTTATCAAAAGACTTATTAAAAGACCATTTCAAAAGACCATTTCAAAAGACCATTTCAAAAGACCATTTCAAAAGACCATTTCAAAAGACCATTTCAAAAGACCATTTCAAAAGACCATTTCAAAAGACCATTTCAAAAGACTTATTAAAAGACCATTTCAAAAGACTTATTAAAAGACCATTTCAAAAGACTTATTAAAAGGACTTATTAAAAGGACTTAAAGCGGGGGACACTCATTTACCGATATCCCACTCATTTACCGATATGTCACTCATTTACCGATAACTATAAAACGAGGGATTACGCCGGCTTGGTGGGTGGACCGTCGTACGGGGTATGGGGCGGGTAGGGTGCCGGGTACGTACGGACGGACGGTTGGCGGGGGCAACAGTACCAGAAAATATACAGTGGACTATATTTTCACATAGAGTTACGAATCAACTAGCACCAGTAGTCATTGGTTCATCTAAACAAATACCATTATGTCGCACCTGTTATTTATATATTAATAATTTATAAAGAGACGGTTGTCACGGTTTTGATAATAAAAATTTAGAGAATGAACTATTATATAACTGCTACAATATATGTGACAACTATTATTTTGTAGATGATGATAATAGTAAAAAAATATATTTAAGTATATTATATGTATATTAATAGTGATAGTGATGAAGACAGCAATTCTCTATTTAATGAATTTTTAAGGTCTTCTTCATCTATATCCTACGTCGCATCTGGTGCAGGTGGAATCGGGCTGGAAGTAGTGAATCCAACAAATAAAACCTATAATATATTATCTACTGATAATGCAAATGTTGTTTGTTCAAAATTATTTATAAAGATTCTTCCTATTTATAATGTAGAACCAGTTAAAGAAATTCTACGGTATTCTTCAGTATCGGTTTATTCTTCATTATCTACACAATTCATTGATGAAGTTAATTTACAAAATAGAATTTATAAAATCTCTAACTTTGGATTAGAAGCTATATGTCCTCCGGTTATTAACGCACAAATACATGATAATGATATTACTGAAAAATTTATAGATTTATTAATAGAAAAACCAGATAACAATAGTGGTTCTATTAAAAATGGTTTATTATCTACATTGAAAGAGCGGATTCAAAATAATAATGATATTCAGTTGGGAGTTATTGCTATGGGATTTACTGAAAATTATATTACATTACATAATGCAATGAAAAGCTACCCGAAAGTAAGAACAGATTATTTTAAAAAATTAGCAGTATATGAATTAATTCGGTTATATGACTTGGGTTATTTACATGGTGATTTTTCACTTTCTAATATATTAATTAATCCTGATTATATTTATACTGGAAAAACAGGTGAAAACGATAAAGGACGGGCTATGTTAATAGATTTTGGTGCATCATTTTCTGTTCCACCAAGAAAAAATGATACTGGTTTGAGTATAAAAGATAAGATAGACATAATGTTAGATACTCCAGTACCTTATTTGAAAAATATTATTCCTCGCACATTTTCATCAAATAATTGGACTTGGTTGGTTTCATTTTCCAGTATTCTTTCGCTTCCTGATATCTTAGAGATGATAACAAAATTATTCAACAGAATCGTTAATCATAATCGTATAATGATACAGATGATTAAATCTGAATATCCTGATATATACAAACAAATGATAGAATACAACAATGATTTGGATTATATATATGTTGGTGGAAATGACTCAGGTTTTAACGATATTGCGAAAATGAAAGCAATATTCAATGCCGCTAATTTAGATATTAAATCTATAGGAAAGAGATTAAAACGTATAAAAAATACAAAATCAATGAAAAAAGGCGGTAGAAAGCATCGTACCCGTAAAGGAAATAAATCTAAGAAGCGTGTCACAAAAAAGTCAAAAAAGAGTCACCGATAATTGAGTAAAACGAATAAAAACCGCAAGATATTATGTAGAAAATTTACATAATATGTAAGGTTCTCAAAAAGGTTTGATAAATTACATGTTATTAAAAGTATAAACAATCCAAGTAGTTAATGCAAATAAAATTCCTCCCCATACGGTGTCCATAATAGCAACGTTCCACTCGTAATTTTTAAATATAGCCAAATTAGTGGAGTCAAAAACTCCATATATAATAAAACCAAGCAAAAATGCTTCTAAAATAGTTCTATGTGATTGTAAAATAAAATAATTCAATCCAATGACCAAGAAAAGATAACATAAAATCGCCGGAATGAACTGAACATTCATTGCACCGTGTTGAATTTTAAAAACTTGTGTTTGAAAAACAGATTTTGTCAAATTTAAATATATAAAATCAAGACTCAATAAAATGAGAGCAGAGAATAGTAAAATGTTTATTTTGTTCATTATATAATATTATATGAAAAAAAACAGCAAACAGGAATGCAAACAGAAAGAGAAAACCGACGATAAAAAGCACAATATTGATACATATTATGTAAAATAAATATCATAATATGTAAGGTTCTCTAATGGTAATATAAAATTGAGAAAATATAGAAAATAATAAGGTGTATAAATAACAAAATGAATTCTGTAGTACAAAGCGAAGATTATAGTTGGTATGGCGATGAACGTGTCGGTCGCACAAGGAAACATAGACAAAACACAAAAGAAATAAGTACAAATACAGAAGATAATTCTCATGTATTTGCAACGACAACAACAATAGTGGGAATAATATTATGCATGATAGATTACATGCTAAAAAAATAAAATTCTTCATCTTATTATTATTATTATTATTATTATTATTATTATTATTATTATTATTATTCAAATTCAGGATTCCATTTTTTATCACCATTACAAATATTTTGTATATGAATATTCTCAACTAGTGGTGAAGGCATGATACGTGAGTGTTCAAAATCAATTATCCATACATTTCCATCGCAATCTTCTATAAAATTATAACCAGTTAAATCCGGATATTCAATATTATGTAATACTAAATTACGCACAATTTTAACGACTTGGTCAAATAATTCTGTCGGTATATCCGTCGCATTTGCTCCATAAAAATCGGATAAATTCATATCTCCTATTTTCTTCATAACCATAGTTTTACTTTCTTCATTATATTCTACAATTTCGGGTACATTTACAATATTTAAGTTGTAGACATATTTTTGCATAAACCATTCTTTATGGCTTACATTTTGTTTTACATAATATGTATTGGGGTTTGCTAGGTATTCTTCCATTCTGGTGTGATATATGAATATAATAATGGAGGGTATTTAACTCAATTTTCTATTATATTTACATGAATAAATGGTGGGAAACGTTAAAAAGATGCAATGTTATAATAATGCACATTTATACAGTAAAATCTGGTACTTTTGTAAATAAAAATACATAGTAAATATGTAAGGTTCTCTAATACTTAAATAATATTTCCAAAATAATATTGAAATATAATAATCTGCCTCTATAAATGTTATATTATGAATATCTAAAATTATTATTCTATATTTTGTGTATAATTTTCATATTTGTCAATATTCTAGTATGTTTTTTGTAAAACCGTAAATAAAATCGCAGGTTCTCTAATGTGGGTAGATAAACCCCCCTTATTTTGAGTATTTTGTTGTAGTAAACTGAACATAAATCACAGGTTCTCTAATGTGGGTAGATAAACCCCCCTTATTTTGAGTATTTTGTTGTAGTAAACTGAATATAAATCACAGGTTCTCTAATTACCAACATAGGAATGGTTGAACGTTATTGTCTATAATATTTTTTATTATATATAGTATAGTAATGGATAAAGATAAAAAAACGAAAGTGACCAATAGTGATTTATTAGCCAATAGAAATAAATATTCAATTGATATTCTTGAAAATAATATTATGGAAAATCATCTTGATGAAAAAATCCTTTTGGCAACCCAAACCCTTACGCCCGAGTTTTGTGTGAAATACATATTAGATTTAGATATTGAAGGAGGTGGCGAAGAGTCGTATATATTTGACGTGTGTTACATATTAGAGTTCCAAAAACATATAACTGAAAAGGAACTAACAGATTTAATAGATTTTTAATCCCCCCTTTCTCCGAATTATATAATTTTTTCTTTATCAAGTTTAACTTCTGGAAGAACTTTCTTAAAAATTTGTTTGTTGCGTTTATCTTGGTCAACGTTATTGCCTAGAATATTCTTGAAAGTTTTCTCGTAGATAGTATGTTCTTTGGTGCCGACTTCATTGGCATCGGGAGTTTGTTTGCGATAATTAGAGATTAATGGGAAATGTTTGTTTTCAATTCTTTCAACAGTTTTATCCATCAATTCATCTGTAGATTTGCTTTTGTTCCATTTATCGGTTTTATAATAAACAACATCGCGTTTTAAGTCGGTGCAGTGTAATGGTCTGTCGGTAACATCAAGTTTATTCAAAGCTTTAATAAGAATATTGCTGATACTGTCAACGTAACCATTATTGCCGATGGCAACAAGGTCGCTGTTATTTAATTCAATAGAATTAATAAGGTCTTGTATGCTAATAGCATTTTTGCATTGATTATCTAAAAACATTTGCACATTAAAGGTATTATTACAATTGGTATTGTTGGTAGTATCGCCAATTTTGGGAACAATTTCTTGTATAGTTTTAACAAGTTCTCCATTTTTTTGCATAAGTTCTCCATTTTGTTGCACAAGTTCTCCATTTTGTTTAATAATGGTCATCATTAATTGTTTCTCGGTAGGTTCTTCTTCTGTGACAAGGTCTTGTTTTGATATAACTAATGTATTTTCAATGGGTTGTTCTTCTTCTGCGATATATTGGCATTTTTTCTTATGACGGGATAACCCTGATGCAAAATTATACTCTTTTCCACAATCACACTCAAATGCTTTGGCATTTTTTGGAACTAAAAAGTTATCATTTTTGTTACCATTTGTTATCATTTGATGTTTTGCAGTCAATATATGTGTATTATAATTACTTAGTTTACTGCATTTAAAGTTGCAATCTTCGCAAATATATTTTTCGGCATTTTCAGGCATTTTCGGCATTACCATTGTTACCTATATAATGATAATAGAAAAAATGCCTAAATCCTTTTTCCAAAAAGTATAAAAAAGAAGAAAAAAAGTTCAGTAACAAAAAAATCCCCCAAAATCGTAAATGACAGCATTATGCAGTGAACGGTATTTTTACATATTTCTGAAAAACTTATGGGCTTTGAAAAAAAAAATGGACATGGTTTTTCTATGTCCAATTTTGAAAAGTAGTATGAAGAATATTTTGTAAAAGAATGAATAAAATATATAAATCCCAAATCCAATATAAAGAAAATCCCAAATAAAAATCCCATATATATGTAAAGAAGAGTGATGAATTATGATGAGTTTCATAAAAAAGCGTATAGAGAAGGTTATAGTAATTTTGGCAAAAAAAATCTCCTAGCATACGAAGAAGAGAATAACTGCACACACAAGAATCCCGACACCGGAAAATGTATGTCGCAATATGAGTATACAGTGTATGAAAATAAAAAGCGTGCGTCAGGAATAAGCAAAGCTCCCATAACTAAAAAAGAATAAAAAAGTATATGATAATGAAAGATTATCATATAGTAAAGCCTCCTGCGAGAATTGAACTCGCGACCACTACCTTACAAGGGTAGCGCTCTACCACTGAGCTAAAGAGGCAAACTTCATATAATGAGATATATAGAATAAAGGTAATTTCTTAAATAGTTTATAAATAAAATAATAAATAAAATAATAAATAAAATAATAAATAAAATAATAAATAATAAAGAAATGGCGAATAATAAGAGTATATGGGGTATTCATATTCAAAATTCTTTGTAGATGAGAGCGAGTATGATAGTGAAGATGATAGTGAACGAGAAAGCTTAAGTAAAAAGATAAAGAATAAGGTGCCATTTATGAAAGGTCCAACGGGTGATAGTGTAGTGAATTCAGTAATAAGTGAATTTATAAGTCGTTCAAATATAGGTTTAGAAAAGTATGGAACAACATTGGATCGTGAAGATTTATCGCTGTTGGATTGGGTACAACATGCTCAAGAAGAATTGATGGATGGAATCTTATATTTGGAAAAGATCAAGAAGACTCACCAAATGTTAATTCCTGAAGTAAGTAATATAGAAAGAGAAGATTATTTGTAAAAAAATAAAAAATAAAAAAATACAATAAGAATAATAAAAAAAGTAGTAAAAAAGTAGTATTTATATTTGCTGGAACAAAAGATAGTTTGTTTGTGTATAACAGTATTATTAGAATCAATAGAATCAATAGAATCAATAGAATCTTTCCAAGTGACCGATTTGGGTAGAATATTAATATTATCTTGTTGTTGCAATAAAGGATTATTAGCAATGGTGTTGTTAATAGAATTATCATTATACAAAAAGTATCCATTATTATGTTCATCTTCACATTCACCTTCACTGTCAAAAAAGCTACCGTTAAAAAAATTATTCAACATATTATAATGTTGATAAAAAAAGTAGTTAAATTAAGGTTACAATGTAAAATAAGTTTAGTCTAGGTACTCTGTGGTGGCATCCACCCATTAACTCTAACGCAAATTTGTTCTCTACAGACGGGGCATTTTGTTCCACCAATAGTTTGAATATTATGAAATATGCAATCGGTACATAATTGATGACCACATCTTAATATGGTTTGGTTAGTTTCGCCTATATTATCAAAGCAAATCGGGCATTCATCTTGTTTAAAAGCGTGTTGAGAAGAAACAAGTTGTTGAATATTCGTTTTAGTAGCTCCATTGCGGTCTCTATTAATGGCTTCTTGATTAGGGTTGACCGCAGTTTGTAATATTCCACTATTTTCTAACAAACTCATTCTCCTTGAAAAATCACTGGTACTAGTAGAAGTCTCCATCATAGCAGTTAGAATATCAGGATTAATGTCATTAAATAGAGCCAAAGGTTGTAGTTGGTTATTGGTAGTTGCATTGAGTGGTTGGTTGCGTAGTCTGTGTGATCTACGTGGTCTCTCTGGTTGGTGTAATGGTCCTTGTGCAATAGGTGGTGGTGTAGTGGGTAGTTGTTGTAGCTGTTGTAGTTGTTGTAGCTGTTGTAGCTGTTGTAGCTGTTGTTGATGTTGTAGCTGTATTTGATGTTGTTGCTGACGTTGTACTCGCTGTCGTATTTCTCGCTGGCGTTGTCGTTGTCGTAATTGTAGTTGTCGTTGTCGTAATTGTAGTTGATGCTCGGCCTTTCTATGCTTGAAAAATAACTGTTCAGTACGGCGATTTTGAATAATATACCGTTTTCTAATTTGTCTACTTCTTTTTAGTCTTTCTTTTTTAATTAGTTTATCTCTTGCTCTTTCTGTCATCTTGTCTTGTTTGGCCTGTTCGCGAGCGATAATCTTGTCTTGTTTGGCCTGTTCGCGAGCGATAATCTTGTCTTGTTTGGCCTGTTCGCGAGCGATAATCTTAGCCTGTTTAGCTTGTTCGCGTTCCATAATCTTAGCCTGTTTAGCTTGTTCGCGTTCCATAATCTTAGCCTGTTTAGCTTGTTCGCGAGCGATAATCTTAGCCTGTTTAGCTTGTTCGCGTTCCATAATCTTAGCCTGTTTAGCTTGTTCGCGTTCCATAATCTTAGCCTGTTTAGCTTGTTCGCGTTCCATAATCTTAGCCTGTTTAGATTGTTCGCGTTTAGTATTGTTATCAAGAATAAGGTGGTTAATGATATGGCAAATAGGTAGTTTATGTGTATTCATATTGTCAACATAAGGAATATTCCTGTTGTTGGTAATATCATGAATGGTATATAGAGTATCGGTCATTGTAAATTAAACATTAATTGTTGGTAATAGTTGGTGATAATGATATTGTGTGTATTTGTTCTCAATTTTCTACAAAAAGTAAGTAAAAAAATATTTTGTATGAAAAGCTTTTGCAATGAGTTGATATAACCATACGCCGGTTGATATAACAGTATGCCGGTTGATATAACAGTATGCCGGTTGATATAACAGTATGCCGGTTGATATAACAGTATGCCGGTTGATATAACAGTATGCCGGTTGATATAGTTATGTTAGTCCTAAATTAGCTAATTCATCGGCCCGTGCATTGAGATGTCTATATACGTGAATAAATTTGACAGAATGAAAAAATGGTAAAATATTTCTGGCTTGATTATATAATTTAAGAATGTGTGGTGCTTTAACCTTAAAATGACCATTCATTTGTTGAATAACAAGATTACTGTCACCCTTAATAATAAGATTATGAATACCTAATTCTTTAGCGGCTTGAATGCCGATAATCATGCCCATATATTCAGCAACATTGTTAGTAGATTTGTTGCCGACAAATAATGATCTGGACCAAATTTCCGTGTCATTTTGAAATATGACAGCACCGGCAGCGGAAGGTCCCGGATTATTTTTGGAACAGCCATCAAAGTATAAAACAAATTCCGTTTTTTTATTAAAAACTTTGTGTGTATTAGTTTTTGTAATAATTTTATTATTATTATTTTGAAAGAATGAAAGAATATTAGTTTGCATAAAAAATAATAAGTAATTTATATTATATAATTTTTAAAAAAAATAAAAACGTTAAAAAGAATATAAAGGAAATGTAGTAGTATAAAGTGCGTGTGTAGATAGTGTAAATAGTGTAGTAAATAAAAAAAATAAAAATGAAAGCTCTTATAGTGTAGTGGTTATCACTGTTGACTTTGAATCAGTAAACCCGAGTTCGAATCTCGGTAAGAGCTATTTGTACTGGCAAATAAAGTTGGCGTCTGGCGACCACAGGCGTGTTTACAATGAGTGCAGTAGAAAGCGACAATATGTAGCATATAAATGTACAATGATGAAGTAAACAAATGGGGGATGGTTATAAATCATCTTTTCGCTCTCATAGCTCAGTAGGTAGAGCACACGACTGTTAATCGTGCGGTCACAGGTTCAAGCCCTGTTGAGAGCGTATATTAATATACATAATGAGATTATAATCTTATTATGTATATAATGATGGAAAGTCCATTCGCGCGTGCAAATACAACATTTGTATTATATCTAGAGCCGTTCCGTAATAATTATCATAAAACATATCAGAACATAATAACTGTAGATAAGATGCCACCGGGTCCGTTAAGTGGAATGGTAAAAGCAATATCGCCAGTAAAGCTGTCCCCATTTCAGCAGTATGGTGAATTTTATGATGGAATGGGTTGTATGAATGTATTGTTGCGATTTCCAAAGGAAAGTGTGAATGCGTCGGTAAAGAATGGTGAAATGTATATGACAGCAGAGGATATACCTTCGGTGTTATCATATTTACAGAAAGAGGGTTATGAAGTAGATAGTGGAATGACAAAGTTAATGTTAAAAACGAAAGTAGGAATGTGTGGTGTAAGTGATAAGCGTTTGTCTGGTGATCGCCGTATGATATGTATGGTAAATTATGTAAAGTAAAATATAAAGTAAATATAAAGTAAAAATGTTAGTGGAAGGAGATGAAATATATATAAAAAAGTATTTTGGTTATGAATTGAAAGTGGATAAGAGTAAAAAATATGAAATAACTGAAGTATTATATAGAAGAAAATACCGTACAATGGTAGTACTAGATTATAATACATTATATGTAATAGAGGAGGAAGGTATAGAGTATGCAGAAAAGTGCAAGGTATATAGTATTTTATGTTGTATATAAAAAATCTATATAGATAGTAATAATAAAAAAAGATGGAAATGATAGTAGCAGTGAATAAGCATGGTATAATAGGAAAAAACAATAAACTGTTATGGGATATTCCTGAAGATATGAGGCATTTTAGAGGTTTAACGATAGATAATATAGTAATAATGGGTAGGAAGACATATGAATCATTACCGTGTCAAGGATTATCGAGGCGTATAAATGTGGTAATAACCCGAGAGCCTAAAAAACATAAAAGTGAAAATTCGTCTGTCTTGTTTTGTACATTTGAAGAATGTGATGAAAAGGTAAAAAAACTGTTAGAAAAATGCGATAAGAAAGTATTTGTAATAGGTGGTTCCGAAATATATGAAAAAATGTATAAAAGATGTGAAAAGATTCATGTAACAATGGTAGAAAATGAAGTGATGGATGGAGTAAGTATATATCGTTTGTTATGTGAAATCCAAGAGGTGTATAATTTAAAATGTGTGAAAGCTAAATGTGATGATGTGTGCGAAGAGTATGAATTTCAAACTTACGTTCGTGAATAATGTGTAAATAATATGAATTGAAAATCTATTGATATTATAAAAGAATGTTATCTTTGTTGGATAATATAAGAGGTCTTCCCGAAGAACCAAATGTAAAAGAAGAAAAGAAAGAAGAAAATAAAGAAGAAAAGAAAGAAGAAAAGAAAGAAGAAAAGAAAGAAGAAAAGATGAAATTATTAAGTCAGGGAACATATGGTTGTGTATTTAGGCCAGGTATAGAATGTTCAAGTAATCAATTGACAACAAAAAAATATATAACGAAAGTACAAAAAAGTAAAAAGACATCAGCTCATGAGGTAGAAATAGGTAAAGAGATAAAGAAAATACGTGGCTATGAAAAATATTATGCTCCAATAATAGAGTCATGTAAATTGAAGTTAGGTGATATAAATAATGAAGAAGATATAAAGAAGTGTAAAATAATAGAAAATGTGGAATTAAAAGAAGAAACGTACGAATCAAACAAGGTCCCGTATGTAGGAAAGAGTACATTATTAGAGCGAGTATATGAAGATACAAAGAATATTCGTGGAATAGACTCTTATTTTAAGCGTTATATAGATAAGCATGTAGTATTGTTAAAAGGAATAGAAAAAATGAATGAAGCAGGTGTAATGCATTTAGATTTAAAAGAGAATAATATAATGTGTCGTGATAAGTCAGGTCGTCCAATATTGATAGATTTTGGTTTATCTGTGAATACAAAAAAGTTAGAAAAGGGTGATATAGAAGTAAAGGATCCATTTTTTTCTTATTCTGTAGAATATGGGCCTTGGTGTATGGATATATTGATGGTGATGTATATGGTAAATGAGACAAAGAATGCAAAAATAAATCAAGAAAAGAAAGAAGCATGGAGGGATGAGAATGCAACGCTGGATGAAATGAATAAGGTAGTGCGAGAGTATATGGAAAAAAATGTGGCTATATTGGAAATATTATCAAGTGAAGAACAAGAAAAATATAAAAAAGAGATGGAAGAATATTATAGTCCATTAATAACGGGTGGTATGATGAATATGCCAACATGGGGTAGTGTATATGATGAAATAATAAAGAATCATAAAAGTTGGGATAATTATGGTTTAGTTGTGATATTTCTAGGAATGTTAAAAATCTTGGGTTTAACAGAGGTAGTAAATAAAATCCCATTTATGAGAAAGTATCTAGAAATTTTGAAAAAAGTAATAATAAGTATGCCGGATAAGCGTCCAACCGCATATGAAACAAGAAAAGAGATAGAAAAAGAGATGCGAAAAGTAAAAAGAGAAGAAAAAAAAGAAATGAGAAATATATTAGAAAATGATTTAACAAATGTAGAAAAAAATAAGGAGCGTAATAAAAGTGTAATAGAAAAAAAATTATTGACATTGAATGAAAAAGATGTATTATTAAAAAAAGTTTATTGAATAGAAAGAAGATAATTGTAGAAAGAAGTATATTTGTGTATAAGAGTGTGTGATGCGGCTTGATATACAGAAAAGAAAGAATTTTGTTGTAATTTAATAATTTGGTTTAAGTCATGAAGTATATTAATAGAATAACCTGAAAAGAAGCGAATTTTCTGGTTATTAACAGGTGTATCAATAGAAAGAATATGATTGTTAGAAAAATTCCAATAGAAAATATATGGTGAGGTAAGGAAGTAATTCTGTAAAAATAATTGTTGAATATCAATGTGATGAATATAATTATTGAAATCGGTAAGAAAAACAATATTTAATTGGTCTGTAAATCGTGATGTAGAAAAGCTATTATGAATCCCATTAATAATAAAATTGATAGTATTATAATAATCCCCGCAATAATTTAGTATAGGTGATATAGAAAAGAAAAAGTGTTGAATAATATCAATAATAGAATCATTTTTGTTGAATTGAATCCAAACCGGTTTATTCCCCATCGCGATAATTCGTGCAGGTATATCACTATGAATAGCAATAGTAATAGCAATACCAATGGCATGATAAAATGCATCAATATTATTTAGTTGCATAAATATAGAGACATCAATAATAGGAATAGTAAATAAAAAAGATTTGGAATAAAATTTATTGGTTAATTTGTCCCATATAGAATCCAAAATCCCAACTTTATTTTGATACTGTTGAATAGAAAAGTATTGTTTATTATTAATAATAAGTAAAGCCTGTTTAATAATGAAAGCAAAGTCATGAGAAGAATTAGTATAAATATTATTTTTGGGTAAAGGTAACGTATTATGATTAAAAATTTTGGCATTATTTATAAATAAATCAAAATGTTTGGTAGCGGTTCCTAATTTAATATTTTGCGTATTAATATTTTGTATTTTGTTTTGAGAGAATTTAATTTCAGCGGTGTGAAGAATACGATTGATATAAGATATTTTCTGTCTAAAGATGCGTTTACATTTAGAGTGAGCTTTCTGTAGTGATAAATTAGAAGTAGTATACTTAAGAAAATGTGGATGAATTTTGTGTGCCCAAGAAATGGCGATGCGATGAAAAAGCCATCCTCCAACTTTATTTTCTCTAGGAATCCATGCTGCAAGATTAGAAATGAATGAAGTATCATAGTAATAAACCCAATTGTTAAGATCTTGAATAAATTGATTGACCGTCATTTCAACACAAACATCAATGAGAGAGTGTTTATCAGTCTTGTGTGAAAAATGTTTAACAAATTCACAGAAGCGTTTGATATCTTTCCATGAGCCACAAGTAGACAATGAATCGGTCGGTTTAATAATATAATGTAAAGCGAATGTGGCGAGTGATGGAAAAACTTCATAAAAAGCTAAAATAAGCATATATGATAAAATGCGTTCTCCTTTTCCATGAGAAATATCTCTAGTATACGGAATGAGTTTAAAAAAAAAGTTTAAATGAAGTAATAACGCAGATTTATGTGTAGTATCATTATTATAATGATGAATATATTTTTTAATAAATTTTAGAATAATAATAAGGTCATTATATAAAATTTGTACATGTTCACAAGAAGATTTTCTAGTAAGATTGAATTGAAATAAAACGAATTGTTCTTGTAGAAAAGAATCATAAGATAAATGTGTATTATAATTTAAAGGTGGAAATTCAGTATGTGATTGAATGTTCATAGTGAATGATATATATATAAATATTTAAATCATTTTATGTAATAGATATGCGTTTTTTCCGTGTGCCTTTTTTGGTTTTGTGTTTATTATGATGAAAACTGTCCTTATTTTGTGTATGTTTATCAAAAATTCTAACCTTTTTAGTAAAATGGTTGTGTGTACTTTTATCAGTTGAGTGCTGTGTTTTGTGGTCTGGTTTAAGAATAGATTTCAAAGTAATATTATGTTTTTCAAATAGAATTTCTTGGAAGAAGAAATAAATGGTATTAATATTGTGAAAAATAAAGATGGAAGGTGGTATAATAATATTATCAGTAATAGAGATTTCTTTAAAGAAAGTAGAATTATGAAGTGTATCATGGTCTAATACAGAAAAAGGTTGAATTTGTTCAGGTTCTAAATCAACAAAAAAAGAAAAAGCATTATCAAATTTATACTTGGATGTGGGTGTTTTAATTTTTTTGTTTTGAAGTATTTTTAATAAATAATTATTGTAAATAATAGAATTAGAATTGTTGTATGTATCTAGTGATAAGCGTTCTGTAGTGATTTTATCAATATAGTTATTTTGATTAATATAAATAAAAACTCCATGTATATATTTTAAAGGTTCTCTAAAATGATTATTTTGCATATTTTGAATCCGTTGTTCATGTAAAATCCATGAAGTATCTAAATAGTTATTATCGTTATTCTCGTTATTCTGATTATTCTGATTATTCTGATTATTCTGATTATTCTCGTTATTCTCGTTATTCTTTTCCATAAATAAGTTATATTTTTGTT
>Ga0181555_1002141_pt1 | contig 16765 bp, 24 predicted proteins | sample 011ome_15_FD_145601 | JGI IMG/M metagenome (GOLD analysis project Ga0181555, IMG submission 145601) | Coastal salt marsh microbial communities from the Groves Creek Marsh, Skidaway Island, Georgia - 011504AT metaG (spades assembly) | ecosystem: Environmental > Aquatic > Marine > Intertidal zone...
GAATGGTGCACAAGTACAGGTAATAATAGAGAATATTATGACAAATATATTAAAAAAGGTCCACTTTTTATTTCTATTAAAGGAAATGAAAAATACCAATTTTCTTTTGAAGATAATATGTTTATGGATAAAAATGATAATGATATATTTGATGATGATGATGAATTAAAAAATAAACCTTATATCTATAATATATTCAAACTAATTCAAAACAAATATCCTAATTATAAAATACCAATTCAATTAACATTTATATTTGAACCTGATTCAATAAATTACAATAATTTAAATCACGATGAATGGTCTTTTGTTTCAAGATATGGTTCTTTATCTGAAGATTTTATAAGAAAATTTCAAGATAAAGTTTATTGGTATAATATTTCATATTACCAAAAACTTTCAGAATCTTTAATTAGAGAATTTAAAGATAAAGTAAATTGGTCTTATATTTCAGAATATCAAAAACTTTCAGAATCGTTTATTAGAGAATTTCAAGATAAAGTAAATTGGACTAGAATTTCATCTTATCAAAAACTTTCAGAATCTTTCATTAGAGAATTTAAACATAAAGTACATTGGGATTATATTTCATCTAAACAAAAACTTTCTGAATCTTTTATTATAGAATTTCAAGATAAAGTAAATTGGTCTAATATTTCATATACTCAAAAATTAAGTGAATCTTTCATTAGAGAATTTCAAGATAAAATAAATTGGTATTATATTTCACTATACCAAATCTTATCTGAAGAAGTTATAAGAGAATTTAAAGATAAAGTAAATTGGTATTTTATTTCACTATACCAAATCTTATCTGAAGAAGTTATAAGAGAATTTAAAAATAAATTAAATATAAATAGATTATTAAAAAACGATAATTTATCTGATGAATTAAAAGAAAAAATAAAAGAAATATACAATATATAAAGTATGATAGAAATTTACAATATATAAAGTATGATAACAACGATTAATGAATTTAAAATAGATACATATAAACAACAAATATCTAAATATGTTGTAGATAGTAAAGAATTCAAAACTATAGATACTAAAGTTAAAAGGGCTTATATGAATTGGATAGAATCTGATTTTGATAAAGATGAACAATTACAATTAACTTTTTTAATTAAAAAACAATATTCTAAAGTTCCAAATGAAATAAAAAGAGTTAAGAAAGATTTAAAAATTTTAGATATAATTAATGGTAAAATTTTAGAAAGAAATGATTTTGATGCTGTTTCTAATATAGGTAAAATTACTAAAGAAATAACTATAGAATTAGATTTAAAACATTCATATCATTCAATGGAAAGACAAGGTAGATCATCTGAATTTATAAAAAATTCAGATATTAAATCCGCTGTCGAAAAAGCTACAGAACAAATTGTAGATTTATTAATTAATAATACTTTAAATGCTGGAGATCCAGTTTGGATTTATGACACTAGTAATGATTTAAATGTTGTTGGTGGTTTAATAGCTAAAAAAAATTCAGATATAATTATATTTAAATTAATTACATGTATGTTTAGTAAAGAATTTTATAATAAAAATAAAACATATAAAGTAACAGTATAATGGCTAGTGAAGATTATAAAGATATTTATATAAGAGGTATAAAAGATCCTTATTATAATGAATTAGAAATAGAAACTATAACTAAATTAGATGGTATTATTTCTAAATTATATATGATTCTTTTTACTAATAAAGGTGAAGTTTTAAGTGATATAAATTTCGGTGCTGATATTCCAACATATTTATGGAAAACAAGTTTTCCTGCGTCTTCTATTCAAGCAGAAATTGAAGAACAAATATCTTTATATATTCCAGAATTATCACCTAATCAATATAATGTACGTGTTTATATAATGAAAGGAACTATACAAGATATAGGTGTAATAGAAATTAATTTAGGAAATAGTAACGTATCAGTTTTATTTAAATAATCCATATCTTTTCAGGTAAATAATCAAAAACCCATTTAGTTACATCACATAACCAAATTTTAATATTATATTCTATACCTAAATACTCTGTAAATAAATATTCAGCTCCACCTATTTCCGGTGTATCATTTATTTTAGATAATTTAATAGAATTATGTAACGGATTATCTGAAAATGAAATATTTATTTTATTTTCACCTTGTGATAAAATATCTAACATTGTATCGGCCCCACTTACCATTTCTAAATCATCTATTGTTCCAGTCCATTCTGGAATATCAGCATACCATCTATGTTCTGGTGTTTTATAAAAATTATAATTAAATATCATATTTTTTTTTTAATTTCCTTTTAAAAATAATAAAGATTTAAATTCTGATTGTTGTTCTATAGTATTTAATGAATCTAATTCATTTGCCATTAAATACTTAACAGATTTATAAGATCCTTCTATTTTATCATTTATTTTTAATTTAAATATATTACCAGGTACAATACTTGTACCTATTATAGCTACCCATTGTCCTGTACCTACAATAGGTTTAGCAAATGTTATTCTAATATTTTTTGCATCTTTTTTTGGTATTACATTACCTTCCCAAGGTTTAAATATTTTTAAATTATAATTTAAATCTTTGGTTTCAATATTATGAATTTTAGATAATATAACTCTATCTTGTTCATCTATTTCATTTTTTTGTAATAATTTAGATTGATTATTTCTTATAGTATTAAAATCAGCTTGATATATAATTTTAGATATACCTTTATCCCCACTTTCATTATATCCATTAGGTGCTAATCTAAAAAATGAGCCTGTAAATACAACATTTAAAATTCTATCAGTTCTAAACATTCTCCATTCTTTATCTATATTTCCACCATTTGATACTGACCAACCTTTTAAATGATAACCTCTTAAAACTCCTTTATTTTCTTTAGTTTTTCCATAAACCATAGGATAAATGGTTCTCTCATGTCCTGAAAAATTATCATCTTCTTCACCTTTATAATCTATTTGAAGTATCATACCATGCGTTATAGCGGTTTCTAACAACTCCTGTGATAGTTTCATTGGTGTGTTAGTAGGAAAATTAGAAAATATTTCTTCATTCTTTATAGTAAACCTAGGAACAAAACTAGAATCTTCATTAATCTTTTTTGTTATATTATATTTTGGTTTTCTTAGAAAACATAATTCTCTATTTGAATTATATAATAATTTATGTCTATATATCATATTTTATATATTTAAAATAGTTAATAAAGAATATTGTATATAATATGATATTACACTTAAATATGTAAATGTAATTGATATATTATTTAAGTAATATACATTTGTCAAATTGTTAAATATATTACCTAAAATATAAAACATATATGATGTACTATTTATTATATGATAAATAATTTCATTTTTAAAAATTATTATTATGTATAATAATATTATGCTTAAGTCTAATAATGGATTTGTCATATTTTATCTAATTCTATTTTTATTTTTTCATCTATAGTATTTTCACATATAGTATGATATGGTATTGTATATGTATTTATTATTTCATTAGGAGGTATTATTATATTACCAATCATATTCACCCATAATCTATCTTTTGATATTATTTCTAATACAGGATCATTAATAAGTTTATTAATTTTTAAATTGTTTTTTAATAATTTAAGAGCTTCATTTGAAATTAAAATATCATTTGAATTAAAACCAGATATTAATGTACCAGTACCAACCAATGATATTTTAGGAGAATTAATATCTAAATAAGATATTATTAAATAACCTTTATATTCTATTATTTTTAATAATTTATTATACATAAAAAAAACCTTTATATAATTTATATAAAGGTTATTTAATAAAGTTTATTTTATTATGTATTATTATTTATTAAAATTTAAATAACGTCTAGAACGTACATCATCTTTTTTAATTGAATAAATTTTTGCAAATAAATATCTTACTTTATCACGTGATAAATTTTTGTTAAAAACTAAATATTCAGTATCACTATGTGTTGAATTTACAACCCAATTCATATCATCATTACTAACAACATTTAAAGAATTTATAAATTTATCATGAACTAAATGATTTTCATTTGTATATGAATTTGAATATTCTGTAGAATGAGGTAATTCTTTAGAACCAACTATATCATCTTCTTCTTCTTCTACATCTTCAACAACCATACCATCTTTGTTAAATTTATAAATTAGATAACCTTCACCAGAATCGGTTGAACTAAGTTCATTAATAACATCAGCAATATTTTTCATTTTTTCAGATACATCTGATTGTGTTGCTTTATAATTAAGACTTCTTAATAAATTTTTAACTTCTAAAGAAGTTGTTGACCCATTTGTATGAATTAATAATGATGTTACTAATAATACAGAGTCATCTGACATTTTTTTCATATTTTTTTTTTTTAACAATTATACAATTTATATTTTAATAATAAAAATATTATTATTTTCTATTCCAATTTAATGTTTTTATTTCACCTTTATCATTACACTCTTTCCATGTTTTATCCCATTTTCCTGAAAATAAAATGGTTAAACAACCTGTACTATTACCTATTTTATGATAACAATCTTTAGGGAAATACTTATAAACACTTTCTCTAATGTATGATTTATTTTCTAATGTTTTTTCATCATATAATACATATTCGGTATATTTACCAAATATTTTAAATGAATGTGCATTGAATGCGTGTGTATGGTATCTATCTTGTTCTTTATCTGATTTATGAAAATAAAATAAAATAATACTAAAAAGATATTTACATTCAAATATAATAAATTGTGATACAATTTGATTACCAAATTCAAATTTATTATATTTAAATAAAGAAAATAATTTAGTTTTCATTAAAAGGTTTTTTATTTCTACCTTTTTCAGTAGGATAGTATTCCATTACTCTTTTTTCAGATTGATATATTTTATTAGTATCTAAATCTATTAAAGATAATTTTCCAGTATAACATGCACCAGTGTCCATATTAATTACATTTTTTCTCGTCATTGGTAATAAATGTTCTAAATTAGATTTAGGAAAATTTAATGTTGGTGTATGACCAATATATACTTTATTAAATTGTTTAGCAACATTTCTACCATTATACGCATCTAACCAAAATTTTCTACTCCAACAATATTCTTCTACAATAGATTTATATATTGGATTTAATGTCCAATCTTGTTTACCAGGAATATAATTTTCATATCCAGCATGAATATATAAATTATTTTCTGAATCTATATAAAACGGTAAAGCATTTTTAAGAAAGTTTAAATGTTTTTCTACTGTTTCTACTGGAAGTTTAGAATATGCTAGTATTGTAGATTTTCCACCATTATATATCCAAGCATCCTTATCCATATCATATTTATTAGAATTTAATAAATGTTGTGCTGTCCATAAATCATGATTACCATTAATGTAAACCAATTTTTTAATTTTCATTAATAATTCAATTGCCTCAGGTGTTTGTGACCAACCGTCACAAACATCACCCAAAGCAATCAATTGATCATTTTCATAATCAAAATTTATAGTATTTAATAATTCTAATAATGGTAAATATCCACCGTGTATATCTCCTATACAATATCTTTTCATATTTTATTTAATTTCTGGTTCTTTAATAAAATCAATTAATTCATATTTGTTATTATTGATTTCAATTTCTCGTAAAAATGGTTCATAGTGACATGAAACATCTTGCCAAATCACTTCTTTATGTGATTTAGATCCATGTGCTCGTACTAATAATGAAATATATTCACCATAATAATTATTATGTGAAACAATATCAATAGTATATTTAATATCATTAAGTATATTTACTAATGTTTTTCCATGTAATGGATGAATTTTTGTATCAATTTTTCGTCCATCAATATAATATCCTGTTCTATTATCATATTGTAAACGATTATATTGAATTAAACCTTTTTTCTTTTTCTCTCTAATCACATTTGACAAATGATCAGTATAAATAGTAAATTTAGAAATAATATCTTCATTTTCTAAAAGAACATATTTAGGTGATAAATTTCCATGATATGCATTGTATTTAAACATTTCATAAAATTTAGTATTTAAATTTAATTTCTTTTTAATATATTTAATGATATTTTTCATACTTTTATTTATTTATTTTTACAAATATACACAAAATAATTTATACGTTCACATAAAGTTATAAAAAATATAAAAAAAAAATTCATAATTAATTTAGAATTGTTATTTTGCTACAACGAATTTTACCGTTATTATGTACCATTCTAGCTACATCTTTATAGTAGGCTTTCACTTTAACTACTAATTCATCACAATAATCAGTTGCTTTTTTTTCAGTCCAAACTGAAAGACCAAATGAACTTTCATTATTAGAATAGTCAGCATGACATGTATATGTTTCATTAGGTAAGTATTGAAATTGAAAATTAAAATTACTATGTCTGTCACTTCTAATACCTTTATATGCAATAAAATAGTCATCATGACATTCATATAGTCCAGATTTTATAATTCGATTCTTTTTAAAAGATTCATCCTTATAATTCCAACTATCTCTAATTTCATCTAAATCCAATTTATCTTTGAATTCTTTTATAAATTCTTCACTAAGTTTTTGATACCTAGAAATAAAACTCCAATCAACTTTATCTTTAAATTCTCTTATGAAAGATTCTGAAAGTTTTTGACTAGATGAAATACCATACCAATAAACTTTATTTTTAAATTCTCTAATAAAAGATTCTGAAAGTTTTTGATAAGATGAAATAATAGACCAATTTACTTTATCTTTAAATTCTTTAATGAAATCTTCACTTAGTTTTTGATATTCTAAAATATATGACCAATTTACTTTATCTTTAAATTCTCTTATAAATTCTTCACTTAAATTTTGTTTATATGAAATATTAGACCAATTTATTTTATCTTTAAATTCAATAATAAATTCTTCAGATAATTTTTTAAACTTTGAAATCATGTTCCAATTTACTTTATCTTGAAATTCCCGAATAAAAGATTCAGACAGTTTTTGACTATCTGAAATTATCTTCCAATCAACTTTATCTTGAAATTCTCTTATAAATTCTTCAGAAAGTTTTTGATATTCTGAAATCATCTTCCAATCAACTTTATCTTTAAATTCTCTAATAAATTCTTCACTTAATTTTTGATTAGATGAAATACTAGTCCAATCTACATAATCTTTAAATTCTCTTATAAATTCTTCACTTAATTTTTGATGTTTAGAAATCCAAGACCAATCAATTTTATTTTGAAATTCTCTTATAAATTCTTCACTTAATTTTTGATAAGCTGAAATACAAGTCCAAGTAACTTTATTTTGAAATTCTCTTATAAATTCTTCAGAAAGTTTTTGATAAGATGAAATACTAGTCCACTCAACTATATCTTGAAAATCTCTTATAAATTCTTCTGAAAGTTTTTGATACTTAGAAATCAAAGACCGATTAACTTTATCTTGATGTTCTATAATAAATTTTTCACTAAGTTTTTGATATTCTGAAATATAAGTCCAATTAACTTTATCTTGAAATTCTATAATGAAAGATTCAGAAAGTTTTTGATACTTAGAAATACAAGACCACTCAACTTTATCTTTAAATTCTCTAATAAAAGATTCACTTAATTTTTGATTAGATGAAATCTTATACCAATTTACTTGATCTAGATTTATTTTTTTAGAATTTTTGAAAAGTGATATTAGTTCAGGATAATTATATAAAAAATAGTAATTTATATTTTTTCTGATAAATTTATCATAGAAGAATTGTTTTAAATTCTTACTATTTGTTTCTAATCCTTCTAATTCAATTATTTGTTCTAATGTTCTCATTTCAATATTTTTTACAATTATATAAATTATAATTTGATTTATGAATAAAATCTTTTTTTATTTTTTTTATATTTATGGATAGAAAAATTATATTCATTTCGGTCATTCTTTTCATATTTTTCAATATTATAACATGTCCAATTATGAATATGTAAATCTGTATCTATATCTATAGATACATCACCATCAACACTACAATCTACAAATGTTAATATTAATTCATCAAATAAATTTAGAGTACAAAATTGTTTAATTATATTTGCACCTCCTATAACATTTACAATTTGAGTATTTGATTCTTTTAAATAATTTAATGCTTCATTTATAGATGTAAAAACAGAACAGTTTTCAGTACTGTACATCGTTCTAGATAACACTATATGTTCTCTACCTGGTAATATACCAGGTAGAGAATTAAATGTATTAGAACCCATTATCATTGGGTTATTTTCAGTTTCTAATTTGAAATGTTTTAAATCATCTGATAATTTCCACGGTAATGTATTATTTTTACCCATTACTCCATTATTATCTATAGCTATAATTAATTTTATTTTCATAAATATTATATACTTAAATAATGAAATAGTTTATATCTCATTAACTAATATACCTACACATTTTGTATTTTCATGTATTAATTCTAGTTCAACTTGATCATCATCGAAATGTAAATCAAAATCTGATAAATAATCAGATTTTGGTTTCATTTCTGTAAAACGGATTCTACATATAGGGATATTTAATTTTTTAGCAATACTAAATAATGTGTCATTTTCTTTTTTTTTCCATGGCCATTTTTTAATATTATCTTTTGTTGATGAAAATCTAGAAGTTGTAATATACACGTCATGACCTTTATCTATAAAAGATTTAGCTATTAATTGTATATTATCTTCAGATAAAGTACTATCAAAATCAAAACTAATTTTCATTTTATTTAGTTTTTAAAATTCTATTAGTCTCAAAATCAAATAAAATAAATTGAATATGCATGTCTTGTAATTCTTTAATATTATCATGATTAATTTCAGAGCATGATAATAAAGAATTCATTTCATGTTTATTATTTATATCTATTATATGAATATTATCATTTAATAATTTAAAATAATTATCAATACTAACATGTTTTTTAGTTGGTTCTGGTTCTTTAATTGATTCTTCAAATTTGGATTTAAAGTTAGCAACTAAATCAATAAAATCTTTTACAATAGTATTATTATCTTCTTTTAATTTATTCAAATCATTAATAAAATTAGTTACATTTTTTTTATTAATAGATTGTTTTAGTACTTGTTCTAATATAGGGTTCATATTCTTTTATATTTTTTTTACAATTATATTATTTATTTTTAATAAATAAAAATATTAAAGTTTAGTACCACATTTAGAACAATAATTATCATTTTTCTTAGATTTAGTTCCACAATTTGTACAATATCTAATTAAATCTTTAGGTTCTAATGGTTTATTTGATAATGGTTCAATTAAATATGTTATATTATAATAACTGAAATAATTTAAATCAACATTTATATAATCAAATGATTGGTCACTTTTAGAACCTTTTTCTATTGTACCGGTCTCTATTTTTTCACTTGCTAAACTTCTCTTATATGATCTACTATTATAACTATTAATTAACGTATCATAAAATGTATTACTTTTACATAATGGTGCTGTATTAGTATAATAATCTGAATTAGTATAATAATCTGAATTAGTATAATAATCTGAATTAGTATAATAATCTGAATTAGTATAATAATCGTTTGTATAATAATTCAGATTATAATTTGATAAATTATTTTCTTTATAAAAATATATAACTATTTTACCATTATTTAATATTGCGTTTTTAACTATATTTAAATCTTCTATATTTTCTATAGTATATGTAGAATACAACAATTTAGATTTTTCTTCTATATGTCTATCTAAATAAATTCTTTGTCCTGGTTTAATAATTAAATGATTATTTGAAATTTTTTTTCCATTAATTTCAAATATAATTCCTAATTTTTCTTGTGTTGGATTGAAAATTTCAATTTCAAATTCTGTATTATTATTCATAAATACTTTATTGTTAATTGAATCTTGTTTATACTGTTTTAAACGATTTTTGTTTACAGTAATAAATGCCTCAGGCATTAATTGAGTTGTTTGTTTTTTTTGATACATACTTTTTTATTATTCTTTTTTATTTATTATTTCATATTAATTTTAGTCATTATAACTAATCTAACACCATTTATGATGTTTAACATAAAATAAGAATTATTATATATATTCTTTTTTTTGTTTTATGTTTATATTTTTTTTATTATATTTTTAAAAAAAAAAAAAATATGTATATAGAAAATGTATGTGTATATAGATTAGAAAATAATAATAATAATAATAATAAAATAGGTTTAGGACCGTATCAAGATAGTTCTATATCTATACCATTACACGATTTGCATGATTTTTCTATTAAAGATATTTATGGTAATCCTAAATATCCAGCTTCTAGAGATTTCGATTATAGTGGTAATTTTAATAGTGTATATATAGAACATAATGAATATTTTGCATGTCCATCATTAAATAAATTGATAGAATGGTTTGATATACATATTATTGATTTAATAAAATTAAATAATTATGAAATAGTTGAGTATCATGTTAAGTCTATATTAATTAGTTATACAGGAAAACAATGTATATTTATAGATGATAATGTTATTGATAAAAAAACAATAGTAGATAGTAATTCTATAGACGTTATAAAAAAATTATTATTTAATTCCTAATACCTGTGTTTTTTTTATTTTAAAATTAGGTTGTCCATAATAATCACTATCTTTTAATATAGACACTATTAAATAATCTCTATTAGATTCTTCAACTTTAACATTAATTAAATCTTCAGTTATTGGATGATGGATCCAAATAATATTATTTTTTATTATTTTGAAATTTTCATGTATAAATAATATTTTTTCTTTATTAAATAATTTGTTCATAAATTATATATTAAATAATTAATTATTTCATTTATTAAAATATTATATGTATATTTGTAAAAAAAATAAAAGATGAGAACATTAGAGGAAATAGTTGAATTAGAAGGATTAAAAACAAAGAGTAAGAATTTAAAACAATTCTTCTATGATAAATTTATAAGAAATACTATCGATTATAGTTTTATTGAAAAATATCCTGAACTAATATCACTTTTCAAAAATTCAAAAAAATTAAATCTAGATAATTTAAATTTGAATTATATATCATATTATGGAAAACTTTCTGAATCTTTTATTAGAGAATTTAAAGATAAAGTAAATTGGTCTATTATTTCACCTTATCAAAAACTAAGTGAAGAATTTATTAGAGAATTTAGAAATAGATTAGATTTAGATGAAATAGAAGATAGTTGGAATTATAAGGATGAATCATTTAAAAAGAATCGAATTATAGAAAGTAAAATGTATGAATGTCATGATGACTACTTTATAGCATATAAAGGAATTAGATCAGATCGATATTCAAAATATAACTTTCAATTTCAATATTTAAAAGAAGAAACATATGAGTGTCATGCAGATCATTCTTCTAATGAAAATTCATTTGGATTATCAGTTTGGACTAAAAAAGAAGCAACTAGATATTGTAATGAATTAGTAGTTAAATGTAAAATTTACTATAAAGATGTAGCTAGAATAGTACATAATAACGGTAAAATTAGATGTAGCAAAATAAATATTCTTAATTAATTTTTTATTTTAGTATATAATTCATTATATATTGGTATAATATTAGAATTATTTAATTTATTTAACATATCTTTACTTTCTTGTTCGGTTAGCCATCTTTTATATTTATCTGTATCAATATTAGAAAGTTTAGAATTATTTTCTAAATAGTATTTAACTATATCATATAAGGAATATTTTAAATCACCTTTATAAATAGAAGATAATTCTAAATTATTATTATTTTTAATATCTTCTAATTTAGTTAATGGATTTTGTAAAACAGTATTTATTTCATTTTTTGATATTTTGAATAAAGAATAAAGTGACATTTGTATTCTTTGTATTTTTAAGAATGTATTAGTTTGTAATTTTATTGGTGTTTTTGTACTAATTACAATTCCTTCAATTGGTGATTTTTTATCGACAACAGAAACTAATATATTTTCTAATAATTCACCAATTTTATATTTTAAATCATTAATCATTTTATAATAATATCTTCCTTTAGTTCTTGAATTTAATCCTGTATATTGTGATTTTAATGTATTTTCCCATTCAGATTTAAAATTAGTAAAATATGAATTTTTGTCAATGTTTATTTTAATATCATTTTTTGTTAATAATCTAATATTTAAATATGGACGTAAATCATTCGCTATTTTATCTGTTAAATTACCGGTATATTCAATAAATATAATATCTGTATTTTTATAATTAATATAATCATGATTGAATTTAGGATTAACTATTTCAAATGCCCATGTTTGATCAGGTAATGGATTTGATTGTAAATATTTCATTAATGATCTAGTTATTTCAGACCCATATTTAGTATGACGAGCATTTTTATCACCAGTGCCATGTAATAAACTATCTTTATTATTTACTGTAACAAATCCATTTTTAATATTAACCGATAAATGTTGTCCTGCTATTTTTTCTGTAATATCTATATTTTTTGTACTGTATAATAATTCATCTATAAAATCTAATATATCATTCATATCAGATTCTTTAAATCTTAATGGCGATATATTAGATTCCTTTATAAAATATTGTTTAAATTCATTAATCGTTGTTATCATTTCTTGTATATTTCTTTTATTATATCTTTATATATTGTTTTGAATGATGTTTTAATTTTATTGTTATTATAATAAATAAACCAATTTTTATCAAATTTGATTTTAAATTCATATTCTTTATTATTAGTTGATAATTTAAAATCAAATGATATAAACATACTAGATGTATCACCTGATGGTATATATTCTAAATTCATTATAAAGTCATTTATACCATTTCTTTTTAATTCTAGATTGAATTCATCGGTACCTGAAATAATAAAATTATTTATTTCTAAATTAGTTTTTTCGTTTTTTATTTTTTCTAATATTTCATTAATAGTTTCTTCTATATTTTCTTCATTTATATTTTCAGAAGCATATCCATTGTTTTTTTGAATATATAAATATGTTAAAGCATTATGTTCTAATTTTGATTTACTTTCATTTAACCAAAATATAAATTTAAGATTTGCATAAAAAGTATTATTATAATTAAATCCTTGAATATTATAAATTACTTTATATCCTTCATTATATTTTTCATATAATTTATTAAAATATAATGATTTATATTTTTTAATAAATTGTTCAAATTTTTCTAATATTATCATTATTAATTATTAATTATTTTTAAATATGAATTAAATATTTTATGGTACATTTATTTTCGTTATAAATAATAAATTCATCACGTTGTAAATTGTATCGTTTTTCTATATTATGATCTGCAAAATAAGAATCAAATCCATTATCTGGAATCCATTTTGCTAAATTAGGTCTAAAATATCTATCATTATTAGATAATTTATCTATATCTTTTTGTGTAGCATCATTACCAGTATGAACTTCATATACTGCTAACCAATTATCATTATCACCACTTGATCTATTCCATCTACCACCAGAAATATATCCTAAACTTTTATCCGCATCATTTGCAAAATAAATACCATTATCAAATAATTTACCTGTAGTTACAGCATTAGGGTGTAATTGTAATCCGTTTTTTATAATACTTACCCAGTTTTCAGATCTAGAACCATGAAATAATAATTTTGTTGTTTTATCTTTTGCTTTAGATAATTCAGTATCAAAATTCTTTTGTGTTCTAAAATTAATAACTTTATATGCAGTAATATATTTAGAAACCGAAGTATTCATCATAGTTTTTAACATAGTTTCTTCAGTACTAGAAACTTCATCTATATCTAATCCTAAATTATCTAAATACGATAAAACTTTACTATTATCGATTGGATCATTAACATCTTTTGCATTAGTTAATTGTCCTTTTACTACATCTAATAAACCTTGTTCTATAGTTAATTTATCAAAAGCTTTATCTAAATCACTTTGATTATTAATAGGTTTAATCATACTATCAGCAATATTTATAATTTTTCTAGGTATTTTTTTATATAAAGAAAGTAATAAAACTGTTACTTGATTAATAGGTACATTTATAACTAATAATTTATTTATTTTATCAATTATTTCTTGTGCTTCAATAACCAATTGTTCAGACACGTCTGTAATTTCTACAGTATAATTTAATTTAAATGCTTCTTTAGCATATTTATTTAATAATAATAATAAATCTTTTACTTTAGGTTTTAAATTATTAAAATCTGGATTTCCTATTCTAACTATTTTTGCATTATTAGTTACATCACTAAAACCTTTTGATTTTCTACCATTTAAAATTTTATTCCAATCTTTCATTGGATATTTTATAAACATACCTTTATTACCAACAGTTCCATAATTTACCTCAAATAAATTATCATCTAATTGAGTCATATTAAAGAATTTATTAGTTTTATTATCTGGTGAAATATATATAAGTTTTACATTTTTCATTATTCAAAATCTCCTATATATAATTTATTTTTTAATTCATCATCAAGATTAATATCTTCATCATCTTCATTATTAAATGATTCAAATGTACCTTCTACATCTTCTAATTCTAAATCATAATTAGTTAATACTTGTAAAACTCTATTCATAGGAATTTTATCATTATAATATACAGCTAAATCTTCTAATGCGTATTTAGCGTCTACTACTATATCACCTGCGTTTTTTGCATACTTTATTAAAGTATCTAAATTAATGAAAGAATTATTTTCATTAATTGTTGTTTTAAATTCATTAATCGTTGTTATCATACATTATATATTTCTTTTATTTTTTCTTTTAATTCATCAGATAAATTTGTATTTCTTAATAATTTATTAAGAAATAATTTATTAAGAAATTCTCTAATAAATTCTTCACTTAATTTTTGGTAATGTGAAATATTATCCCAATCAACTTTATCTTGATTTTCTCTAATAAATTCTTCAGACAGTTTTTGATACCTTGAAATCCTAGACCAATTTACTTTATGTTTAAATTCTTTTATAAAATCTTCACTTAGTTTTTGATACCTTGAAATATCATCCCAATCAACTTTATCTTGAAATTCTCTAATAAAAGATTCTGAAAGTTTTTGTTTATATGAAATCCAGTACCAATCTAATTTATCTTTAAATTCTCTTATAAAATCTTCACTTAATTTTTGATCAGTTGAAATATAAGACCAATCCACTTTATCTTGAAATTCTCTAATAAATGATTCAGACAAGATTTGATTAGATGAAATACCAATCCAATCTAATTTATCTTGATATTTTTTTATAAAATCATCAGATAAAGATCTAAATTTAGAAACAATAGTCCATTCATTTTTTGTTAAATTATCATAATTTAATGAGTCAACATCAAACATTACAAGTAATTTAAAAGGTATTTTATATTCTGGATATTTGTTTTGAATTAGTTTAAATAAATTATAGATATATTGTTTATTTTTTAATTCTTTATCATCAAATATTGATTTATCATTTTTATCCATATATTGTTCTTCTTCAAAAGAAAATTGGTATTTTTCATTTCCTTTAATTGAAATAAACAAAGGACCTTTTTTAATATAATGGTCATAATATTTTCTAATATTACCAGTACTTGTACACCATTCTGTTCCAGATCCTAAATCACAACTAACATTGTAATTTTCTTCTTTACCTTTAGGTAACATATAAACATTAAAACCATCAGTAGAACCTATTTTGAAATTTTGATATTTATCTTCTTTAGAAACACCTTTTATGGTAGAACTATCTTTTTGATTTAACTCTTTAATTTCTAATGTTTTAGATAAAAATTCTTTTAAATCATTAGAAGTTTTATACTGATTTATATCTTTTTTATTATATTTAGATTTGTTACGATCAAAAATATCGAAATACTCTTTATACTTATATACATCTTCTGGAAGAATGATTTGGTTTAAAATCATTTTAATGATCCAAGTACCATATGCTGATTTAAAAATATTTTTCTTTATATCATTATAAATTTCTAAAGAAAGTTTGTTAGAATCAACGAATTGACTCTTTAATTGATCATAACTAGCCTCATTTATAAAGTAAATTTTAAATTCATTTATCTTTGTAATCATTTATTATTTATTTTCTTTTTATTATATATGTTTTCTATGTATATTTTTCATGTTCGAATGGAGCATTATATTTTTGAATAATTAAATCTATATTTTTAGCTTTAATTTTATTTATAATTTTTTGTAAAATAGGTTCAGATAATTCATTTGGAGAAGTATATATTGTTTTATATTCTTCTATATATGTACAACATTGATTTATCCATATATTAAGATCAGTGAGATCATTTCTATTTATTTTACCAGTTTTACTAACTGCACCTAAAATGACAACATTATCATTACCTTCGGACAATCACATGATTAAATTATCACCATCTGTTTTAAATGTTTTAATGGTTGAACCAGTTATCATTTTTGCCATTTCTTCACCCGTTTTAATTTGTTCTATCATTTCTTCATTATAAAAAGAAGAAACATAATCAAAATATTCTTGGTCATTTGAAATAGAAGATTCTAATATTTTTTTATATTCTAGTATTTTAGTTATCATTTTTTTTTTTATTAATATATTTTTATATTAATTTATATATTAATATAATTGTAATATATTACTTAAAAAAAAAAATATTTTATAAAAAATAACAAAAAAAA
>Ga0181555_1002143_pt1 | contig 16762 bp, 15 predicted proteins | sample 011ome_15_FD_145601 | JGI IMG/M metagenome (GOLD analysis project Ga0181555, IMG submission 145601) | Coastal salt marsh microbial communities from the Groves Creek Marsh, Skidaway Island, Georgia - 011504AT metaG (spades assembly) | ecosystem: Environmental > Aquatic > Marine > Intertidal zone...
GGCTCATGTGAACGCATCTCACCCGAAGCGCCAGTACAAGTAGTTAATGTTAATAACGAAAGTTCAGTGTTAGGTGGTGCCGGCAATGTGATTAACAATCTCAGAGCACTGGGTGCACAGGTCGATGTTATTAGTGTGATTGGTGGCTGTGAAATTTCAGATGAGCTTAAGTCTTTATTAAACGATATTCAAGTAGGCACTCAATATTTAATCACTCAGAAAGACAGAATTACCAGCAAAAAAAGCAGAATTATCGCCGCACAACAACAAGTGGTTCGATACGACAGGGAAAGTAGTGACGAAATTAGCACTGAATCTCAGCAAACTCTGGCTGATACTTTTGCAAGTATTGTTAATGATTATGACGCAGTATTGCTATCAGACTACGGCAAGGGTGTGCTAACTAACAATTTAACTCAATCACTCATCGCCTTGGCCAATAATCACGGCAAAAAAGTATTGGTAGACCCTAAAGGTTTGGACTATTCAAAATATCAAGGCGCTTACCTGCTAACACCGAATAAAAAAGAAGCCAGTGAAGCTACAGGCATTAATATCAAAGATGATGCAAGCCTTACTCAGGCCATCACTCAACTCAAAACTCAGTGTGATTTAGACGTATCACTGATCACACTCAGTGAACAAGGTGTGGCTATTTATGACGATGAATTGCGCACTCACCCGACTGTTGCCAGAGAGGTGTTCGATGTTACTGGTGCAGGTGATACAGTTCTGGCCTCATTAGGTTTTGCGTTAACACAAAATGCTTCAATTGATGAAGCGGTTGAATTTTCTAATCTGGCTGCAGGCGTCGTGGTAGGCAAAATCGGCTCGGCCACTGCCACGTTAAACGAGATTATTGAGTATGAATCAAGTCTCAATAAATCTACCAGTGATGGCCATATTAAAACTTGGGACGAAATCAATGCCATTACTCAAGAGTTAAAACAAAAAGATAAAAGCATTGTTTTTACCAATGGTTGTTTTGATATTTTGCATGCAGGGCATGTGCGCTATTTAGAAACCGCTAAAAGTTTTGGTGATGTATTGATTGTTGGGCTTAATTCAGACCAGTCAGTTCGCACCCTTAAAGGCGAGTCGCGCCCTATCAACACTGAACAAGATCGAGCCTACATTCTGGCAGCACTAGAAGCGGTGGATTATGTGGTTATCTTTGAGCAAGATACGCCTTATAACTTAATTAAACTAATTAAGCCACATACATTGGTCAAAGGCGGTGATTATGAAGGAAAACCAGTGGTCGGTCAAGATATTGTTGATGAGCTAAAACTGGTACAATTCGTTGAAGGAAAGAGCACTACCAAAACCATCGAAAAAATACAAAGCACATGAAACAAATTATTCAACAAGAGTTAATCGCCCATCAACAAACAGCGCAAGCAATGGACGCACTAACTGACACTATTGAAACAGCGGCTAAGCTGTGTATTGACGCATTAAAAAATGGAAAAAAAATTCTAATCTTTGGTAATGGCGGCAGTGCCGCTGACGCACAACACATTGCCGCGGAATTGGTCGGAAGATACAAAGTTGAGCGCAAAGGCTTACCTGCCATTGCATTAACCACTGACACTTCAGCACTCACCTCAATTGGTAATGATTATGGCTACAATCACGTATTTGATCGTCAAGTGGAAGCGCTAGCGAATGAAGATGATGTGGTGATCGGTATCAGCACTGGCGGTAGTAGTGGTAATGTTATTAGCGGACTTCAAACTGCAAAAGAATTAGGATGTAAGCTGATTGGCTTTAGTGGCCGAGATGGTGGCGAGATGAATACCTTATGCGATATTAACTTAGTCGTACCCGCTAATGACACGCCGCGCATTCAAGAAATGCATATTGTTATCGGCCATACGATTTGTCATTTAATTGATTTGGAATTTGAAGAAACTACTTATTTAATGTCTAGCCCTAAAAATGCCAAAAGACTTAATGACTCCATCAATGAAATCGAATCTGAAAATGAGGAAAAACAATCTTACTGATCAACAATTGTTGAAATCAACACTACAAACACATCAACATCTAAAAAAAAATATCTAAATTATTTTGCAAATATTTTTTGTAATTCAAACATTTTTATTGCATCTTTCACTTCCAAAATTAAACGCTCAGCATTTTTGATATTATGTTTATTTGCCAACTTAATCAAGTGCTCTTGGGTGGGATTTTTACCCTCACCTAAATAAGTAGTGCTATGCTCACCACCTGGACCCTGTGAAAAGGTTAAATCATAAGCGGGCGCCAATCTCCAGTTATTATTTTCATCTAATAAAAATGAAAAATTCTTAGCATGGTCGTCTCTATTATGAGCAAACAGATTAAAGGCGGCCAATCTAAACATTTTAATTTGCTCTTTAACATCTTTAGTCAGGTGTAGCGTTAAGCCAAGAAGATCGTCATAATCTAGTGTAGGATATCTGAAATCACTATGAGTAAGCCCCGCCACCGAATGAATATGCACCCTTTCATCTGCAAGTCTATCAAAACGCTGAATGGCAAAATACTTATTTTGCAACAACTTAGTATTAGGCATCTCTATGTTGGCTTTTTTTGCAGCCAATGAATAAAGATACTCATGCTTGCCAATATCCTTTGAATCAAGATGAGAAGGGAATTTAATCATGTAATGACGATACCCCTCCTCCAATACTTGATTACCAGCAATAATATTATTATTTTGATCAATTTGCACCATCACTTTGGGTCTAGCACCTGCTGAAGAGCCACCTAATAGCAAAAGTTTTTCCAAGTCTTGCTGTGTTTCATCATTTAAGATTTTCATGGATTTTGATGCAAGCTCATCAAGGTTTATCTGGGTTATTTTTTGCTCAATATCACCTACATAAGGCTTGTACAAAAGCGCACCAATACCATAATTACCAATATAACCCAGTCTATCTAATGGTGTAATATTGCCGTAGTCAACACCTTGCTTTACTAAATATCGGTCTAATAACAACTTTCCCCAACCATCAGCCATACTATCTGCAAATACACCAAACAATCCATCAAAAACAGCATCTTCACAATTATGAATACCACCTTTCAGGGGTAGCTTATAGGGCGATAATTGTATATTGCTAGTTAAAAAATCTTGTTCATACTCAAAATATATTTGCTGGTCTTTATAAGCGATAACACCTACCAGCCTTTCTTGAGTATGTGTATTCAAATAAACCTTTATCGTTTGCACACTCATACAATTGATCCACGCTTTTTAACAAGTGGCTCTTTAATATTTAACAACTGCTTAATTGAATTAATTTTTTGCTTTTTAATATTAGCAATATTATCAAAATCATCTAAACACTCAAGTATTAGTGAAATCTTTAGCAAAGACTCAAGAGATATTTTTCCACTAGATTCAAAACGCTTAACACTGCCTAAACTAACCCCGCTTCTGGTAGATAAGCCATTTTGAGTCAAATCAAAACTTAATCTTTTTTGTCTGTATTTATCCTTTAACAAGTCCATAACGGAATTTGGCGTAGATATATTTATATTTAACATATTATCTTTTAAGTGCTAATTAATCTAATTATAGCTAATATATTATACTTTGTAAAATATTTATCTATGTAATATCATCTTCAACTACTTTAAGCACATCTGTTGCTTTAATTAAATTCATACAATTATGATGCTGCAAAGGGCAAGTACGCTTCATGCACGGCTGACAGTCTAAACCCTTCTTTACAATAATACTTTTTTCATTCATCCATTGCGATGTTTCATCATCTTTAGTCGGGCCAAAAATCGCCACAGTTGGCACTTGAAAAGCCGCTGCCACATGCATCGGGCCACTATCACCAGTGATGAATAAGTCCAAATTTGAGATTTGATTAATTAATGCTGAAATACTGGTTTTCCCTGCTAAATTTTGATAATTTTTCACCCCATTTTTAACCAGTGATTTTTCAATATCATTAGCAATATCCACCTCACCTGGGCCACCAAAAATCACAATATCATACTGTCTTGATAGTTCACTAGCTACTTTGGCAAACTCTTGAGGATACCAGCGCTTAGCACTACCGTAAGATGCCCCAGGATTAAGACCTACAGTCTTATTAGTTGACAGCTGACGACTGATGATTGGTAATGATAATTTTCCGGCTGTTGAATTAATCGACAAACTGTCATTAACAAAATTATTGTATTTTTCAACTTGATGACAATTTATATATCTATTTTTATCAAATTGATACTTATTTTTAGCTGATATTAAGAATTTCAGAAATTTTGATCGAAACGAACTTCGAAATGAAAAGAAAGCGTCAAATTCACCTAATTCTCTAGAAATTTTAACTAAATCGGTATATTTTTTACTTAAAACCACTGTTTTTACCACTTTTGGATGGTTTTTCATCGCTTCAATCGCTACAAATGAACCAATAAAAGTAATTTCTACCTCATTGTCAAAATTTACAATATTTTCAATCGCTGGGGTTGCCATTACGCAATCACCCAGCCAAGTTGGTAATTCAATTAATAACTTCATTGATAACCTTTAAGGTTTCAGATAAGTTTTTTTCAATTGAAAACTTTTTAGATAGCTCTCTATTGCTTTCTTGAATAATTTTTAATCGATCTTTATCTGACAATAGCGCATCTATCTTCTGAACTATAGAAAAATCTTGAGGATCATTCATGATAAATTCATCATCTAATATTTCACTACCTCCACATTGTTTAGTAGTGATTACCGCATTTCTAAAATTCATCGCCTCAAGAATTACACTCCCAAATGGCTCATAGTGTGTAGGAAATAAAAAAATATCACTTATTGCATAAAAATTTTCAACATCCTCTCTTGGACCTGTAAAAATAACCTTCTTATCCAAATCCAAATCTTTAGATAACTGCTGGTAATATTTAATATTTTTATCCTTTCCAACAATAAATACTTTTATATTAGTCTCTTTTAACATTGACACAATTTGTAAGAACTCCTCTACACCCTTTCTCTTAAATCCGCTACCTACATATAATAATATTTTCTGATTGGGCTTAATAAAAAATTCTGATGCTAATATGCTAAATGAATTATTGGTATTGTATTTTTTCAATTCAATACCGTTATATACAACCCTGATTTTTTCTCTATCAACTCCATAACTATCGATGATATTTTGCTTTACCATATTTGATATGGCAATAATTTTTTTAGCATTACCGAAACACTTTTTTTCTAAAAATAAATAAATAGGATGTAATGGGTTGAGTTTTGATTTTTTTTCAATCGTTAAAAAAACTTTATGAACCCCGTCCCCAGCTCGATAAACATCTGGGCAGGTGATTCTATCCAAAGAGAAATAAAATTTATTTTTTTTGGTTAAGTAAGCTTGAAGATTGAACAATATTGCACGCAACCATGATGGTAAAAACTTTGGGAATATTGAGTTAACAATTTCATGCCTTATATTTTGCTTATCTAGCGCATCTGACAAGCGCGACAAGTACACCTCTGCCCCGCCAAATTTAGTTTTATTAGCGCGTATAAAATATATTTTATTACGAGGATCTTGATTCAATATTTTCATAAACAAGTAAAGCTAGGTAAATTCCTAACATTAGCATAAATTGCTGAAACATATGATCCTTCATATTTCCGTCAACAACACTTCTAAAGAAAAAACCAGAAACCAAAAAGAATAGATTTATAGCAAAATAACTATAATTAAGCGCGAACTTTTTAACAGAAAGTACAAGCAAAAATACAACAAAAGATAGCCATAATGCTAATCCTACAATTCCAATGCCTATCGTAAAGCTTAAAATAGAACTATGTGCATGTTTTCCTCTTGCTGAATCAATTCCTTCATTTATTTGAATAGCGTGGCCAAATGAATTACGCCCATATCCAATCCCTATTGGATTATCTTTGATATATTCTATGGCTTTAAAAGCCCATGACACTCTCCAATAATTTGAAGCGTCCACATTCTGTCCATTAGACAGCTTAGGGGCAGCCAAAGAGTGGTCTGCCCAATTAAGGTTACTTTCAGTATCGTAAGCAATTAAAACAGTTTCTACCAAAGAATTCCATCTAGAATCGGTTGAAACACTATGAACAATAGGTATCGATAACACCAAAAGAATGATAGCGGAGTAAATCCATTTTAACGTTTTAGAAATCTTATCATTACCAATAAACAAGAAAAATATAGCTGCCATCCCCAATGAAAATAGCGTCAAAACTCCAAATCTCATGGATTCTATCATTACAGATGTCAAGGATAAAACAAATATCATAGCTAGAATATTATTAGATATTTTTAATACAGAATTTCCAGTTCTTATTCTGTATATCGCCTCCGAAAATATCATTGCTATCAATACATTTGTCAGATAACTTGCCAAAACGGGGGACTGAGTTAGTCCGCCATACCTTCTAATAACAATATCTGACACTATAAACCTATCTAAAGTGACCATATCAACATACAAGATATGTGAAAAAATAACTAAAAATAAAAATGTAATTAAGCTTTCCTTGCTAAAGCCTGACTTTAACTTGGTAATAAACGCTAATAAAATACCAATAAATAAATAAATAACTGGATAAAACCAGTGACTCTTAAACTCACCTAACGACCAATTTGGATCGTGTGATACATACAGTGAATGAAAAAAAATATATAGCGTTAGTATTAATAAAATTAGTATTACAGCATTAAATAAACTGTTGCTAGTTAGATGTGCAGTTTCAGCCTTCTTCTTTAGCCAAACAACAACCAAAAGAAGGAGGAGAAGTACTGACAATACATTTCTCAAAGCTATAGTTCCGGGAATATTGAAAACAAAAACTAGCAATGAAAACATGCCTAAAATAAAACTACTCATAAGGCATCCACATCATTCTTTAACTTTATTCCAGATGCAGCTAAACTTTCAAAAGCATTTACAGCCTCTATCACTGAAATATCCTCAACATTTTTACTGGATGGCTGAATCAATCTATAATCAACACCCCATGGATACCATTGTTCGGCATTGGAATTTCCAAAAAAACAAACAACGGGCTTTTTAAGAGCGGCTGCAATGTGCATTCCACCACCATCTGAACAAAATACATAATGGCAATCTTGCAATCCAGAGGAAAGCTCCTCCAAAGATCTTGTTGGATAAGGCGTCACTGGAAACTTTTGACATAATTCTATTAATTGTTGAGCTTTGTTGTCATCCCCTGGATGACAAGCATTATCATCAGATCCTGGTGACCAGAATATTAAAAAATTTACAGAAAATTTATTGTTAAGATGCTTAATTAAATTATAAAAATTTTCAATTGGCCAGCGCTGCTTTACTTTTCTTGCACTAATATGCAATCCAATAATCAAACTACCGCCTTTAATATCTTGATTTTTTTTGATTTTATTTGGAAATAACTGCATTGATGGTATAGGTAGACCAACTTCAAAGAAACTGAACAAGTTGAACACTCTTTCAACTTCATGCTGACTCTCATTATAAACATTCAAGCCAATATCATACTTTCTTAACTTGATGCTATCATTAGCATAGCCAATGATACAAGCAGGATTCATCCACTTTGCCAAATTCCAGTCGCGTTTTTTCACTCCAGAAGCAATAATTATGTAGTCAAAATTCTCTTTCCGCAATTTTATTATCAGCCTTACCTTGTGAAAAGAAACAGAAAGAAAAGATTGACTGGTGTTTCTATGCTTTGCTTTTGTGTAGGTTTCTATATTGTCAATATCTGGATTATTATTTAAAATTGGCGCATTATAACTATTCGAAAAAAAGGTGATTTTTGCGTTAGGATGTTTTTTTCTAAGTGCGTGGATAGCGGGAGTAACACACAATAAATCACCAATATTATCACGACGAATTATTAAAAAATTTAGAGATTTTTTACTCATACAGGGTTAAAATTTCTTAATAAGATCTAAGTATTGCTTTACCGAATATTTAGATTTAAACTTATCTAAAAAGGCAGTAGGCATCTCTGGATAATCTCTCAAAGCTTTAGTTATGTTATTAGCCAATTTTTCAATATCACCAACAGGTGATAAAAACTGACTAAATTCCCCTATCAGGAGTTCATTTGGCCCTGTTGGACAGTCAGTAGAGACAACCTTTGTTCCCAATATAAACGATTCAACTAAAACCAATGGAAGGCCTTCACTATTTGAAGACATGGCAAATAATTCGGCATTTTTTATCCACGGATAAGGATTTACTTGAAAACCTGGAAAAAGCACCTGGGATTCAATATTTAACTCCTTAATCTTTTCTTTTATTGAGGACAAATACTGCCTATCTGAATCAGTATGGACATCCCCTATTAACACAAGTGGCAGCTTAATATTTGATTTTTTGTATGCCTCAAGCAAAAGAATTTGATTTTTTCTGTTTTCAAATTTTGCCACATAAACAATATACTTATCATTAGGAATTTTTTTATTAATAAGACTTCCCTTCTGTCTAATCTTATCAAAATCAAATGGGTTGTAGATATTTTTTATCACCCTTGGTTTGACGCCCATTTTGTGAGTTATATCTTCAATTAAAGCCTTAGAAACTGTGACAATATTTTGATTATTATATCGGTTCTTAAACTGCCATTTATACTTCACCTGTCTTCTAAATCTTTTAAATCCAGTAAAGTCCTTGAATTTACTATAGTAATATTCGTACATAGAATTTCTGTAGCGAATACAGAAATTGTCTAATTTTGCCTTTCTTCCTACCAAGTCCATATCTTCTGAATTTGAAATAAACAAATCAAATTTTTGATTGTCACTTTCCAGCTTCAGAACTTTCTGTTGTAATTTCTTTGCCATCCTGATCTTATTTAGCCATTTATTTTTAGCCAAAACTCCATCTTCGCTCAAGTAATGTACGGTATAAAAATTCAGATCAATTTCATGTTCAATAACATTTTTTAGCAAAATAATATGAACCTCATGACCAAGATCACTAAAAGTTTCGGCAAAATTTAAAACAATCCTTTCTGCTCCACCACCAATCAGAGTGTCAATCAACAAGCCTATTTTTTTCATTTGAAAAGGTTTTTAATTTTCTTCTTAATACTTCTTCTAAAAAGCTTTAACGATCCCTTGGTGCTAATTGACTCAAGATGCCTGTCAAGAAACAGATGGGGATAAACTAGATCAATAATAGTATTTTTACAATATTCTATATCTAATTCTTTAACGACTTCTTTCTTTATATACAAGAAAATATTTTGTCGATACCAAAAAGGCACTGACTCGTCTTTCCAAATAATTGGCCTAATAACATCCACAACCTCATAATTTTCTTTTTTAAATTTTTCAACCCAATAACTCTGCCACTGTTCATTACAATGATTCACGCCAAGCTGACCCGGTATAGCGGCAGAGAAAAGTACAATATCTGAAGATTTAACTATTGAATGAATAAAGGAATCACTATTCTCTGGTGTAATATGCTCAGCTACTTCTAATGATATAGCTAAAGAAAAGGAGTTATTAAGACTGATGGGATTTTCAAAATCTACCTCTTGAAATTCTTTATTATCAATTTCTAAATATTTTTTATTAACCCACTCACCATCAAGTCCTAACACGTTATTAACGCCATTCTCTTTAAAAGCCTTTAGCCATACCCCAACCCCACAACCAAAATCAACAACAGAATCTACATTTTTAACTAAATTTAAAACTACCGGAACAATGGTTGAGGCGGCAGTATAAGTTTTATTATTTCTTAGATGATAAAACTTATCATTATATAAATCAAACTTAGACATCGCCCCTCAATTTTCTTAAATTAAATATTTTTCTCAAGCCAAATACCCAAAACAAGCAACGTAAATAAATGATTTGACATAGAATAATCACTACTTAAATTATACTTATAAAGCGGTCGTAAAGAACCCATGTTAAGAAAATTCAATGGGGAATCTTTTGCAAAAAAATAATGTTGAACCATCTCATCAGATCCTTTCATCCATCCTCTTAATGGAGGAGTAAATCCTGCTTTCTTCCTATGTACAATATCTTTATCAACCCCAGCTTCCTGAAGAATATCTTTTAAGATTCTTTTACTATAGCCACCATTTTTAAAAGAAGAATCCAACCTATTAATCCATTCAATAAATTTTACATCAATAAAAGGAGCACGTGTTTCTAGCCCATTAGCCATTCCAGAAATATCAGATTTTGTTAGGATGTACTCTGGCAAATGGGTGATTTGATCAACTGCCATTAATTGATCAATGTTTGATAGGTTGGTATGCTTATTAAAATAATAATTAACATCATCACTCCAAATAGAATTATTTATTTGCCTTATATCTTGACCAAATAAATCATATTTCTGTTTTTTAGAGAAGCCTGACAGTCTTAAATAATAAGTTTCAATCATATCTCCAGATAACGACTCCAAAAGTCGACTGACTTTACCCCATTCAGCTCTTTTATCAAATGCTACCGGTATTTTTGAAAGCATAGAAATGTTAAAATTTTTGTACCAAGAGGGTAAATGGTTCAAAAATGAATTTCTTTTCTGAATATTGTATCGTTTATAGCCAGAAAGCATCTCATCAGCCCCATCACCACCTAGAGCCACCTTGACATGATTAGACACTTCTTTAGCTAAATAGTAAGTAGGTATCATCGATGGATCTGCAAATGGCTCGTCGTAATTTGTAATAATCTTCTCGAGGTCTAGCTTTAAGTTTGGCTCGACTATAAATTCTGTATGATTAGTGTTGAATTGTTGAGAAACTCTTTTAGCATACGATCTTTCATCAAATTTAGAGTCCGAAAAACCTACTGTAAACGTATTAATTTCCTGATTAGATTGCTCAGCCAACAATGCTACAATAATTGATGAATCAATTCCACCACTCAAGAAGACACCGACAGGGACATCTGAAATCATTCTGATGTTAATTGCGTCCTTTAATAGTTCTTTTGTTTTATATTTTGCATCACTGTAAGAAATATCAATTTTTGGCTCAAATTCTGGCTGCCAATATTGCTTAATAGTAAGCCTCTTACTATTAAGATTAAATATCATAAAATTACCTGCAGGTAATTTTTTTATGTCTTTAAAAATTGTACCTGGTGCTGGTATGTATTTTAAACTTAAGAATTGACTTACAGATTGATAGTCAATCTCTTTATCAGAAATCCCTAGTTTTAACAATGCTTGGATTTCAGAAGAAAAGGCCAATGTCTGCCCATCGAAAAAATATTTAAGTGGTTTTGATCCAAGCCTATCACGTGCTAAAAATAATTCCTGCTTATCAAAATCATAAATACAAAAAGCAAAAAAACCTCTAAACATCTTTATACAATCATGTCCGTATTCTTTATAGGCATATAAAATAACTTCAGTATCGGTATTAGAGGAAAAGCTATAGCCTTTTTTTCTTAATCCATCTCTAATCTCGATAAAATTGAAAATCTCCCCATTGTACGTAATCCATATTTTTTTATCTTTAGTTGCCATAGGCTGATGCCCTAAAGAGGATAAATCTAGAATGCTTAGCCTTCTATGACCAAATAATAAATTTGATCGATCCTCTCTAACTTGATTTGTATTTGTATCAATTGCTACTATGCCACTATCATCGGGGCCTCTATGGGAAATAGAATCCAGCATTTTTCTAACTTTAGCTTTATTAAAAGGTGTTTTATTTGAGAAAACACCAGCTATTCCACACATATCACACCCTCTCTTTTCATCTCCTTGTAAATACCAAAAACCTCGTTTACCGTTATCAAACTCATTGCCTCTTGTGTTCTTTTCTTTTTGGGCTGTGTGTTAATAAAAAATCCATTTTTATGCAGTATTTTATGTATATTTAGATCTTGATATGGTCCAAAAACTTCTGGCTCTGTTGGTGAGAATAGCGATATAGTCGGAGTACCGACGGCAATCGCTAAATGCAGGGTTCCGGTGTCATTTGTAATCAATAAGCCGACCCTTTGCAAAATTGATGGTAATTGCTCTAATTGAGTTTTTCCACATAAATTTTTAACCTTATCCTTAAATTTAAACTTATTTTCAAATTCTTTTGATAGTGCCACTTCAGTGGCAACTCCTAGCAACACAATATTGCAGTTACCTTTTAAATCTAAAAAAATTTTATTCATTAACTGAATAAAACTGTCCAAAGGCCATACTTTATATAAATCCGCTGCAGATAACTGCAGTGCAATAGTATTAGAATTTTTTATCAGATTATCTTTAATAAATTTACTGGGAATGCTTAAAGTTTTGTCAATTATATTCGGATTAAAATGCCTAACTAAATCCAGCCTATGCTCTACAATATGTTTTTTATGTTCATAATCAACTTTATTTAGCATTAATCTGCTAAATTCTTCAGATACTCTTCCGGGGTAGTTTATTGCTTTAAGAATATTACATGCGCCAGAGAATAGTGCAAGAAATAAGTCTTGAGGCCCGTTAGAGTGCAAAAAAAAGATTGTATCAATTTTTTTAATTCTTAACAAGAAAGAATGCTTCAGTAGTCCAAACAAACTTTTGTTAAAAATCACAACCTCATCTACATATTCAAAATTTTTAAAAAAACTTATATACTTTTTATTAACCATTAAGACTATGTAAATATCAGGATAGCTCTTCCTTAAAGACTTTATTGCGGGGGTGGACAATATTGTGTCCCCTAAAGCTGTATTTGAAACCAATAAAATACGCTCAAAACACGCACTACACCCCTTCCTCTTTAATAAAAAGGAAGTCTTGTTTAGTAGGTTAATTATTTTTCTCATTACTTAACTAAAGTTTTATAAACTTTAAGTATTTTTTTGGTAGCAGTTTTTTTTGAAAATTTATCTAAAACAAATTCTCTAGATTTAGATAAAAATAATGTATTGTTTAAATTTTCAATCATTATTCTTGCATTCAAATAAATATTTTTATATTCAGAGTTAGATATTAAAAAATTATTATTACAATATAAATCACCTGTACTGCCGTCATCAGTGGTGACAGTGTTAACATCCATTAGTAAAGCCTGCATAACAGATTGAGGAACGCCTTCACGCCTATCAGCTGTAAATAAAAAAACATCTAATGCTTTCATTAATTCCGGAACGTTCTCTATATGCCCTACCATTACAACATCATTACTAAGAGAAAGGTCTGATATTAATATCTCTATTTTTTTTTTCATCGGCCCCTCACCCACAATCAAAAATTTAAATTTTTTATCAGAAAAGTCCTGCTTCAATTGAAGTGCGATTTTTAAAAAATTATCATGCCTTTTAGAGTCTCTTAAGACTGCAACAATACCAATGCATATAACATCATCCTCTATATTAAACTTTCTTCTAGAAATATCTCTATCGTACTTATCAGGATTAAAAATATCCGAATCTACTCCAGTTGGGATAGATAGAATTTTATCTGGATTGATACGATTATATTTAATCATATTGACTCTAACACTCTCGCCCGTAGTAAAAATATAGTCAGCTAATTCATTAATAAAATTAGCACGTGAAGATCGAATGCGATTCGACAGGTGACGAGTTCGTATAAATTTAGCGCCAGCTAACTTTGTAGCGAAGCCACCTACCCAGGTATCTTTTCCACTATGAGTATTAACAATATCAATCGAATACTCTTTGATAAGTTTTTTTAAGGCAAGCAACGTTTTGAAATCAGCATTACCTCTAAAAGGCAAAGTAAAGACTTTAATATTATTCTCAAGTGCCTTTTGCTTAATAATAGCATGATCACGACAAGCAAGAAACACTTCAACACCTTGTTCGCGCACTGCAATCATTTCATTAATAATACGAATCTCCTGGCCACCCCACCCATCAGACCATTCGGTATGCAATACCTTGATCACTTTACTCACTTAACATCTCCTGAATATTTTTCTTAATAAAATCAACATCTAAAGACATTAGGCAATCGCTAACCTTAGTTCCATTGCACCCGTCTTGGCCGCAAGGTTGACAACCTCTACTTTCAGAAAAAACCCTGTGTTTACCCATCACTTGAAATCCATTTCTCTGCGTGTAAGTGGATTGTATCATATCACTATCCCAAGGGCCCCAATGATCAGTACCACTTGGACCAAAAAATGCAAAAACTGATATATCATTAGCAGCACTCATATGCATGATTGCTGTGTCCACACCAATAAACAGTTTGGATTTTTTGTTGAGCACTGCAGTTTGCTTTAAAGATAATTTGCCAGACAGATTAATTGGATTGGATTTACACAAACTTAAAATACCATTAACCTTGTCAAGCTCTGCTTGTATTGGTGCAGCAGTAATAATAACTTTTATATTTAACTCCATCTCACAATAATCAATAATTTGAGCCATAGTTTGATCATTAATACACTTAAATAGCCAGCGTGACACTGGATGAATATGAATGAATTGATCCGTATTAAGTAGTTGTCCACTTACATAATGTTCGTCTTTTTTATCCCAGAAAATTTCTACTTTTTTATCATTAATAGGAACGCCCAAAACTCGCAATGGATCTAAATTAGTTTCAAGTGTATGTCTAAAGCCCTGCTTAGGTAAATAATGTGTAAATGCATTCTTAAATATTTTATTTTTATTCGGATGGCCAATACGAACTGGCGCCTTAGTCAACCAAGCAATTTGTGCACCTCGATCGCCTTCGGTTAAATTAATAACCATATCGTAATGCTCTTTTCTAAAGGTAAGCGAAAATTGAATCTCTTTCCACAGTTTTTTGATAAAAGGCAGGGCTTTAATGACATCTCTATCATAAACAAACAATTTATTAATATTTGGATTTAAACTGACCATTGCCTCAGTGCCTTTATTAACAGCCACATCAATGTTAGAGTTTGGATAATGTTGTTTTAGATTGCTTAATAATGGGGTTATTAACAACACATCGCCAATATTTCGAAATTTTAAGATTAGAATCTTCACTGATTTGCCATCTTGTTAATATTTTTTTTAATAATGTTAATATCTAACCCTATTAAACAATCACTTGTCTGACTATTGTTACACCCTAAATTACTACATGGTAAACATGGTCTTATTTCAGAAAGAACGCGATGCTTCCCATTCACTTGCAGGCCGCCCTTTCTATGATAGCCACCTTGCTCTAGATCATTCTCCCAAGGCCCCCAAGTATCTGGCGCTGTTGGCCCAAAAAATGCCAGTGTAGGAATGTTGTTAGCTGCACTAATATGCATAATTGCTGTATCTACACCAATAAATAATTTTGCTTTACTGTTGAGTGCAGCAGTTTGCTTTAAAGACAGCTTACCTCCAAGATTAATTGATTTAGACTGACACAATTTCAAAATATCATCAAGCTTACTCAACTCTCTTTGAATGGGTGCGGCAGTAATTACCACCTTAACGTTCAACTCTTGCTCGCAATAATCAATAATCTTAGATGTCGTGCTAACATTTAACTCCTTAAACCAACCCTTAGAAAATGGATGAATATGTATAAATTGATTAATATCTTTCAATTGTTTGGACACCAAGGCTTCATCTTCTTGGCTCCAGAAAATACGCACTTGTTTATCAACAACAGGAATGCTTAATGATTTAAGCACATCTAAATTAATTTCTACAGTATGCCGATTGTCTCTTTTGGGTAAAAGATGTGTGTATGAATTTCTTAAAAATTGACTAGTAATAGTAGCACTACCAACTTTGGTTCTAGCGCCACTAATCCGAGCAATCAATGCGCCACGATCACCCTCATCCAAATCAATCAATAAATCATATTTGGCACTTCTAATAGTCTTAAGAAAGTGAATGTTTCTTGTTAGCCTTTGCCAATTAGAAAGTTTTCTTTGCGATTCTCTTTTATATTCAAACACGCGATTAACTTCTGTATTTAGACTTAACATTTGCCGTGTGCCTTCATTCACCATAATGTCAATGACTGCATCAGGATAATAAGCTTTGAGATTTGATATCAAAGGAGATGTCAACAAAGTATCACCAATAGTTTGCACTTTAAGGATTAATATTTTCACTTGATGTACTTCCAGAACGTATATTGTGCATAAACCTTGGCAATCACAAAACCACGCCAACCTTCCAAAAACCCTAAGCGCAACAAGTAAATCTTGATAAAAGTCCAAATTGGCGATACGAAAGCCTTTAATAGGTTTTTCTTTTTTTGACTCAATGCCGCATACTTTTTTTGCTTGTCAGAAAATTCTGCTACCGTGTCAAATGCCAAATGCTGCATGTGGTTTTTTAACTTATTAACATTACCCTTAATCTGTACGCTTTCATGCACGGTCACATTGTTAAATTGTCCTTTGTTTCTATTAAAAAGACGCACACTATAATCCGGATAAAGCCCGCAATATCGAATATTTTTGCCAAAAAAATTATTCAGTCTGGCAACATAATAGCCAGCGGCAGTCGGCGCTTTTAACGTTTGCAAAATTTCTGTTTGCAAATCAGAGGTAATTCTTTCATCTGAATCCAGTACAAACACCCAATCATACTTGGCCAGAGACACCGCTTTATTTTTTTGCGGACCAAATCCTAGCCAACCCTGGTGTTCAACCCTGGCGCCAAGGTTTTTTGCCATTGTACAAGTGGCATCCGTAGAACCACTGTCTAACACTAAAACCTCGTCTGCAAATAGAGCCGACTTAACCGCATCTTCAATGAATTTTTCTTCATTTTTGCTAATTATGACAACGGAAAGGTGATTGTGCATTTAAAATAAAATATCTATCTAATTAAACCGATTATACGTA
>Ga0181555_1002144_pt1 | contig 16761 bp, 8 predicted proteins | sample 011ome_15_FD_145601 | JGI IMG/M metagenome (GOLD analysis project Ga0181555, IMG submission 145601) | Coastal salt marsh microbial communities from the Groves Creek Marsh, Skidaway Island, Georgia - 011504AT metaG (spades assembly) | ecosystem: Environmental > Aquatic > Marine > Intertidal zone >...
AATATACATTATCTAAAATACCGTACTTTTAAACTGCATCTACTCGACATCTTTTCTCTTCTTGTTTTTGTTTTGTTAAACGAACTCTTCACACTTTCTACAACTTCTCCTCTCTCTTTGCATAAAACACGAACGTCTTCGTTATTTAGTAGCCATCGATATTCAAAGAGTGGTTAAGAAGAGAGAATCTTCAGCACTGACTGAACATGAAACCGGACCTCACGATCGACCCACCGAACAACACCTCTTCGCCTTCTTCCTCCTCCTTTTCCGCGAAGAATAATCCTTCGGGAACGCCTTCGTCTGCGAAGTTAAAAGGCTACCCGCAATGCCTCACCATCACCGTCTTGGGAGCCTCTGGCGATTTAGCGAGGAAGAAAACGTACCCGGCGTTGTTTTCTTTGTGGAAAGCCGGTCACGTGCCGTTTAATACGAAAATATTGGGTTACGCGCGATCGAAACTTGAACTGGATGAGTTCAAAGGCAAAATCCGTCTGTTTTTGAAAGACTCGTCGAATGAAAAAATTGAACACTTTTTATCGATTTGCGATTACGTGCAGGGCGAGTATTCGTCGATAGAGGAAGGTCCGCCGTGTTTTTCTGGTCTGAATGAAGTCATCGAAGAGTTGGAGAGAGAAGTGGAGGTGAATTGGAAGGAGAATGCGTTTATTACTCCATCGACTTCCGCGGCGGAGAATAAGAAGTATAAGCGAGTGGTCGGGAATAGGATTTTTTATTTAGCGTTACCTCCGGTGGTGTATCCGTCCGTGTGCGCGGAAATCAAAGCGAGCGCGATGTCGAGCACGAAAGGAAGTTGGACGAGAGTGGTCGTGGAGAAACCGTTCGGGAAGGATTTAGAGAGTAGCGAAAAGTTGAACCAAAGCTTATCGGCGTTGTTTAGCGAGGAGCAGTTGTATAGAATCGACCATTACTTAGGGAAGGAGTTGGTGCAAAATTTAGTCGTCATGAGATTCGCGAATCGGTTTATTTCGCCCTTGTGGAATCGAGATAATATTGCGAACGTTCAAATTATATTTAAAGAACCGTTCGGGACGGAAGGGAGAGGCGGATATTTCGACGACTACGGCATCATACGCGACGTGATTCAAAATCACTTGTTACAAATCATGTGTTTAGTGGCGATGGAGAAACCGTGTTCGCTGTCTCCGGACGATATTCGGGACGAGAAGTTGAAGGTGTTAAGGTGCATTGCTCCAGTATCGACGGATAACGTGGTCGTCGGGCAATATTCAACCGGGCCTCACGGGCAACCGGCGTACGTGGACGATCCGGGCGTGCCCGAAAATTCCATGGCGCCGACGTTTTGTACGTGCGTCATGTACGTCAAAAACGAACGTTGGGATGGCGTTCCGTTTATTATTAAAGCAGGTAAGGCGTTGAACGAAGCAAAATGTGAAATTCGCGTGCAATTCAAAGACGTCCCGGGCGATTTATTCGAAAGCCGACGCGTCCAAGGCAAACAAGCCCGGAACGAATTCGTCGTTCGTTTACAGCCGGACCCGACTATTTTTATGAAAATGACCGTTAAAGAACCCGGATTAGATATGAATTTAGCGCAAAGCGAGTTGGAACTCTTATACACCACGCGTTACCAACGCGTCGCCATCCCAGAGGCGTACGAGCGCTTGATTTTAGACTGCATCAACGGCGACCAGCAACATTTCGTCCGAAGAGACGAACTCGTCGCCGCTTGGACCATTTTCACGCCGCTTCTGAAATACATCGACGCCGGTGGAATGAAACCGTACCCGTACCCGTACGGTTCCGTAGGACCGTACGAAGCGAACGCGCTCAGAGAAAGAGTCGGGCATCAAACCAATGTCATCGGGAGAGACATCACCTGGGAGAAGCACGGATTGAACAGTCAAGAGTATTAGTTTTTAGTTGAATGAAACATTTTTTGTAACGAACTTACCAAAATAACGTCAGACTTTCGACGCGCAAATGTTGACGCACGGAGCGCTTTGCTCGCGTTCTCTCCGCGTCTTCTCGAAGCACGCCTACCGCGATGGAGGATGCTTCTTTATGAAGCGAATGATGATGCACAAAGCGTCTTCTTCTGACGACGATGCTTCTCTCGAAGAGCGCGTCTTTGCGCAAACGTTCGTCTCCGACGACGACGACGTTCGCCTTTTCGCGTGCGCGAAAACACTCTCCGCGCGAGACTTTGCAAACCTCATCGCGAGACACAACCCGGACGCGCTCGGGAGGAAGATGAAGAACGAACCGAAACTGCGCAACATGGGAAAAGCTAAGAGTTCGTTCAACATCGCGCTCTCCGCACTCGTGGAAAACGGAAGATTCGAGGAAGTTGAAAAGATGTTTTCGATTTGGCGAGAGGAGTTTCCGCGCGTGGACGTGGATGTAGTGTCGGTGTCTTTAGTCGCTTCGGCGTTACGTCAAACTAGGAAGGATATCGGAGACGTCGAGCGGTTCGTTTTTGAACAGAAATCTCGGCACCTGATCAAACGCCCGAACAAGAAAGTCGCGAGGAAGAAGATCAACGCGAATAAATACGAGCGAGACGGGTTGCTTCCCATGGGCGTGGTGTACGAAGACGAGGATGTTATTGCTGTGTGTAAAACGAGCGGGATTCCGTCGACGAGCGATCCCTCGACGCCGTCGGTGTCGGATTTTTTGATGTCGATGAAGAAGGACGACCCGTCGTTTTCTTTGAGCGAGATGAACGGCGCGGATGCGAGAGGCGTGGTGCATCGATTGGATAAATTAACGAGCGGAGTGATGCTCTTAGCGAAAAATGATGTGACGCATTGCGAGTTAGTGAGCGCGTTTTACAGAAGGAAAACGAAAAAAGTGTACAACGCGATTGCGAGTGGGATTTTTGAAGACGACGAGGGAGAAATAGACTTCCCGGTGGATAACCGCGAGGCGTATTCAAAATACGCAGTGTTAGAACGATTGGAAAGAGGCGAGTCAAGTTTCGTGGAAGTCATGCCGAGAACGGGAAGGAAGCACCAGATTAGAGTGCATTTGTCATCAATCGGACATCCACTCGTGAACGACGCATTATACACGCCGAAGAAGATACGAAAATCAGACGAGAATTCAACAGTAGTGAAACCAAAATCGTCCTCCTTTTACCTTCACGCGCGTTCGCTCGAGCTGCCGCATCCGAGCGACGCTTCAAAAATGTTAAAGTTGGAAGCACCTTTAAGTGCTTCGTTTTTAGCCGAAATAGATAGATTGCGTTAGCTAGATGTGGTAGGTAGATAATGTGTAGGTTGTTTAGTTTCATTTAGTCATTTAGTTGATATTATTAGTTATTTAAATCTGCTAGTCATGTTTTTTATCTTCTCTCTCTCTCTTTCTCTTTCTACTGCGTGTTCTCTCTTATTCACTAGAATTTTCTTGGAGAGAACGAATTACATGCCGTAACCGGAGTTGTCGAGAGCACCGGCACCGGCAGTCTGCGCTTCTTCGCCTTCCGGAATCTCGCAGACGACAACATCGGACGTCAAGAAGATTTTCGCGACGGAAACAGAGTTTTCTAAGCAGCATCGGATAACCTTAGTCGGGTCGATGATGCCAGACTTCATCAAGTCTTCAAACTTACCGGTGGCGGCGTTGAAACCGTAATCCGGGTTATTTTCGCTCAAGACTTTTTGGACCGTGACGGAACCGTTGACGCCAGAGTTGTACGCGACTAATCGCATCGGATAAGACAACGCTCTCTTGATGATGTCCGCGCCCAATCGCTGTTCGTCGTTGTCCAATTCATCCTTGATACCGTCGACGAACTCACCAAGCTTCAAGAAGGTTGTACCCCCACCAATGACAATGCCTTCCTCGACCGCGGCTTTCGTCGCGTTCAAAGCATCTTCAACTCTCAACTTTTTCTCCTTGAGTTCAGTTTCAGTTTGCGCGCCAACCTGGATGATGGCGACGCCGCCGGAAAGTCTCGCCGCACGTTCACTCAATTTCTCTTTTTCATATTCTGCTTCTTGGACTTCAATCAAGCGGTTAATTTGTTTCACTCTCGCTTTGACTTCCAAATCTGTGGACCCATCACCAACGATTGTGCACGACTCTTTGCCGAGCGTCACTCTCGCCGCATTACCCAAAACTTCCGTGCCAACCTTGTCCAAAGATAAGCCGAGCTCTTCCTTGACAACAGTACCGCCAGTCAAAATGGCAATATCTTCCAAGTACTGCGATTTTCTCTCGCCGAAGCCCGGGGCTTTCAACGCGCACACTTTCAACGCACCTCTCAATTTGTTCACGACCAAGGTCGCCATGGCTTCTTGTTCAATGTCTTCCGCGATGATCAAAAGCGGAAAGGAGTCTTTGATCGCCGCTTCGAGAATGTTAATCATATCTCTCGCCGAGGAGATTTTCTTGTCCACTAAAAGCAATTTGCATTGCTCGTAGTCGCAGATCATTCTTTCTTGGTCGGTGACGAAGTACGGAGAAATGAAACCTCTTTCAAATTGCATACCTTCGACGACGATCAGGTTGTTATCGACCGATCTCGCTTCTTCGAGCGTAATCACGCCCTTGCGACCAACTCTCGCCATTGCCGCGGCAATCATCTCACCAACTTCCAAGTTACCCCCAGCAGAAACCGCAGCAACGCTCGCCAATTCCTCGTCCGCAACTTCCTTTGACAACTCCTTCAATTTAACAATCAACCTCGTTACGGTCTTTTCCATACCTCTCGTCAATTGGACCGGGTTCGTTCCCGCCATGACAATCTTCATACCTTCCGTAATCATCGCCGCAGACAATACAGTCGCAGAAGTCGTACCGTCACCAGCTTGGTCGTTCGTTTTTTGCGACGCTTGTCTCACCAACTTCGCGCCAATGTTTTCCACCGGATCTTCTAATTCAACTTCCTTCGCCACGGTCACCCCGTCGTTGACAATCTTCGGCGAACCAAACTTGGATTCCAACACGACGTTTCTCCCTTTCGGACCTAAGGTGACGCCGACGACGTGGGAGAGCTTATCGACCCCTTTTTGCATCTTTTTCAACGCCAACCCATCTTGCGCGTTGAAGTATAAATCTTTCGCGGCCATGTTCGTGACCGAAAGTTGACCTCTACCGCGGACAACCTTTTTGGTCTGCGAAGACGTCGAAGCCATTCGAGTCGAACCAGCTAAAGCCTGTTGTTGTTGTTTGATGATGCAATACATACGCGTTGATATGAGAGAGAAAGAGGTCAGCGTTACGATCGCTCGATGTAAACCAAATCACGAAAGGACAGACAAAAGCATCGTCGTCGCTTCTAAGAAGAGAAAAACGCGGGGGGATTTGTTTTCGAAACATCCTTCTTTTCTTCTCAGGTTAAGGTTTTACTCCCCGGAGAGCGTCAATTTTAGATAAAATCCATTTCCGCGCGAAGAGCACGCGTGCTCCCCCAACCATCCAAAGAGAGACAGAAAAGCATCCTCCGATATCGTTTGTTCGCGAAAACGTCGCTCGGTGTTCTCTGAATCCTTCGCGAAACCGAAAACTCGATCCGTTTACCAGCCGCCGGGCAAATTTCAAGGCACCCGGAAAAAAAGAAGCAATCCGAAAAAGCTACATTTGCGCGATTGCACGCGCAAAGCGAGACGACGCGAACGCGAACATCACGTTTCGAGACTAGAATTGCGTGAAAAGTGACGTACCGTGCGACTAGTAAACGTAAGCGACTGCATTTTAAACGTTCGTGCGTGTCTTTTGTATGTGTGTGACGCTAAATTTTGTGCGGCTTTTTTTGGCTGCGCAGCCTCTCTCTTTTTTTCTTTTTGTCTTGTTGAGATGGTCGGAAGTCTGATTTTCAAGCCCACGTGTCAGAGGGAAGGAACAGACGCGAAAGAAACGCAAAACCGGCCGAAGCAACAGCCAATTTTTTGCCTCTCTCCCAAAACGCGATTTGACGATGTTTATGTATAAATTAAGGAGGAAAACGTTTTATTATTATCAAAGTGCGCGAAAGCGCGGTGGATGCTATACATCAAATCCGCCAGACGAAGACACCTTCTTGACCGCAACTCACGATTCTCTTGCCGTCGCGACTGAATTTGACTCTGTTGACGCGCGTGGAGTGCACGCGACCGATAGCGAGAAGCGAGACGGTTTCGTCGGCTTGTTCTTCTTTTTCTTCTTCTTCTTTTTCTTCTTTTCTTTCGTCTCGAAATATTTTTACGACCGGGTCGGCGCTGCCGCCGGAAATGGCTAACAGGAGGGTTTTTGAACCACTGTTGGTTGCATCTGAGGAGTGCAGCGATAAAGAAGTCACTTCGCTCGTTTCGTTCGCTTCGACTTCGCGCGTAGGTTCGCCAGTTTGAACGTCCCAAAAAATAATTTTTCTGTCTGAAGACGCGGTGACTAAAATCGAATCGTCGGCTGGATGGAATAAGGCAGACTTGACGAACGCGTTGTTAAAGCATTTCAACATGCGCAAACGGGAGCACTTAGACATGTCCCAAAGAATGCACGCCCCGTCGTCGGATGCGCTCGCAGCAATACTTTCGTCGTTTGAAAAGTTGACGCTATTTATTTTTGCGCGGTGCTCTTTCATCGACGCTTTCAGCGCAACGGTGGTGTATCCGCCATCTGGGAGCGTCCACACTCTCACGGCACCATCTGTGCCTCCGGAGATGAGAGTCGAACCATCCCTGGAGATTTCTAAGGCGGATACACCTGCAGGATGGCAATCCTCTATGGTGGCAAGTAATGTTCCCGACTTTGGCGAGTAAAATCGAATGTTCCCATCACTCCACGCAGAGATGATCGAGAATCCGTCTGGAGCAAAGACGACGTTTTCGCACGTCGATGAAACTCCAGAGGCGGAAATTCGCGATAACTCTTCGCAGTTTTCCGTTTTCCACAGTCGAATTTCCGTCCCAGCGCAGGTAGCAAAGAGTCCCTCGAAGTTTCGAGGAAACGCGATATCGTTCACCGGAGCGTCGTGGCTGCCGCATATCAAAACTTTTCCATCGTTTGACTCTGTATTAGCAGCAGCAGCTGAAACGATCGATAACGGTTTTTCCGCTTTAGGCACGATTTTTCCCGTTCCATACATAATGTCGTTATCATCTCTGGTTAAATGAAACAACTCGACGTCGCATTTTGACGTTCCTACCAAAACCGTATGCGTTGTTACGATGGCGTCGGCGTTTTCTCTCGCCGCGCGTTGACGTCGTTTGATGGTCGCGTTTGATGGTGGCACTTTTAGAACCGTCGCGGGTGAACGACGATGGTACTGTTTATTTACTTCTTCAGTTAGAACAACAGCGCCACTCTTAACTACTTCGTCGAGAAGCTCTTCCTCTTCCTCTTCCTCTGATACGCGCACGACGATCGAAGTAATCCTTCCATTTGCAAACACCTTCCCGTTCCCTTTGCTCCCTTTCAAATGATGTTCATCCAGCGTCTGCGCGTCCAACACGTTCACGCTTCCATCACCACCGCCTACTAAAAGTAAGGTTCTCCCGGTGCCTTTCACTAGCGCCAAACTCGTCACCCCGCCGCTCACTTTATAGTCGCTCTTCCTCTTAAACAACCGATCCCCTTCTAAGGACACTTTCAACACGTCGCCGGTTTTCGTCCCGAGATATGCAAAGTCGTCGTTTTCACTCACCACGACCTTCACCACGTCCCTTCTAATCTGCCCTAATCGACACTTCTCGCTCGAAAACGACCTCTTCGCGCTATCAAACTGCCACATTACCACTCCGCTCTCGTCCGCGCCCGCGGTCACGAGACTCGGATTAATACTCGCTCGGTTCACAAACGCCACCGTCGTTGCTCCGAACGTGTTCCGTCCGCACATCGCCTTCCCGTCTGCCAATCGCCACAACACGAGCTGATAGTTATCGCTCGCACCTCCTAGACTCGCGATGAATTTCGAGCACGGTGAAAACGCCAAACTCGTCACCTCTCCTTTATGTAAGCTCAGCTTTACTAAACTCTCGCTTTGCTTCTTAATCCTCCTCCTCCCTTCGCCGGCGACTTCCCACAACCGCACAACCGCCACGTTGGTCGCGACGTTCACTCTCGAACCGGCGGCAATATATTTCCCGCACGGCGACGTCGTCGCGCACGTGACGCGCGTCTGGTCGCGGACGTCGGAATCGTCGCAGAAAAACATCGGGGGAATCGTTTCTTCTTCTTCTCCGTCCCTTTCTTTGCGCGTCGTCGCGACCGTCGTGTTCGTATTTTTTGCACTTTTTCCACCACCTTCGAGAAAAAGTTCCCGAACGCACACCGACCCACCCAAAGGATGCACCAGTAAAAGACGCTCGCGATCGTCGTCCTCGCGTGGCGGTAGCGACAACACGTTGACGCCGTCGAGGCATTTGCCGTTGAATCCTCGCGCGGTTTCCAGCTTCATTGTGTTTTAAAAGTGACGCGTGAGATATTTTTTTGGCGAGTCGTGTTCTATTTTTAATTTAACGAGAGTTGACTTTTTTACTCTTTTGACTGTTGTGTTGTTAGTTCTTATAAAAAAAATGTGCCGGCCTATTTACATCATCTGTATTTCATTCGCATCGGTATCCATTCGCACGGGCACTCGCTCGTCGTCGTCGTCGTCGTCGTTGCGCTCCTGTTCTTCTCGTCCTTCTTCTTCTTCTTCTTCTTCTTCTTCTTCTTCTTCTTCTTCTCTCGCGCCTTCGACGGCCCGGGCGACAAAGTTCGCGGCGCCGGAGTGATTGATGCACGTGCTTTTACCTTCCATGGCGGGGAGTTTGCACTGCACGCCGCTCTTGGTGATGGCTGAACATCGCGCTCGCTTGTTCCATTTCATTTCTGCCCATTTCTGATCTGCGAGCGCGTTTCCCTCATCTTGCGCGGCGCGGAGTTCTAGGCGTTCGTGCATTTCGCCGAGGAAGGTTTGGATGGTATCGTTGAAAACTTTCGCGCAATACGCGAGGACGGCTGGGGTGAGCGGCGTTCCGCTCTCGCCGAGAAGCGTTTTGCGCCAGGCGTCCCGACGTTTGTCATAACCCGGGTGTTTCCAGATGCTCGCATCGTCTACATCTTCTTCTAAACGATCGTTTTCAAAATCCTCGAACATTTTTGCGCGCACGGCATCTTCGTCTTCATTTTCTTCCGCGTTTTCTTTCATGTGTTCTTCAATCATTTCTCGGCGTCGAGCTTCGACGGCTTCGTCCAAGACTTCTTGTGGAAGCATTGCAGCGAGTTTCGAGCGTGCCATTTTCCAGGATCTCATGTCACGGTCGGTATGTTTTAATACTAATTGTTCCAATCTGTGCTTCGTAAGTTCAGGCGGTGCAGGCGAGAGGAGATCGGATTCTTCCTCGGCGAGCGCGAATTGCTCGTTTTGGAATTCGTACAATTTTTGTTCGATATCCAAGAGCTTCTCGGAGAGGTATGATTCGTCCATGTAGCGCCTAGCGCCCCCGCTACCTACAAGCTCTTTCTGCTTGGATGTTATCGATTCCATGGTTTCGTTGGCGATCGATTCCACTGGAAGTTCCGCAACCTGATCAAAAATTCGTCTGATGACCTGTCTCGCGTGTCGAACGGCGCTGTAATCGTCAAACGCGAGGTACGCGTCCAAAAACTCTTTTTGTGCAGCTAAGGCTTTCGCGCTCAGCTTCGCTTTTACTTTGGACGCTTTAACCATGCGCTGTGAGCCAGGCGAGAGAATGAGCTCTTTTGGCGCTTCGTCAACCTCGGAGGGTGCTGGGATTTTTTGACGCATCGGACGCGCGCCCGATTTTTCTCTTTCCTCTTGTTCCAATTGCAAAGCGAGTAATCGATCTTTCTCTTTCTCTTCGTGTAGGCGCACTTTTCGAATTCGCTCGAACGCGTCCTCAATCATATCCGCGCGTTTCGCCAAACTATGTTTCAACGCGGCTTCGCGCTCACCTTTCACGTTTAAGGCTACGTTCAACGCATCGATTTGATCTAGGTTGTCGTATTTGCCCCATTTTCCGTCGAAAGATTGGACGTATACCGCGTCCGTGCGACCGCCAACGCCGAACCAGTACGTGGACATGCTTCGATCTCGGCCGAGCGCCCGGACACGAACGCGAACCATGTCATCTTCCGCTTGGTATCGTTCCAAAGTCGCCTGCCATTTCCGTTCGCGCATGGCGTCGCCGTCCGCGCCTCTCATTAGCTCCGCTTTTTCGATGCGTTTACGTTCGCGTTCTTGTTTCAACTTTTCCGCTTCGTACAGTCTGCGTTGTTCGGCGAGGACGCGCAGAGCTTCTTCGCGATTCTTTTTCCATTTTACAAACGCAGATCGATCCAGCTCGCTGCCTGTGTATTTTTGAAACTCTTCCTGTAAGGCAAATTTGGCGTCTAAATCCTCCTCTTCTTCCTCTTCCTCGAGACTCACCGGGATCGGTTCTCCCGCCTCCCGCGCCAACCGTTGCTTCTCGAGTAACTCCTTCTTTGCCATCGCGTCAGCTTCTCGTTTCAATCGTCTTTTCTCTTTCTCTTTCTCTTCTCGAATTTTTTGTTGTTTACTTCGTTTCGCTCTCTCTTCGAAGCGTTCAGCGCGATAAATGTCCGCTTGTTGAACGCGCGCTTCCAACTCTTCATGACACGGTCTGCTATCGAGTGCTAAATCGGCTAATGCTCGCAAAAGCGTCAAGTGTTGTTGAAGCGTGAGCTTATCAATGCGTGCACCGTCATTCGATAAGGATTGGACAATCTCCATCGCGGCTTTCCCGTGCGCGCGTTCGCCTTCCAACTGTAAAAGCTTTACAATCACTTGCGCCCAGACGATATTATCGTTGACGGAGCGTAATCGAGTCACCCCTCGTCCAACACCCGTCGCGTCTTCGTGTAACGCGCCTTTTAATAGCGCGCGATAAAGCACATAAAGCTGTTGTTTGTTCTCGTTTTCTAAACACTCGCGAACCATCAGATATGTTCGCAACGGCGGCGCTGTCAACGCTTCGCTAAAAATGGCCAGAAATTCCGCCAACGCGCCTTCGTCCGCTAACACTTGCCCATTCTCCACCGGCACCGGTTTTGGTAACGGCCGCAGCAATGCGGATAACTCGATGCCCTTCTCTTTCGATTCTTCTATTAATTCTTCTCTCAAGTCGTCGTCGTCGATTGGGTACCTTGCTTCGTGAATTCTTTTCCTCTTCTCTTCCTCTTTCGCCGCTTCTCGATCGGCTTTCGCTTTCTCCCTCTCCTGCGCCGACTCTTCCGCTTTTATTTTCTTTATGCGCACTTTTTCCTCGTTCAGGCGAACTCTTTCTTCCTCCGCTTCCGCTCTCGCGAGTAGTCTCATTTTTTCTCGATCCGGAACCGCTTCCAAGCTTTCTGATTTCGTTTTTTCGATGTGTAAAAACAGTCGCTCGAACTCAGCCAGTTTGTTCGTATATTCCCAATCGTCGATATTCGACTCTAAAATAATTTGTTTCCTGACTTGCAACGCTTTGATTACGTCTTCGCACGCTTGAAGGTGCAATTTCGCCCGATCAACTAGTAGCGTCGCGGCGTTAATTTGTGATTTCATCTTTTTCGGATCCACTTTCAAAAGCGCCTGTTGGTCGCGCATCTCTTTCCTCCGTTTCTCCACGTACGCGTCGACGGCACTTTTCATCGCTTCTTCCGCTTTTTCTTTCCCTTTGTTCCATTTCGTTAACGCTTGTCGGTCGTTCTTATTTCCGGTGAACTTTAGAAACTCTTTCGGTAAACTGGGACATTCAGCTTCTTTCTTGAACTGCGCGGGCGTTTTCAATTTTTCAATTTTTGGTCGTTTCGCCGGGTTGTTATAATCCGATTCTTTCTTCTGGAGTTGTTTAAGCGTTTGCTGGTACCGCTCCACGCGTTCTTTTGCTTTGCCGATGTCCTTGGTCGCTCGAGAGAGACGCGCGACGTTCGATTTCAAGGCAAGTTTCAAGGAGGATTTTTTTCTATCGTCGTCGTCATCGTTTGGTTCACCCTCTTCTTCTTCTTCTTCTTTTCCTTCTTTTTGCGTCTTCTTCGCGTTCCCGGCTACCAAAACCTGCACTTTACTCAACAACTCGCCGCTCGACGGTCCTTTCAGCGCGACCGATCGGATCGTCCCCGAAGCTTTCGGTTTATCCGAAGAATCATCCGCCTTCTTCTTTTCCGCCGCCGCCGCCGCTTGACCGCTTCCCCCCGAGGCCGCTACCGCCGCCATTTTCTTACTCGACTGTCCGACGAAACATCTCAACGCCCACTTCCCCGTGGCAGTCGAACCGCTCGCTCCTCCTGGCACTCTCACGAACACCGCGTCGTGCGACAAACCAGACGCTAAAACCGCCTTAGACTTCCCGAGACTTCTCTTTTCCCTCAAGCCTTGCTCCCACAACTCGTTCGTATCTTTCATTTCCGGCCAGTGCTTTTCGAGCATCTCGTACGCCTCTCGTTTCAGCGTCCCTTTTTTAAACTTTTCGCGGTCCGCGTCCACGTCGAACATCGACGCCGGTTCCGAATCTCCTCCTTTTCGCGATGGTGACACGATGTGATTCTCGGCATCATCATCATCATCATCATCACCGTCCTCCTTCTTCTCGCGTACGTCGTCCAAAAGCTTTCTCTTCTTCTTCTTGTTGTTGTTCATGCTGGTGTTGTTGTTCGTGTCGTCGTTATTCGACGACGACGTCTTTTTTGAACGCTTTGGAGGCATCTCTCTTAAACTCAGTCTCTTTTCCTCTCTTGTTGTTGGTGTCTCGCGTGCGCCAACTTTGAAGACGTTTTTTAAAAAGTGCAGTCACGCGAAAGAGATCTCGCGAAAAAAACAAGACCGAGAAGTCACCTCTTCTTTTGTTTGTTTTCCGATACAAATTACATGTCCATTGGAAGTCAAATTGTCTCACTAAAAAAGTTGTCTGGAAGGTGTCTATTACGCCTATATATATATATATATATATATATATAATATATATATATACCGCAAAAGGTTTTACCCGGACCAAACCGTACACGGTGCGCGCCGGGGTAGGTATACAACAGCATGGATATCATCCAGTATTGATAAAATATTTATTTACAACAGAGTTTTAACGTGCAAGGTCATGAATGTGCACAGGTGTTTGATCTAAGCATCGGATGTCTTTGCGGCTTCCAAAGCCGCGGTGACTTTCGCGATCGCGTCGTTCATCTCCGCGTCTCCCTGATCCCATAGTCCGACCCAATTGGTGGCTTTGCCGTCCTTGACCGTCATCGTGAACGAGACCGGTTGGCCGACTGGGTAAGAGACTGGGAGCCCACCGTTAATTTGGATGACAAACGTCGGCGAGAACATTTCGATGCGGTCGTCCGTCGTGGACACCAAAACGATCGGATGGGCGATAACTTTCTCAACCATAAACCCCCACGTTTGTGCGAATTTATCCGTCAACGTCGAGCTCGGCTCGTCGGTTCCCGAGAATCCATCGCTCCAATCCCAGCTCATTTTTTCGTGAAGAAACGGTTTCAAGGTTTCCCCGTGATTGTTCCCCGCGAAACCGAGTTGGAACGCGGCGAAGAAATCTTTCGCCCATTTTTCGCCTTCCTCTTTCGTGATCGTCATTTTTTCTTCTTCTTCTTCTCAGGAGGTGATGCGTGTTATTCCCGTTTTGCGCGGAGTGTGTTCTTTTGTGAAAAGCGGGGAATCGATCGATCGATCAGGGGGTGCAGAGAATTAGAATTATTCTCTGGTCGGTCAAGCTTAGGGTGTTAAACCCTAAACTTCAAAACCAGCGCTACATCAGAGAGATAAAAAAAAACGACACATCACAGACAAAGCACGCAAACATCATCGAGAATGTTTGCTTCTTCTCGCGCGCAAGTGGTCGTTTCGCCACCAAAGAAGGTACGCGCTTTCACATCAGTCGTTTCGAGTTTCGGTTTCGGTCGTCTACTTCGTCGCGGGTGTCCGGTGGATGCTGGGATTTTGCTTCTTTCGTGTTTGTTGTTCGCGTTTCGCGATTGTTTATCATCATCATTTTCATCATCATCATCTGTCGTCGTCTGCGTGCGGGATCGAGAGAAATTATATCCTTTTTAGTTTTCGAGATTCTGTCCGTCTGTCGTCGTCGCGCGTTCGATGATGCAACAATGCGACATCGAACGCTTTTTGGTCGCCGGTTTTAGTGCTCGAGAAAGAACACCCGCCGCGCGTCTTCAACTCGTTCTTTTTAACATCATCATCATCATCATCATCATCATCGCCAAAAACTGACTCACCACGTGTCTTTTCCAATCAGGTCCAATCCATCAAACGAACGAGAAAATCCTCCATCAAATGTAGTAGCGCTTCATCATCATCGACGACGACATCCGAAGAGGACAACACTGATTTTTCGCGTCGCCAAGCGGTTTTATCTACCGCCGCCGGCGCGTTTGCGTTGACCCAAAACGTCAACCCGTCCTACGCCTTGTCCGGTTTCAACGTCGTCAAAGAAACGAGAGACGGATATCAGTTCATCTACCCGGTCGGATGGCAAGAAATCTCCGTCGATGGGCAGGCGAAGGTGTTTAAAGATATTATTGAACCGTTAGAGTCTATTTCGTTAAACATTTACCCGACTGAGAGAGAATCGTTGAAGGATATTGGCACCGCGCAAGAAGTCGCGGAGACGCTGGTGAAGCAAGCGTTGTCGGCGCCGGGGGCGTTGGGGAAGTTGTTGAGCGCGAAGGAAAGAACAGATAAGGACGGTCATTTGTATTATTCGTTTGAGTTTGTTTCGAAGACGAAGAGTTACGAGAGGCACGCGTTGACGACGGTGACGATTACGCAGGGGAAGTTTTTCACGTTGACAACGGGGAGTTCGGAGAGAAGGTGGGATAAGATGAAGGAGAGACTCAACGCGGCGAACGATTCGTTTCAAGTTTACTATTAATCGTGAAGTGGGTAAGATATAACACACGCACACACACACACACACATTCGAAGAACATGACACGCGGCAGATTATTACTATACTCATTATATAATATTAAGTTTAAAACTACCTAGGTACACATATACAATAAGCTTTTCTTCAAACAATCAAAACGTCGCCTTGTCACCTTTGACGTTCATTCGACCGCGCTCAGGGGACGCTTTCACGATTTCAATGCCTAGTTTTTGCGCAAATTTATCCAAGACGAAGTTTTCTTTTTGCTCGCTGATGGAAACGACCACACCTGGAGCGCCCATGCGACCGGTGCGTCCGGCGCGGTGGACGTAATGGACTTCGTCGGTGGGTAACTCCAGGTTGAAGACGCAATCGCAATTTGGTATATCTAAACCTCTCGCCGCTAAATCGGAAACTAATAACGCGCGAACCTCACCAGACTTGAACTTTTTCAGCACTCTTTCGCGTTGTATTTTGTCCATGTCGCCGTGTAAGGAAGCTACGGGCATGCCTCGCGCGGACAATTTGCCTTCGACATCTTTCGAACGTCGTCCAAAGTTGACGAAAATGAGACATCTCTGCACGTCCATCGCGTGAACGGCTCTTCTCAACACGTCTACTTTACGATTTAGATCGGCCTGGATGAACAAATGTTGAAGGTGTGGTGGTAACGCGACCGCACCGCGATTCATCACTTGTTGCTCTTCGGCGTTGATCATGACTTGTTTCTTCATTTGCGCTTCTCTTCGAGCTTTTTCGACGATATCTTCTTCTTCTCCTTCTTCTTTTCCATCGTTAATGTTTTCTTCTTTTGTTCCTTCTTTTCCGTCGTCTTTTGTTTTATTTATATCATCATCGTCGGCTGATTCAACCGGTTTATTCATCTCGTAATCTGCCAAGACGAGTTTCAAATCAGGTGCCACGTACGCGTACGCATCCATCGTCTCTTTCTTCAGAGTAGCTGAACATATGATGGTCCTCCTCCCGCCTTTCGCGCCTTTGCCGCAGTGTTCGTTAATCCTTGCCATGTCTCGTCGAAAGTTACTCGCCAACAAATCGTCCGCCTCGTCGATGACGAGCGTGCTCACGCCGTGCGTTTTCAACACTCCCATGCGAGACATTTCTGCAATTCTTCCGGGCGTTCCAACGACAATAAACGGTCTTTTCTTCCTCAAACCTTCCTCTTGCCGCCTCGCATTTGCGCCTCCAATCAACTGTTGCGTAATATCTTTCCCGTACGGTCCTAGCACGGTTTCTATTGTTCTCACGATTTGCATCGCCAACTCTTGCGACGGCGCCACAATCATCGCTCGAACATCGTTCACGTGCCTCTTTTGATTTCGATCCATCTTCTCCATCGCCTCTTCTTCTCTCAAGATGTCGCAGAATATCGGTATCAAATACGCCAGCGTTTTACCGGACCCGGTATGCGATTGCATCGCAATCGATGGCATAGATACACTCCACGCTTTAGCATCCTCTTCGCCCTCTCCCCCGAGCTTCCTCAAATCAATCAATTCTGGCAAAGCCGCTAATTGCGCCACCGACGGCTTCTCGATGCCCGCGTTGCGCAGTAAATCTACGATTTGCTTCGGGACGCCCAAATCTGCAAACGACGACGTTTGCTTTTGTTGTTGTTGTTGCTGCTGCTGTTCGGAGGATACGCTCGCAGAATAATACCGCTTTTGTGGCAGCCGCCGGTACAATTTCTGTTGTAATTGCGCTCTTGTGTTTCCCGAAAAAGCAGACGAGGACGACGACGTAAACGAACAGCTCGTCGCCGAAGAAGAAGCGCATCGTTGGAATGGCATCGCTGCTATCCTCGTCGTCGTCGTCGTCGTGAGTGCTACGGTTCTTCGTAGTCTCTGAATTAGAGTTATAATGGTTGTGTAAGCGAGAGAAAAAAGAATTCGATGATTTGCTTTTTTTTCTGAGGACATCCTGTGTTGTG
>Ga0181555_1002161_pt1 | contig 16677 bp, 11 predicted proteins | sample 011ome_15_FD_145601 | JGI IMG/M metagenome (GOLD analysis project Ga0181555, IMG submission 145601) | Coastal salt marsh microbial communities from the Groves Creek Marsh, Skidaway Island, Georgia - 011504AT metaG (spades assembly) | ecosystem: Environmental > Aquatic > Marine > Intertidal zone...
ATTTTTATACACAACGATTTAATATTTTTATACACAACGATTTAATATTTTTATACACAACGATTTAATATTTTTATACACAACGATTTAATATTTTTATACACAACGATTTAATATTTTTATACACAACGATTTAATATTTTTATACACGGAATAATAATCTTTTTTTCATTAATTATTTATAATTTATTAAATATAGTATATTATATAATGGACACTCAAGAAGAAATGTTTGGTGGTGGTTTATATACTACTAATGGTAATGAATGGAATGAAGGAGGATGGTTTGACGATGCTTATACTGGAGCAAGAACTGTGTCTTTAGGACTTATTATCCTCTGTGTTATGTTATTAGTTCTTTACCTATTTGTCGATGTTCCTAAAGGACTTGTTTTAGGTGTAGGATTAACACTTGTCGCAACTATGCTTGCTGTAGAGTATCTTGACTCTGACATGATTAGGAAATTAAAATACTAATTTGAATTATAAAAAAAAATATAATTAAAGCCTGAACGAATAATATACTAATCTTTAATCTTAAATTTTATAAGTTTGTGTTTAGCAGGTTCTGTTTTAATTGTTTTAGGTAATTGAATTTTTTTGTTTGAATAAAATAATAACTGATATAATGGGCGATTATTATACGACGATATAAATATTACTTGACGCATATATTTATATCCAACATTATTGAATTTATTAACCCGGTAAATACTCATATCTATATTCATCGGTGCCTTAACAACAATTAACCTGGTTTTAGAATACAACTTAATTATTTCAGGCATTGTATAATCGATGGAATCAATTCGGTATGTTAAATTGATTGTATTTTTTTTATAATCTATACCTCCCCACGGAGGATCCATAAAAATGACATCTTGTTTTATATATGGCATTATCTTTAAACAATTATCATTAATTGCATTTATTGTGTCCGCACCTAATATCTTGCTATTATTGTTTAAACAATAGTATGTTATCGGGTCCAACTCAATCGCCTGAACTGTCTTAAAACATTTACTAAATTCTATCGTATTACCCCCTATACCAGAACTAGTTTCTGTAATTACTGATTTCCCACATCTTACAAACCTAGTTATTAAATTAACAGTTATTTTAGCTTGTGCAGCGGTAGTAGCCTCAAATAAACTACGGCGAGTAAATTTAATCATATCGCAGGTATCAGGCGGACAATCGAAAAATATACTCACATCATCTAAATTTAATAATTCAATTTCTTTAGTTTTAGTACCATCAGATTTACCATCAGATTTACCATCAGATTTATCCTGGGTTTCAGCCGACATTATATAATACAGTTAATATATTTCAATATTTATAATGAAATAATGAATTAAAGTATTATTATAACAATCTCTAGTAGGATGGCTACGACTAATAATAAATATGATACGGCATTCTCAAAGTTTAGATTCTGGTATTCGGATGAACCAGATGATCCAACTAACGCCGAGTAGTTCTAATGTATCATATGATTGGTCAGTGTCATCAATAGATATGGAGATTGAACAACCGGGACGACAGCCTTGCTCCTGTTATAATAATCCTAAAGATTGTATGGCATTAGAATTACATAATTGTGTATGTGATTATCTCCCTAAACAATGTCGATATGATGGAATAGAAGGATGTCCTTGTGTTTATTATAAATCCCCTAACGAATGTATGAAAAACAATATATATGGATGTTATTGTATATGTGATAATTTCCCTGAAAAATGTAATAGGGTATATGGGAAACATATATGAAATATAATGTCCATGTATATGTGATACAAACCTTAATTTATGTAATCAACATAAAAATAAAAAAAAATGAATTTATAGATATTATATATCTATGTATAGTCCATCCTGTTTATGTTCTATAAATAATAAATTTTGTAAAGCTAAGCGACATCAATGTTTTTGTTTAACAAGTGGTATTATCAACTGTAATGCACAGAATCATAAATGCACTTGTAAAATATTAGGTGTTTGTGTTGCTAAATCACATAAATGCTTGTGTGAAACAGGACATATTTGTAGCGCCAAAAAACATAAGTGTATTTGTTATAATGAAACGGCAGCATGTATGGCAGTTAAACATAAATAATTAAAAAATTATTTTTTGTCTGATTTATTTTGTTTGTTCGATTTATTTTTATCATTGGGTAGAATTTTTTAATTATTAAAAATATTTTATAATATTATAGAACATATATTTTATTTAAATAAAAATTATTTAAATAAATATTGAATATTTATAAGTTTGTTGTAATTCTATTATCATTCGTTTAAAATTGTATATTTATGATAATAAGTAATTTATGGATAAGACCAGTAGATTAATATTTTAATATTAATTTTTTTGTTTTTGGTATTATATAATAACAAGATGTCTACAGGTGGTGTCTTCCAAATTATTACAAATGATGGTAAGCAGGATCGCATGTTAATGGCGACTGCTCTACTCCACAACCGTCTTAAGGATATCAATAAAGACAAGGCTAGGCAGAACACTAGAAACCATGATACTCGTGCTCCTGAGAATCTCCCTACTCTTCTTGATATTGAGAGAACTCATATTCTATTCATGAATGCTCACTTCAAGCCTTTTGCTGCTATGGGTTATGAATACAACAAGGTGCGTCCAGCATCTGGTAACCCGACTCTCGGTCAGAAGGTTCAGTTCAGTATTCCTCAGTTCGGTGATTTCTTCCACGACATTGCCTGCCACGTTGTGCTCGGACAGCCTACCCTCAGCATTGATGCTGGAACCGCTGCCTCCGACGAACCAACTATGCGTTGGTGTCACTTCCCTGGTGAGCGTCTCCTTCAGAGAGTCAGTCAGGAAGTTAACGGTAACCCTCTTGATGAATACACTAACCTTGCTATTAACATGCATCGTGAATTCCTCGTCCAGCCTAACAAACGTCTCGGTTGGGACCGCTGTGTTGGACAACAGGAAGACGAAAAGGGTTGGATTCGTCAGCCCGACTGGGCTAGCAGTGGTGTAGGCTCTGCCGCCGTCACTCACCGTGTTGGTGCCGCTGTCCAGACTGGTGCTCAAACTCCTACCGGTCAAAAGGTTGGAGACCTCGAACTCTTCATTCCTCTCCTTTTCTGGTACAACAAGGATGTTCGTCTCGCCGTCCCTTCCGTCGCTATTCCTTTCGGTCAGCGTTTCATTAACATCGATCTCGCTCCTCTTGATGAGCTTGTAAATGTTGTCCCTCGTGGTGCCGGCACTAACGCCGACCCTAACGGTTCTCTTACTGAATCTACTCCTACTCTTAAGTCCATCGAACTTTACATTAACAACATTTTCGTTAACCCTGAAGTCCACAAGATTTACATTAAGAGAATTGGTTTCTCTCTTATCCGCGTTCATCGCTACCAGACTTACAGCGCCGAATCATCCACTGGTGAAGTCCATCTTCAGCAGCTTAAATGGCCCATTGAATATCTCTTCGTTGGTCTTAAGGTTCGCGCTTACAACAGCGCTAGTGATGCCGCTACCAAGCGCGCTAACCTCGACAAGTGGCATCTATTCCATTCTCGTAGCACCGGCTCTTACAAGACCGATGGTCAGAATGTCCTCAAGGAAAGTCTTCTCGTCGCCGACCCTACCGCTACTCTCGGTCTCGTTGCTCTCGATGGTACTCTCTCAGGAACTGCTACTCTTGCTCAGGCTGTTGCCGCTGGTGACGCTCTCCGCATTGCTGGTTCTACCTACACTGTTACCGTTGGTGCCGCTGCCGGTGCCGCCGTAACCGATGTAACTGTCGCCGGCTCTCCAGGTCTCGATATTGCCGCTTCTGCCGCTAACGCCGCTGACTCTGCCGTCGTTGCTTACCAGGGTCTCGAATACCAGACTGATGTCTGTACCAAGACTCTTACCAACATCTCCATCAAGGCTCACGGTGTCAACATCTACGATAACTTCCCATCTGGATTCTTCAACGCCTACCTTCCTTACCATTACGGTGGTGGAAACATGAACACTCCTGAAGATTGTGGCGCCTGCCTCATTCCTTTCTGCCTGTTTCCCGGCACCTACCAGCCCAGTGGTCACATTAACGTTTCTCGCGCTCGTGAATTCTACATCAACTACAGCTCTACCGTTATCGGAACTGCTGCCGAAGGTCGTGTTCCCGGAACTCTGGTCGTTATTGCTTCCGCAATTAACTTCCTCCTCATCTCCGATGGTTCCGCTGTCCTCCGTTATTCCACATAAGTGTTATATCGGTATCATATCAATACCAACTAATATAAAAATAAATGCTAAAAAAAAATACGATATGAAAATAAAATTAAAAGAAAACATTTTTTTTGTTAATTTTTTAACATTACGACGACCACATTACATACCATCATTCCCGTTAATTTTAGACATAAATGCCTCCATCATATCATCATCATCAGCATCGCCTCCACCACCACCGTAATTATCATCAAATCCAGCTGATATTTCTCCACTACCACCCATATTACAGCCATCACCACCCATACTATCAAATGGAGTTTCTACATAATCACCCTTAGAATGGATAGATTTATGTCTTTCTTCAACTGCCTTATTATAATTCGACATTAGTTGGTCACTACTATCTGGGTCATCTGCACTAGGTAGCTGATGTATATTTTTATCAGTATATGATACACCTCCAAAGATTTCTTTGTTGTGGTAATCGGCAATAATCTCTTCCTCATTTTTATCAGGAACGGGATTTTTGTTTTTCTTAACCAATTTTTCAATCAATTCAATTATGTTAGGGACATCAGTTACATGAGTATCTTCGTCTAATAAAATAGCAGCTGGTAGTTTAGTAATATTCATAGATTTTAATTCATTGAGCATAGACTTATCCACTATAACAAAATCGAACTTTATATTCCCCTTCTTGATTATCTTTTGTAAATTTTTTCCTAGATATTCAATAAGTTTCTTATTATGATTAATATTTTTTTTCCCATTGATACCATTGAACAATATTTTTATAATTCGATACGTCATTATAATATAGTATATTATCCAAACTTTTATTTAAATTAAAAGTAGTATAAAAATTGAAATAAAGTTTGAATAATATAATAAGATAGTAATAATGATTTCTGTAAAAAAAATATCTGTTGTTAAAAAAAATAAATTAACTGATGTTAATGATGATATGAAAAAACTACTTAATATTATGAGAAAAAATAATATTGAAAATCCTGAAAAGTATCTACCTGATTCTGATTATTTTAATGTGTCGTTTGAATTAAGAACATATACTTCCTTTGCCAATGCTGTAAGAAGATACTTAATCGAAGAGTTAGTCGTCGATTGTTTAGATATTGATGAAACAGATATTATTACTACTGACGAATTTTTGATAACTGATGTCGTTAAGAAAAATATAAATCTGATACCCATTAACCAAGACTTTGATAAAAAAGTATTAGACAAAATGAATTTGTGTATAGATGTATTTAACAACACTAACAAACATAAATATGTTATGGCGAATGATATTATTCTTTTCAATAAGCAGATAGACCAACAAACGACATACAAAGAAAAAAAATCATCAATAAATATTAAAAAATTAATACCTGATAATGTTCCGATACTTATGCTTGGTCCAGCACAAAGATTAACTATTAATAATATTAATATTGTATCTGGTATGTCTAAAGATGATGCTAGTAAATTTTCGTTATTAGATAGTGTATCTTACAAACCTATAGGTTATACCCCGTATAATAATTTTACTAAGGAAGGTGTAAGGTCATCTGACATAAATCCGAATGAATTTAAAATATCATTTACCACTACTGGAAACATATCAGTTAAAAAAGTATTTGAAAAAATGTCGGATGGTATGAGAGAAAGACTTAATAACATTAGACAAAAATTAGTAAAATATGATGTGAATCCAGAAAATTATTATGTTGATGTTGGTATAAAAATTTCAACAACTGATAACATTACAACATATAAATTTATAGGAGAGTATATAACGATTACTTATATGATTGCTCATCGTTGCTATTTACTTGATGAAAATATAGCATTCTGTTCTCCATCTATCGATAGATATGATAATGAAATAGGTGTGATTAAAATATCACATCCAACAAGCACAAAATTAATCATTAAATCGATAGACGATTGTATTAAAGACATAAACACTCTTCAGAAATCATTTATGTAGACCGGCGGTAATAGTTAGTAATGGATATTGATTTTTAAAATAAAAAAATAAAAAAATAAAAATTAAATTATTTTTTAAGTCAAATTATTATTTGATTAGTATTAGTCGTAGTTAATTATTCAGAATCAGATTGATTATCTTTAGGTTCTCCATCAACATCTTCAATATCTTCATTAGCGTCATCATCAACATCTTCATCAGTATCTTCATCAGAATCCTTATCTTCGGGTGGCTTATCACCATCATCATCAGAGTCGCTGTCATCGTTCATCTTGAACTTACCCATATCATAGAAATCATCTTCATCGATATTAGGTTCCTTAATAGCCTTATGTTTCATAATGTGTAGAGATGTAATCTTATTAGACAAACTGATACCAGACTTACTAAGACATATGCTGTCAAAATTTACAGTTCCAGCAGCCAGAGACATATAGGTAATAACCTTACTAGCATTAAAAACATCAAGTTTTTCATACTTCTTCTTCCCATTTTTACCTTTAGTCTTAAATCTTGCTGGTACAGCATCTCCCTTAGGGACTCTCTTAGTTACATCAAATACATAAGGCTCTGCTGGTTTATCCTTACTCATAGAATAAGAAAGTTCTCTGGTTTCATAATGAACAGGAAGCTTTAATCTAAACAGACTATAAGGTAATTTAATTTTACCATCTGTATCGATTCTATCATCATCTGCAGCAGTTTCTTCAGTAGTAGGTTCTCTCACAGATTGCTTAATATTAAACTGCTGTGCCTTCTTCTTTTTAATAACCTTAGTATCTTTAATCAGACACTTAATACATTTTAGATATTCTTCAGCAATAATATCTAAAGCTTGGACCATTTCCTCATTATGTTTAATGAGTTTCTTATAATCACCAGATTGGTAATTAGTAGATGCTAAGTCTTCTTCCGCTAACTTTCTAAACATTATACTTAAATGCTTAGTATCTTCTTCTTTAGTTCCAGCAGGAAGTTTAGCTCCACTACACAACAGTTGGCTTACGAACTTAAAGTTTAGCTTAGTATTTTTTCCATCAAGTCTCTTAATATAAAGAGGTAGATAGGTTGTAGGGAATGACTTATTTTTATTTTGTTTATGGTTAGCGACATCTGGGTCGATACTAATTAAGTTTTCATCAGGGAATTTTTCTCTCAGAGAGATTAATTCGCTTGCAGTGATAACTTTGTACATGACTGTTTTGATAGTTTTTGTTTCGGTTTTGATTCGTTAGTTTTTCTGTTTTAATTCGTTAGTTTTTCTGTTTTAATTCGTTAGTTTTGTATCTTATACTAATATATATAGAAAACTTTAATTAGAATATTATTCAAAATATGCTAAGTATTTAATAATAAAAAAAATATTTCAATTTTTATTTTACATGATTAATGACTATTATCTTAGTCTTTTTAAACTAACTCGGTTAATTAAGTCGGTTTAATGAGTGTCCGTATCGAATGTTGTTTTATTAACTAGGTGCATTCTGCAACATCTATTTTTTATTTCTAATGCATTGAAAATAATTTCAATTGATGGAACAATATTAGGATTGAAAAATAATTTACTTGGATCGATATTATTATTGGAACTATTTTTACTGTAAACAGTCGTATTGTATATTGAAGCACGGGCATTATTTACAAACTCAGAATATTTACCGATTGTATAACCGCATTCTGGACATCTAGTATAAGTAGCCATTGAATTATATTATATAATATATGATTCAATTTTAATAACGATTATTAACGACTATTGTTATTTAATAAAAAAATATTTTTTTAATTTGAAATAATTTATTACGATTTATAATTTATTCGACATTCATTTTATTATATAATTCGGTGATAAGTTGTTTTTGTTCGGGACTAAGTTCCATCTTACTGTAGTAGTTAGGGGAGAGCTGGTTATGGACCGCTTTATCTAATGTAACATTGAGGTCGACATTGGATACCCATTCATCGATAGTAACTCCATCACTGAATGTATTAGGCAGATAGAAGAAGGCATCACTGTTTAGCATAAGACTGGCAGTAGAAAGGTAGTATGCGACATTACAGGAGTTGATGTTTACGCTCTTCATATGAACTCTGGTTAAAGAGTGTTTCTTGTATAGATGTTCAAGTTCATTATAGTTCTTAAAACCCATAATGTTTTCGAGAGTAATCGCACCCATAATACGAAGCTCACATTCAGCAAGAGCAAGAGTCTTATCATTAAGAACATTTCTACGGACATTGGAAAGATCGCTTAAGTCGCACTTGGCTAACTGGTTGAATGCATTACCGACTTCCTTCATAACGGTAACCTTAGAAGACTTAACGGAAGCATTGCTTAAGATATTATGAATATAGTTCTGACATTTAGAGACATCACAACTGTTCATATAGGACATATACTTTTCATGTGGGTCGGCTACATATGCCCACATGTTCTCGAGACCTTGTGCACTAGTGGAATACTTATTCATCAGAGTGTTTAACATCTCATCAGATACATATTCGGTATCACTGTTTCGATTCTCTTTGTATGGCTGTAATACAATGGCGAGAGTTGTAAGGGTGTCCCAACTGAGCTGAGAGCAGATAGCCTTATGCTTATCAGCGTCGTGTTTCTGAGCGACTTCTACAATACTGACGAGACATTCTAAGGCAGAGTCCTTACCGTTTCTATCGTTTTCACACGAAGATTTAACAACAGATTCGAAGAGTTTCTTTCTGTCGTTATTGAATACGGCACCACCAGTTACCTTTTTGGGTTTGTTAAACTTATGTTCGGCATCAGCGGTATCAGTAGGGACTAATGCCTTATCTAACTTATAGACAGTCATATTACTTCTATCCTTACGAGTTGCAAAGGTCTTATCTAAGGTAACGACACCACCACCCTTAAGAGTAATTTTATCTTTATCAACCTTATCAACCGGAAGTTTCTTACCCCTGAATGTTGGTATATCAGTTTTTTTGGCATCAAAATCATTAATACTCGGCAAATGATCTACAAGAATTAATGACTGGAGATGTTCAACTGCCTTCTCAGGGTCATCACTACCAGCCATTTTCTGTAATTCCTTAACAAGAGCCTTACTTGGATGTAAAAATGTTACTCCCGCTGCTTGTCTGCGAGGATTGAACATACGACCTAAGCACAAATCTTGAACAAGTTCATACAGATCGGAATCCTCATGCCGCACATAATTCAAAATGCTGCAATGTTTCTTAACTATACTTTTAGACATTGTTAATATATCTTATTATATAAATAAAATTAAAAATTTATCTCTAATTAATTAATCAATTTTAATTAATTTTTTAATTAAAAACAAATATGATATCTATTTATATACATCAAGTATGGGAAACACACAAAACTCTCAAAAACATGCTGGTTCCTTTTCGGTTGAAGCTATGAAGAAAAGCAACGCCGAACTAGCAGCCATGTTCTCCTCCCAATTACAGGCTTTCCACGATGGAACTGGTTCTGCTGATGATGTTGATATGGGTGTTGGTGGTGTTGTCGGTGGAGACGATACATATGGTTCGGATACAAACTTCTTAGGAGGTGGTGATAATGATATCCAAAACTATGCTAACTCTACATACTCCACGTCTAAAGAAAAACTCATCAGAGAAATCGCTAAAGATGTATTTATAACTCTTAAGGTAGATGGCGCCAGTAAGGTATCAAGTGCACCAATTAACGTTATTGTATCACACCTTGCTAAGATTGTCCCTGGTAAAGATACTAAATTTAAGGGAAACTTTGGTAAGGATGCTAAGTCTCAGAAGGATGTCTGTATGGCATTAGGAAGAATTATTAACAAGCATTATGGCAGTGAAATCGTTGATTTATCTGGCGATTTAAATGTTGTATGTGAAAAGGTTGCTGAGGTAATGAACACCCTATTAGTAGGACTTAATAACGAATTCGTTACTGTCGCTGGTGATGTTCTTAGAACTCTCAGCAACATGAAGAAACTTAATGAACTTATTAAAGCAAACTATAACCGTCAAAAGGAACTCGTTGATAACAGTGGTGATGAAATGTTAAAACTCGAGGCAACTATGGCAAAGGACTTCTATGAAAAACTCAATGAAGAACTTAACCGTCAGATGGCAATGGTAGAAAACATGCTTAATGTTTCTATTGGTCCGTCTCAAAAAACTCTTGTTCAACTTCTTGATGAAACTGGAGATTTTAAGGGACTCGTTTCTGACCTTAGTGCCGGATTAGGAACTAAGGAATTTAGTGATAAATTAGGACACATGCTGTCTGGAGTAAGCAACGTTACTTATAGCACTCACCTTATTAATAAGGCATTAAAGGACCTCGGTCTTTCAGTTCAAGAATTTAAGAAGGCTAAATCCCCTTCTGACTTAAGAACTGTAATCTATGAACACATTCAAAGTAAAAAGCCCACTAGCCGAGAATTCGATAAGTTAATGGCTGCCGCTAATGTAATCTATAACCATGATTATAATCATGATGCTATTGTTAAGGCTATGGGGTCGACAACTGGTGGTGATGAATCCGAATTAAGCGGTGAAATCTCTAACGGCTATGACTCGGATGGTTCTGATGGATTCGATGTCTATGGTGGCTGTGGCTCTGACTACAATGGTGGTGATTGTGGCTCTGACCACACTGGTGAAGTTCATGGTGGTGCCGACTGTGACGATAATGAAGAGAACTTTCCTGCTTATTGGAGCAAGAAATCTCTTTCTAAAAAGATTAAAAATAAAGCTAAATTCCGTAAAATGCTTCTTAAGGATTTCAAGAAGGTCCTTAAGTCCCGCTATGCTAACATTGTTAGCGCGGTTAATGAAATTTCCAAACATGTCGGAACTACGATTCCACTTAACAGTGATTTAAATAAATTTATTAATGTATTCCAACATATTCAAACAATCAACGAAAAGAATTTACATGTTGCTTTATCCGGTTATAAGAAGGATGTTGGTAGCAAGGACCGTAGAAATGATTTCCTTAATTATTACAACCTACTCGTTCTTGTTTCTGAACCACTTACTAATGGACCTGGTGGAGCCTATTTCAAGAACCTTCAATCTGCGGTTAAGAATCTCGTAACTACAGTTGATAAATTCTCCGATACTATGTTAGATACTATTACTGAAATTCATATTGACCGCCCTGATGAAATTGCTAAAGCCATCCGAAGAACATCAAATGAATTCGTTGGCAGTGCGGAGGGAGACCACTCTCCGACTAAAGAATTCGTTGAGTTCGAAAAGATTAAACGGACTTTACTGTATAAATATGCTATTGGAAATATTAAGACTAACTTATCCGTAGTCTCTAAAGAAATGGATTTATTCGGAGAAGGATATGAAGATGTTCTTGGAGAAGAAGCCGGATGGGTAATCAACAAAATCAAGAAGGAATATGATGATTTAATTACCAAAGCCGACCCAGACAATGCCAGCCGTAATGCTACTGGTGTTGTATTAAATGCTTACGCTACCGTTGGTGATGATGAGGCAAAACGCATAAAGAATGTTTATAAGTCTCTATGCTACATGTGGAACATGGAGTGTGATGTTAAGGTAAAAATGGTTGATGCCGCTCAAGCCATTGATTTATATCTAAAAGCATTTGCTAATGGTGTTGCTAAGAACCCTGATACTATTAAGAGTATTCTTGGAATGCTTGAACAGGTAGATATTGTTGCTAAGTGGTTTACTGACCGCTCCGGTGATAATGCCGCTGCTGTCTTCGAGGCATTCCCTGCTAAAACCGCTGACGATAGTTCCCTCGTTTGGAATAATAATGCTGACGGGGCTGCCGTTATAAAACTCGAACCATTCGATGAAACTAAAGCCAAAACTGTTAATGACGATGGTGAATTCACAATCCCAGCAGAAGGGACTGTTAAGCACTACTTCGGATGGATTGATAGTCAAATTGCCCAAAATGCCGATAATATTCCAGGTAATCCTTTCGTTGGACATCCTATCCTTAATGATAAGTCCTTAGACCGTCTCCGTGGTCTGAGAAAGCAAACCGAGAAAACGATTAAATCTATGCGAGCACTTGAGAACATTCTTTCCGTGTTTGCTGATGTTGGTAAGAAGTTCGGTGATATCGACCCACAATCCAAAACATTCATGAAGCCTGGACAAATTTTCAACACACTCTGTGAATATGTATGTGTTACAGCATACACTAACCACTATAATGTATCTGGTGTCGCAGCATACGGTGCTGATGTTGATGGTGTTCGTGTAGGAGTATCGCAAAATGATCTGGCAAATGTTCTTTCTAACGTAGTAAAGCATACTTCAGTCGTTATGTCTAGTATTCCTGATACTAAATCTACCAATATGAAGGTAAAATTTGATGCTGCTAATGCGGTTGTAAGAGACTTTAAACATGTCCAACATCTCCTAAAGGAAAGAAATGCGGCACTTAATAAAGTTATTGCTGGACTTGTCGGAATTGATGTAGTAGATAATGGTAATGATTTGTCAGCTAATACATATGGACATAATATTCAATATAATGGTGTTGTGGCAGTGGCAGCAGTGGCAGGAGGACTAGCAGTTCCAGTCAAATACAGAGATGTTATGAATGATTATAATAATAAATTAACTCCAGTATTAGCAAGAATAGCTGCTGATAATGGTAAGTTAGCAGGAACACATGCTGAAATAACCGCTTTAGCGAATGTTGTTAATCAATCTAAGCCAGAAGGTGTTGCTGCTGATGCCCAGCCTTTATTTAACCAAACTGATGCAGATTTAGATGCTAGATTAAGGGCAGTTGAAGATGCTTCTGATATCGCTACTAATAACAACGAATGGAAGTATTATGATATGAATGAACGTGATGTTAGTAAAGACCTTTCGACCTGTCCTAAGGCTGATAAGTATGGTTATCAGAACCGAACATTCGATACTGATGGTCTGTTTATTATGGTCGTTAAGAGTATTGCTGCTAAGATTTTTACTATGGTTGATTCTTATCGGTTGTTCAACAGACCTACTGAGGATTCTACAACTCATGATAGTCTTAACCCACTTAGAACTATCTTAGGTGGTGGTTCTAAAACTCATGTCCCTGTATCTGATGAAGCAACTGAGTTATATCTTCGCCTCCCTCTCCTCGCTGAATGGTATCGTGAAATGTTTGGTTTCAAACAGAACGGTGATAGAGGAATTGCTCCAGCTAATAATGGTTGGAAGTTATCTATCGTCCCTAATGTTGATGGTGTCTTTGGTGATTTCATTAAATTAATGTTTGATGAAGTATCTTATGTAACTGAAGGCAACTATACCGAATCAACTATTCAGAAGATGATTGAGGCAATTAACCACATCCATAAGTCTTATAAGGCTCGTGAAGGCAGAACTACTACTAGAGATATTCTTAATGCCTTTATCGTAGAAATGAACCGTGTGTTCGGTTTCCTTAAACAGGACGAAATTAAGCAGTATCTTGAAAGCCGCCGTGATAATCTCAAGCCTGATACTTATGGTGATAAATCTTCTGATGAATACCTTGATTATGATATTCTTAATGCCGAAGATAACTTTGGTCGTGGTCCAGCACCATCTGACCGTTTCGTAACTGGTAGTTCTAAGGTTAAATCTAGACCTAACCGTAATATGGTTCATTTACAGAAGGCTATCTTAGACCTTCGTCGTAGAATGGATGTTGATTTCAGAAAGGCAAATCCTAACAATGCTCCCAACTTTGTTACAAGTATCGCTAACTATGCTGAGGAAATCAAGACCAAGCTCGACCCTAAGGCTAAGTATGATGTTGTCCTTAGAATGATTCAGGGCTCTAATAAGATGGTTGATTTGAACAGTGATAAACTTATTATGCTACATGAAAGTGTAGTTGCTCCTTTAGCCGTGCTTCACCGCATTACTAGAGTAATGACTCAATTTAACAACCATCTTCACGGAACTTCCTTCAAGAATGTATTAGAATTCGGTAAAAAAAGAAATAAAGTTGTTGTTGCTGGTGTTGCTATCGATAATATCGATAATATTAAAAAATTCTACGAATCTTATCTTAAATTCATTAAAGAAAAATATCCTAATGCCAGTGAGAATCAGCAAGATGCCTTTGCTCGTGCTTTAACGACTGATAAACTTAGTGAGGATGCTGATAAACATACCGGTTATACTAACCCAGGAGCATTAGCTCAGAATGCTTTAAATTATTCCCATGTTCAATGGGAGCTTATCCTTCGTGATACTCTCGGCAGTCTTCTTGACTTAACATCTGGTCCATCTAGTCTTGTCGAATGTAATGTCGGAACTAACGGTAATATTAATGTTAACTTTAGTAAGGTTCAGGAATTCGCTGTTAGATTATTAAGTCTTGTTAGAAAGAATATTACTAAACTCCGAACTGAATTTACTGATAAGGATGAACTGTTTAATCAATTTGAACATAGCAAATACCCAGGAAGCACTCGCTGGGTAGAAGAACACTTAGTTGAAGTTCTTCTTAACAATCGTGATAACTCTGGTTTAGATATTGGTGTATCTGAACATCTTAACAATACTTTTAAATATACAAGTAGAGAATCTACTCCAGATAATCTCCAACTTGCAGCTGTTCCAGCAATGCCCTCTATGTATAATGCCATTGCCTCTCATGCTTACTATGTAGACGGTGATGCTCGTGCTCAGGGATTAGGTGAGCTTACCGGTAATAGTGGGGACCCTGATGTTAGAGCCCGAGCAGCAATCAATGACTTGAAGACTTTCCCATTCAATGTCGTCCCTGTTAAGGTGGATAAGGATTTAAGAGATGATGATGATAAAAAACATTTACAAACATTACTTTCAGGAAAAAAAAATTTTGCTGGCAATGAATATAAAAAATTCATGTATCTTACTGACCTCCCTGCGATCGCATTCCGTGATACTGCTGAACTTAATAAATGGAACTTAGAACATTCAGGACTTAAGTCTCTTCTGTTCTCCTTCAATGATACCGTCCGTAAGTATCTTTCTGATAACCTTGATAACAACAGTATGAAGATTTACACTCCATTATTCGAGAGTTATATGAACAGTTCTGCCGCTAAAGAGGTTATTCAAGGACTCGCTTTCCCTGATATTATTGGATATGGACGTCCTAATATGAAGGATGCTGCTAAAGAATCAAGAGCAAACCATGCTCTTGGATTACATCCTCCTCCTAAAGCAACTGTTCTGACCGCGTCTAATGCTGTAACTATGAAGGCTCTCATCAACACCTTCGACATCAAACTTAAGAAAAAGATGTATATGTATGACGGACTTGCTGAAGTCCCTGAATATATGAAGGACCGTATGCGCTCTAACCTCCCTCATTACAGTAAATTATTCGATATTATGTCTCGTCGTGCTGACCTACTCCGTAAATTGCTATCCAATAGTTCTGTTAAGGATTCAGTTCAATATCCAGGTGTTGCCACTAATAATTTCGGTGGTGTTAATGCCAATGTTAGATATTTCAGTACTACTGTAAAACTTCAAGATGAATTATTCGACGCGACTGGTAAGGATGCTAAGGTTATGTCTGAACATATGCTCAGTATTCTTAACAAACTAGTTGATAGCAGCAATACTATGAAGAGATGTGTTGATTCAGTTTATAAAGAACTTCAGGACACTGCTCCATACTTTATGGATTTACATGAAGGATTCATCGAGAACTACAAACAATCTAACGGTGCTCTCCCTATTATGCCCGCTAGTCATGTTCTTATGCCTCAGTCCGCATTCAACGGAACTCCCTCTAAATGGAACGAAAATGACGGTGCTAAACATATGCTTCTGCTCCCATCCGCTGCCAATGGTTCTGACTTATACAAATTCAACAGAGCCTCTCGTCTGTTGTTAGGGCGTAGCAACATCGACCCTAAGATGGAACATATGCCAGGAGCACAAGATGTCTATAACCGTTATGCCTCAGTCGCCAGTAAGCATGGAACTATCTCCGCTCAAGAGTATGCTGATACAATTAAATTAATGGTTGATGGTTCTCGTGTCCTTAATGACGGAACTCTTATGAGATTATTCGACCGGCCTAATGTCCTCGGTGCTCCATCGGCATGGGATAGAAATGCTCTTGGATCATTGCCGGGAGGAGCAGTAGTAGCAACAGCAGTAGTAGCCTTCCATGGTGGTTATCCCACAGCAGCACATACTTATACTAGTAATTCTCCATTCAATGCGATGAGATCTGACCTCTTAGATCTTAAAGATTTATCTGACCAACTAACTAGAGCGGGAGCACCGCCAGGAGCTGTAATCCTTGGTGGTGTTGAGAATCTAGGAGATTACCAGAATATCGCTAAGAAATATGGTAGCTTATTTAAATCAGTTACCGGAAAACTTATTCCTGACCGAGCAGAATTAGCCAATGCTGTAACTGATAAGTCGCATGAATTATACGAAAAGCTCCGTATGATTGAGCCCACTCCTTATCAAGTTGAAAACAGTC
>Ga0181555_1002167_pt1 | contig 16632 bp, 13 predicted proteins | sample 011ome_15_FD_145601 | JGI IMG/M metagenome (GOLD analysis project Ga0181555, IMG submission 145601) | Coastal salt marsh microbial communities from the Groves Creek Marsh, Skidaway Island, Georgia - 011504AT metaG (spades assembly) | ecosystem: Environmental > Aquatic > Marine > Intertidal zone...
GAGCTGCCTTACTGGCATAGGTGCGCGCCATCAGCGCACCAACATTGGTGTTTATAACAGTCATCGTTAGATCCTCATCTAGTTTGATGTTGGAAGCTTTTTGAACTCCCAGCTAGACAGATCAACGACAAAGAGAAATAAACTTTAGATTTTTTTTTAAAAAGTTTTTGAAGCGTTATTGGGCGCAAAACTAAAAAATTAGATTATCGTGTCTAAAAAGACTCAAACTTTATGATTCTTGCGACCTAAAATAATAGCATCTAAAACTCACGCCATTACAGGTGTCATTCAATGTGAGGAGCTTTTTTAGGTGGTAAAATGAGATCTTCGGCAACTGCCCTCTTGTCTAAATCAATTCGTTCCCAGCGCAGCCCAAGAAGTCCTCTGTCTCATTGCTGCCTCTGTAGCCAGGACAACTACGGGCTAAAAATACTAGGATCAAGATTTCTCAGCTGCAGCTCTGAGCTTCAAGAACAATCTGGCTGTCAACCTAAGTTCCTTGAGTGGGCTGCTCTACGGCAGTCGAATAAGGAGATGAAATGGGACAAGCGGTCATGGCACAGAACATGCCACTAGTGTCATTGTTAATTTGTAAAAAAGCTGCAGCCTGATTGCCCCATTAGTTTTTGTTTCCTGACACTTGGCGCAATTTTTGCATCGCAATTACCAAACACCGTTGATTTAGGAAAATTTGATGAAAGTGCTTGTTACAGGTGGTTGTGGTTATAAAGGTCATGTTCTTGTGCCTAAATTGCTCAATCAGGGCTATGATGTTCGTGTTGTTGACACTCAATGGTTTGGCAATTTTCAAGCAACTCATCCTCGACTTGAGGTACAGATTGCTGATGTCCGACAGCCAGATACAATCTCATTTGATGGAGTCGATGCAATTATTCATCTTGCGTCGATTGCTAACGATCCTTGTGGTGATCTAAACCCAAAATTGACATGGGAAACAAGTTGTCTTGCAACTATGCAACTCGCAGATAAGGCAGTACGTCTTGGTATCCAGCGCTTTATATATGCATCTTCTGGCAGCGTTTATGGTGTGAAAGATGAACCACAAGTCACAGAAAATCTTCGTTTAGAACCTATCTCTGAATATAATAAAACCAAAATGGTCTCAGAACGGGTGCTGTTGGGTTACAGAGATCGGATGAATGTTCAAATTGTGAGGCCAGCAACAGTCTGCGGGTTGTCCCCTCGCATGCGCCTTGATGTTAGCGTGAATATGTTGACAATGCAGGCCCTTACTAAAAGGAAAATCACCGTCTTTGGTGGCACGCAAATCAGGCCAAATATACATATTGATGATGTTTGCGACCTATATTTGTTTTTACTTGAAAACCCGAAATATTGCGGCATTTTCAATGCAGGCTTCGAAAACATGTCTATTTTAGATATTGCCCGGGTGGTTCAGCGGCATGTTTCCTGCGATATTGTTGTTACTGAAAGCAATGACCCACGGTCATACCGACTTGATTCCAGTAAACTTTTAGATACAACTTTTGCGCCACGCAAAACAGTCGAGGATGCGGTCTCAGAGATTGTCGAAGCTTATCAGTCTGGGAAACTTAAAGATGAGGCTCATTTCCATAATCTGTCGTGGATGAAACAGCATAGTTTTGCCGAAATGTTGGCAGCGTCATGAACTATTTTCCAAGCATCACATCTTTATCTGAAAGGTCGCTCGGTGAATATGTCTTTTGCTGTGAACATAGGTTTTTTTCAGATTACGCCAGCCGACTGAGCACTCTCCTTTCGGATGCGGACTGGTCTCCTGTTCTGACCCTATCACAAATGATTTTGGATGTGCGTAACACCAAAGGGCGTGTCTTTCTGTGTGGTAATGGGGGTAGCGCTGCAAATGCGATGCATTTTGCCAATGATCTGGTCTATGCTGTTGCAGAAAAAACTGGTGCTGGGATTGATGCTGTTGCCCTTAGTGCAAATCCGGCGGTTCTGACATGCCTTGGAAATGATGTGGGGTATGAGAATATCTACAGCGAGCAATTGGCTGTATCTGGGAAAGAAGGAGACGCGCTGATTGTTTTTTCAGGGAGTGGAAATTCTATCAATATAATCAATGCGATTAAAACAGCTCATAAATTGAAAATGCAGACCGTCGCAGTACTAGGATTTGATGGCGGCGAATGCAAAAATCTTGTGCAGCTACCCATTCATTTCGAAATAGATGATATGCAAATATCTGAGGACATTCAGCTCACGGTAGGTCACATGGTCATGAAATGGCTAAAAAAAGAAATAGCTGTTTCCTGAGAATTCGACACAGGTTTTCTAGGGTGAAGCAAAATGAAAAGATTTCTGGTCATCGGATCAAATTCATTTTCCGGGGCACATTTCTGTAGCCTGTTGTTGCGACACGGATATCAGGTTTTTGGTGTAAGCCGTTCAAAGGAACCAGCTACACCATTCAGACCATATCAGTGGCATGACAGGCAGACCAAACAGTTTCAATTTCAACAATTGGATATAAATTCTGAACTGGTTGATCTGGGTTTAATTCTTGATCGTTTCAAACCACATTTTATCGTTAATTTTGCGGCCCAGTCCATGGTTGCCCAAAGTTGGGATTATCCCCAACATTGGGTGAACACAAATGTGATGGCCATGACGAACATCCTCGATATGCTGAAATCATATGATGGATTGGAAAAGTTTGTTCAAATCACAACGCCTGAAGTCTACGGCTCTTCTCGAACCCTGATAACAGAGGATGCCGTTGTCCAGCCCTCTACACCTTATGCAGCTTCACGTGCTGCGGGTGATATGATGCTGCGGGTTTACCATGATGAATTTGGGTTGCCTGTAAATTTCACCAGGGCAGCAAATGTTTATGGGCCAGGCCAACAATTGTATCGGATTATTCCCCGAACCATTCTTGCTTGTTTTACTGGCAAGAGGCTTGTTCTTGATGGTGGTGGGCTTTCAGAGAGAGCCTTTGTGCATGTTGAGGATGTCAGCAAAGCAACGCTTGCCATTGCAGAATCACCGAAGGTTGGTGAAACATTTCATATATCAACAAATGACTTCATATCGATAAGGGCGCTGGTTGAAAAAATTGTATCAATCGTTGGAGCGAACTTTGAAGAGGTCGTAAATTTTGGGGTGGAAAGACGAGGCAAGGATCAGGCGTATTTTCTCGACTCTACGAAGCTCCGGACGCAACTTGGCTGGTCAGACAATATTTCCCTTGAAAATGGTATTAGCCAGACAATCGGCTGGGTAAAAGACAACCTTGACACACTCCGAACCGCAGAGGTGGACTATGTTCACAAGCCATGAAGATTTAATGGGACAGGATTTAATGAAAATTTCTTTAAAATCGGGATTGTTACTTTTGATCTCAGTTTTGAAGGGCATTGATATCACTATTCCAAAATATATTTGAAACATATTCAATTGGGAGAGGCATTGGCCAAGACAGGTCACGTCTCTTGAAAATAAAAAAAGGTTTTTTGACATGAGTCCTGGCAGAGAAATTGATCTTTTGCGCAACTATCCAAAGACCAAAAGGGACCCGGCAGCCAGGGCTGAAGGCAAGACCGAACAGGATCGCGCGCTTGCCAAAAAATTTGGTAGGGACTTTTTTGATGGTGATAGAAGGAATGGATATGGTGGGTTTAAATACGACCCAAAATTCTGGACTCCTGTTTGCCCAGACATAATCCGGCATTTCCATTTGTCAGAAGCGTCATCTGTTTTGGATGTCGGGTGCGCAAAAGGTTTCATGCTTGTTGATTTGCTGAAGTTTATTCCTTCTTTGAGCGTCCGTGGAGTTGATATTTCAGAATATGCGATTGCTAATTCACATGAAGATGTGAGGCATCTAATTGAAGTAGGCGATGCCCGAGAATTGCCGTTTGCAGATGATTCATTTGACTGTGTGATCTCGATTAATACTGTTCACAACTTGGACAGGGATGAATGTGGGCATGCGTTAAGAGAAATTCAAAGGGTGGCCAAGAATGGTGCTTTCGTGACTGTTGATGCCTATCGGTCGCCTGAAGAAAAAGAGAGAATGCACGCTTGGAACTTGACTGCGAAGACAATCTTGTCGGTGGACGAATGGGTTAAGTTTTTTGAAGAAGTTGGCTATGAGGGGGATTATTTTTGGTTTATCGCATAGTTAAGGATGCGCCATTAGATTTGTATGAACGCATGTATTTGATCCGCGTGACAGAAGAGATGATCGCCCGCCGATATTCTGAGGGTCAAATGCGATGTCCAACACATCTTTCCATCGGACAGGAAGCGGTTCCTGCTGTTTTGAGCGCATTTATAACAATAGATGATTACGCTGTAAGCACTCACCGTGGCCATGCGCACTATTTGGCAAAGGGTGGTAACCTACCTGCTATGATTGCCGAGATTTATGGCAAAGAAACAGGATGTTCAAAAGGCAAGGGAGGCTCAATGCATTTGATTGATCTCTCCGTCAATTTTATGGGGACATCTGCGATCGTTGGCAACAGTATTCCTATTGGAGTGGGGCTTGGACTAAGGGCGCAGTTGGCTAAGTCTGGTCAGATCACTGTGATTTATCTCGGTGATGGGGCTGTAGAAGAGGGTGCTTTCTATGAGGCCGCAAACTTTGCGGTTGTCAGAGGTTTGAAGATACTTTTTGTTTGTGAAAATAATTTATATTCAGTCTATAGCCCGCTGGATTGCAGGCAACCGCCAAACCGGAAAATTGCGGATTTAGCACAGGCTATTGGGTTGAAATCATATTGGATTAATGGCTATAAACTGCAGGAGTGCAGACAATCCTTGAAACTTGCAGTGGACAATGTTCGTTCTGGTGGCGGACCGGCTTTTGTTGAAGCAAGCACATACAGATTCCGGGAACATTGTGGTCCTAACTATGATAATGACATTGGCTATCGCTCTATAAATGAATGCGAACAATGGCAAAGTCTTGATCCACTCGTTTCGTTGCGCGTCAGAATTCTCGAAACAACGCAAAACGGCATTGGGCTGGTTGCAGAAGTTGAACAAAGAGTGAATAGCGAAGTGTCAAGTGCTTTTGAATTTGCGCTAGCATCAAACTTTCCTGATCCCCAAAGAGCCTTTGAAGGCGTATATTCAAAGAGTCTTTAGAATGAGGAACATTTCATACAGTCAAGCAGTCAATGAGGCCATTCATGAAGCAATGATGGCTGACAATTCTGTCATCTGCTATGGACTTGGGACAACTGACCCGCGAGCCATATTTGGAACAACTAGCGGATTGGTGGACAGGTTTGGCTCTGAACGGGTATTCGATATGCCTACCTCTGAAAATGCCATGACTGGCATTGGTGTCGGGGCCGCAATTGCAGGCTCAAAGGTGCTCATGACGCATCAACGTCTGGATTTTTTTCTGCTTGCGATGGACCAGTTGGTGAATAGTGCCGCAAAGTGGCACTATATGTTTGGGAGTCAAACAAATGTTCCAATCACGATAAGGCTTATTGTCGGTCGTGGTTGGGGTCAGGGACCAACACACTCTCAAAATCTTCAGTCTTGGTTTGCCCATATCCCTGGATTGAAAGTGATCATCCCCACTTCTGCAGCAGATGCCAAAGGGATGTTGTTTGAAGCAATATTTGATCCAGACCCTGTGGTCATGATTGAGCATCGCTGGTTACATAATTCGATCGGAGATGTGCCCTCTGGTAGACACTCTACACCACTGGGAAAGGCAAAAGTTGTTCAAGAAGGAAGGGATGTAACTGTTGTTGCCCTCTCATATCTTGTTGTGGAAGCCTTGCGCGCCGGATCAACATTATCTGCGAATGGGGTTTCTGCCGAAATAATTGATCTCCGGTCTGCCAATCCAATTGACTGGCCAACAATCCAAAGTTCTGTGCGGAAGACTGGAAGGTTGGTCGTTGCAGATACGGGATTTAAGACTTGTTCAATCGCCAGTGAAGTCATAGCTCGAGCCAGTCTGGATTGTTTTGCGTCTCTTAAAGCTGCACCCCAAAGGGTTGCCATGCCTGATGTTCCAGAACCAACTAGTTTTGGGCTGACAAAGGGTTTTCATGCAGATGCGAGCGATATTTGTAAGGCAGTTTCGAAAGCTCTCAATTTAGAAACTGAAATAGAAATACCTTGTTCAAACGATAGCAGCCTACACGATGTTCCCGGTGACTGGTTCAAAGGTCCATTTTAATGGCAAATGCGAAAAAAAACTTATTGCTGGAATTGGAAGCGACATTGGGTGTGCTTTGGCTGAACGTTGGTTGAGGAAGGGACATGGTGTTGCTGGAACCTTTTTGAACAAGACAGCAAAAATTGAAGCATTTTCTCAAAAACCGGACCAGCTCAGCTATTGTGATTTCAAGGTCAAGAAATCTAAATCAAATTGTCTGGGTTAACTCACAAAATTAGCCTAAGGATTGAATGCTCGTGTTGTTTGTCTTGCAGCCATGCTGCCCATTTCCTCATTTGATAAAGTTGATATAGATGTGTGGTTTGGTTCAATTTCATTGAATCTTTTATCTGTCGACTAGTTATTACATTGCTCATTGCAATTTAAATTGCAGCTTTGCAAACCTTTTTTCATTAATTTTGCAAGTGGCGGGTAAAGTATTGCGCCATATAACGTATCTGATCATGTTTCTGCAAAGATAGCACTTACAAACTTGGCCCAGCCGATGCATGCGTTGCAGCCAGACTCCTAAATGCGGATTCTCCATAATTTTAATAATACAGCGATGCTTTGGACGCTAGCGGAGTGTTTTAGGGCAAAGAGAAATGTCAGGACTAAATCCTATCTTTGTCTTTCTGGCGATGGTAGCGTGACAGATAAGTTAAGTAGTTTTCAGCAACCTACTTCCAAAAAATACCATTGAAACTGTTTATAATAAAAATGTTGGATACGAAATGATTGAGCAATCCCATAATCAGCGGTTTTGCTCAAAATATTTTGTCTTGAGTGAAAGGTCAGATTTGGGTTTTAACAGTTTTGAGTATGAATCAGTAACCCCTGGCCTGCAATGTTTCCGCATACAATCAACAAATGATTTGTATAATAATGTGTTGTAAATAGTAAGCATAGGTGGGGTCTGTTGTGCTGAAATAATGCTACGCAAAGATGCTCAGGCAATGGCGCAGGTAAAATTTTGTGGGCCAATTGAAGACATAAAGATACCGCCCCAAAGTATATTTTTGAACGCAAAACGGAATTCAAGCGAAAGCTGCATTCAAGGGAAATTAAAAATGGCAAATTTGTGCCGGGCCGCAATTCTGAATAAGATTGGAACAAAGCTAGTAATAGCAGATGTTGAAATGCCCCCTCTGTCCAGAGGGCAAGTTCTTGTAAAGCTGCTCTATAGCGGTGTTTGCCGCAGCCAGCTAATGGAAATAAAAGGTGGGAGAGGTGATGACCCATGGCTGCCCCATATGCTCGGCCATGAGGGCAGTGGTATTGTTGAAGAGGTTGGCCCTGGAGTAACAAAATTTTCTAAAGGTGATGAGGTGATTGCCGGTTGGATGAAAACAGATGGGCTAGAGGGAGCGCCGCCGAAATACAGGTGGGGAGAGCGTATCGTAAACGCCGGAAGAGTAACCACTTTCTCGAGGTATTCGATTATCTCTGAGAACAGGTTAGTGCTGAAACCAGTGATATTGGACTTCAAACAAGCTGTCCTTTTTGGGTGCGCCATTCCTACGGGGGCAGGCCTTGTATTGAACGAGATTGCACCTCCAATCAACGCCAAGATTTGTCTCGTGGGCCTTGGTGGAATTGGTATGGCTGCATTAATGACCCTTTTATCTCTAAGGGTCAGCAACATTATTGCCATTGATAGATCTTTAGGGAAACTGGAGTTTGCAAAGTCTTTAGGTGTGCCGTATGTACTCAATCCGAATGATGGCGATATTAGAACTGAGGTTAAACGTCTATTCCCGAACGGCGCTGATATATGCATTGAGTCTGCTGGTCATAGCTCAACTATTGAGTTGGGTTTTGATCTCATAAGAATGCGTGGCGGAGAGTTGATTTTTGCATCTCATCCCCCTGATAATCAAAAAATATCGCTAAGGCCCCATGATTTAATATGTGGTAAAAGAATTAGGGGATCTTGGGGCGGTAAGTGTGATCCAGGCCGAGATGTTTCAAGGTTCAGTAAGATACTTGTTGATGCGGGTATGCCGATATCAGATTTGGTAGCAAGTGTTTATCCATTATCCTCTATCAATGATGCTATCCATGATCTTGAGAAAGGAGAGGTAATGAGACCAATAATCGATCTCTGGTGTGAGTGAATCTTTAACCCAGGTATCCTGGCTTGTTTCGAACGGTATTGCCGGGCTTTAAGACATCTTTATTGTTTGGAGAGTCGGTTGTTTTCGTTATCAATGCCTGAAGATCGAGTGGCACTCAGTTATTTTCCTCAGCTACTGTTCAAAGTTATTAAAGAAAATAGATACATGTATTTACTCTTCATTTGCATGAAAAAATTGAGGTCGTCATCCGGGGGCTAATATTTCAATTGAGTGATTTGATGGTGAAATGTCACAATTAAAGCGATATTAAACTTTATTGATTTCAAAAGCCGTTTACCGGAGGTTTATAGTGCTTTGCGTGCAATGCATTCAGTATTTCATCATTTTTTCTGCTTGCGCCGGTTCAGCCTCTACTTAACGATAAATTCACACTCTTGGCTCTTTGTGTTGATTTGAAAGCGCTGTGATGGCAACGCTCATCAAGCTTTTTCGACGGTGCTGATTGTTCTTAAGCATTTAAACAATTTTTTGCTTCGCATAAACTCTTATAATTCAATAACTAGATTTTCAAATGCGTGGAGGTTAGCAAAGGGCTTCACCAAAAGGTCTGATAGCTAATCTTTTTTGTTCTCTCTTGATAGGCAGCAAAAATTACGCCATGGCTTAGCCCAAAGGCATTACGGATGATCGCTTGAAACATATTGTTATAAAATTAAAAATTTGGAAGCAGGTTAGGAGTTTGCATTTGTCCTCTTCTCCAGTCTGTATCCTTGGTGGGCCGGATTTTCCCTCTGTCGATGCCTAACAAACGGGCATTCTGTGCGCAAAGAGTTGCAAATGAAGTTTTCTGTCCCCCATTTAAATGAAAAATACCCAGGCGCCTTTCATTCAATAAGATTGAAATTTTTGAGCAGATTTTTTCAATTCCCACTGGATAAACATGTCTGTTGGAAAAGGGCCGAACCAAACCGGTTGTATGATACTCCATTTTCCATTTGTCTAAAATTGACCACCCAGCGCCTGTTACTTTTGGCAATCGTAAAATGGATACATTGCTCATGTATTCTGAGCAAATTCTGTCTTCTACCTCTGCTTTTGTCCTTGCATAAGTAGATTTGGGTGTCTTTGGAGTCATGATACTGCATGCCGTTGTCCTGCCCTCAAAAACACTACTGGTTGATAAATAGCATACATATACACCTGATTCATACAGCTGACCCATTAACCCCAGGGTTGAGCTGACGTTGATATTCCATGCTATTTCTTTGTTGGACTCACAGTATCCGATGTTTGTAAGGCCGAGACAAATGAGAGCCACGTCTCCACACTGAGGGTTGGGATATTGCGAGCCATCTTCTAGTTCAAAATGAAATTCATCACTTTTGGTTGGCCTTCTTCTTGTTGAAGACAGAATCCTAATATCAAAATTTTCGCGGTAGTAATCTTTTATTGAGCAGCCAATCCTGCTATTTCCGCCAAAGATAAAGAGAGTTTTCATAACAAATTCTTCATTAACGATTATGAGAATGGCTGTTATTCCCATCGGACTTTACAAAAAGCTCTTTCAGCACCTCTTCGCTGATCTTGTCGCCAGAAATCTCTGTTAGGGGCTGCTCAACACTATTGAAAAGGCTATATTGTGCGTTTTTTGTTTTTATTGCTTTGAATAGGGTAATGTCTTCCTGCAAAAGGCCAAATTGCAGCTGATAGGCTAATTGGCGTAAAGCAACAATCAGAGATGACTTAATGTTCTCTATATTTGTAAAGCCATTGACTTCGCTATTGTTTCTTTCTGTATGAATTGCATTCTGAGCGCCTTGGATGATCGTGTGCGTAGACTCGTCATCCCAAATTAATTTTTTGGACGTAGCGGTCATTGGGTACTGGTCCCCATGGTTCATTCCATAATTACCAGAATACCATGTTCTGGAAAGCGCGACTACATCATCATCAAAGGAATTGAATATCATTGTCCTCGCTTTGGTATATAGCTGTAGGTACCCAGGGCCGTTGTTTTTTGTATAGTTCAATAGTGCATCTTCATAGAGCGCTAGTCGTATAGGAAGATGAATGGAGCCTTCGGGCGCTTCTGGCGTGTTTGGAAACAATGCAGGTGAAAAAGCTTGGCTCGTATCTCTTAAAACTAGTGTTTCAATGCCCTTTTCCCTTAGCATTATAATTGCTTGTGACCAGACATCATAGTTGATTGTGCGCGTGTTATTTGCGTTGTCACGCTCAATTTCTCTAACTGTCAATGTAACATAAGGCCTTCCGCCTGTTCTACCACTCGCAATCTGTTTTGCAATTTTGCGTGCATAGGGTGGTGCCGCAAGGAAGCACAGAGCGTCCTCTCTGAAAAGTGAGGCCACAAGTTCATGGCCCACGTATTCTGAGTTAGGCTGATTCAATGTGTAGCCTCTTGGGAATATATTCTGAGTCGAAAGGGAAGGAAAGGATATCTCCTGCCGACTCAACCACATAAAACTCTCACATGATGGCAGCAGGCTAATTCCAGGTATTATTACATTATTAAAAAATGTTTCATTCTGCTGTTGTGTTCTGATGTTATCTTTTCTGAACCTACCTTCAGGACCATGCACAAAGATTAACTTTATGTCAGATAGCCCACGTCTTTTTCTACATATCTCTGCAGAATATAGAAAAGTGAAAAAATCATAGGAACACGGCGATACGGCCATATCATAAAAACAAAATAAGGTTTGCATTGTTATCTTTCGTTTATGACCCTTGTGTTGAGAGCCATTGATTTGCCTTAAATAATGTTTCCTGCCTACCAATGTCTTGAAAATATTGTTTAGTAAAGTAACAATTCATTCTACCAATCAACATTGGAATTAGATCAATACTGATCTCATGGAGTATTGGTGCTTGTCTGTGCAAGTCCTGTAAGAATTTTGCCGACAATAAATACACGGCTCCATTTGCTTCTGATGAGGGTGGTTTATTTACTTTTTCATGAAAACCGGTCAGGATAAAGTTATCATCATACTCGACAATTCCGCATTCGTGGGGCCTATCCGTGCCAAATACCAGCATAGTGCCATCACATGATGGCGGGCGGTTCCCAAAAGTGCTGCACATACCTTCAAGGTTGTCCTGGCAAAAATTATCAACATGCACAACAAAACAGTGATCCGACTTAAGCCACCCTAAATGCTGAGAAAATGTTGTCCCAGTTCCCAATAATTCAGGCTCGAAACTTATATGTATCCGCTCCCGCATGGGGTGTGTGGAAATAAATGTATCGACTTGCTCTGCTAGATAATGTGAATTTATCACAAATTCACTTACACCTAGCCTGTCAAGCTTGTAAAGCCAGTGATCCAGCATCGTTTCCTGGCCAACTTTCACCAGGCATTTGGGCATATTTTTGGTTACTCCACCGAGTCTGCTGCCAAACCCTGCTGCCAGTAGGAGTGCTTTCATGAAAACACCTGCGAAATTTCATCTTTGCCAATGGGGATATTGCCAACCCTTCCAACTTGAATGAAGGCTGCAACACTGCCAAGCAAGCTGGCCTCCCATAAATTTGCGCCCGTAGCGAGTGCCAATGCAGAAGTTATGAGTACGCTGTCGCCAGCGCCTGATACATCAATTGGCTGATCGTTTAGCGCTTCTATACTCCCAGTTTGTGGCATTTGGGTAGTTTTGTCTTCATGCTGGGCAAGCATTCCATCGCAGCCAAGCTTCAATAAAATGTATTTTGCTCTTGATTCTCTCATCAGCTTATCAGCAAGGATAACCAAGCCGTCGTCATAATTCTGAATTGCTAACCGTGCTTCTCTCTCCGTTGGCGTTATCAGGTCAGCACCCTTGAAGCGGCTAACGTTCCCGAATTGAGAAGAACTCTGGCTATCGGCTGCAATAAGTGATTTGTTATTCTTTGCAATAGATATAATCTCCTCAACCAAAGGTTGGGGCAAGGCTCCGTAGTTAAAATCTGAAAAAATTATGGTATCAAATTCTGAAGCAGCTTGCTTAAATTGAGTGAGCAATATTTGCTGCAAATTCGAAGATATGGCTTGTTGTGATAGAGTGCTAACACGTAGTAAAGATTTGCCCTGACTTCTAAAACGCTGTTTCACGGTTGTGGGGCGCGTTGCATCAATTATGTAACTGTAATTCACACCATATTTTTCCAACTCATTGGCTGCAAAATTGCGCGCTTGATCACGACCTGCTACCGACAGGAACTGAACTGAAGCACCTAACTGAGAGGCGTGAGAGGCAACGATGCCTGCCCCTCCAAGAAATCGCTTTGTTTCCTGGGGAGCAACCACCAATGTTGGTTCTTCACGAGACATTCCTAATGGAAAGCAATCGATGTATTCATCTATGATTGTGTCGCCAAGAACACAGATTTTCCTCTCGGAGAAGCGCTCAACAATCTCAAGGATAGTTGTAATGGAAATATTATGACGTTTGATGAATTTGTGAATAAAAACTCTAGCTGATTTTGGAATTTCCAGCTTTTTTTTAATGTGTGAGCCTGAAGTACTCTCCATCGCTCCTGAGCTAAAAATTAGCTGACCGCCATATGATTTGAGAATATTTTCTTCAGGGTTACAAAAGTTCTCGAACTCTTTACCTTTAACGATAATATCTGGCCTATGTCTCCCAATGAAATCGTCAAGTGATGTTTCTACAAGAAAGCTCTCGTCAACCATGCTAATTGATGACAAGGCCTCTAGCCGCATTTCTTGAGGGTTGTCTACGGCCTCTTTTGCAATTTGATCGCTGAACACCCCAACTAGTAATTTTTCTCCACAAGTTTTGGCAAATTTCAAAAGACGAATATGCCCCGGATGAAGAACATTGAAATTACCTGTAACCATTACTGTCTTAAGCGGTTTCATTGATGCTCCAAGTAGCTAGTTTCATTTCCAGGTTTTTCAGGGTTTGGTTCCATTCACCTAGGTTTTCCTGTCGGTAGAGTTTGAGTGTCTCATACCAGTAGCTTTTTGAGCTTTCCAAGCCCCAGCGCCAGTCTTGGTTAACTGGAAGTAGAACATGTGTATCTGCGCCCAATGCTCCTGCCAAATGGACAGTTGCATTGTCTGTGGAGACTACGTGATCACAAGCTGAGATTAATGCTGAGAGCCCATCAATATTGTTGTAGATATCTATGTCAGATACTTCGATTACATCAATATTATGGTGCTTTTTGAGGTCTTCAATTTCATTTGAAACATCGCCATATTGAAGGCTAACAAGTGTGGTGTCGGGCTTGTTTAATAGCCTAGCTATATCAGCTAAGAAAATATTTCTGTGGCGCGCAGCCGGGATTGTTGATTTTGAAGACCAGCTTATACCAATCAAAGTGCTGTCTTTGTTTCCAGTGATTCGCTTCCTCAATTCAAGAGCTTGTTCGTTCTGGCAGAACAAATAAGGTTTGGCACCTTTTGCAAAACTTTCTATGGAAGGCCGCAGAATTTGGGCTAATGAACCCATTGGAATATGAAATTCATATAGGCTTTCAGGCACAAGATCATTCTTGTCATAAAACTCTATATCTTTAGGAAAAGACCGTTTGAATAGGGGTATGAGCCGTGGGTCACACTGTACGATAAGTTTAGCGCACTTTGCATGTAGTTCTGGGATAAGTGAGGCAAACATGATTTCATCCCCAATGCCCTGTTCGGCCCACAAGAGAACATTTTTGCTGTCCTGATTGTTCCATAACGGCTTTGAGGTTGTTATTGGTTCGCCAATATGCTTTTCACTTCTCCAGCGCCATTCATAGAGTGGCCAACCAGTTTTGAAGTCACCTAGAAGAAGCCAGTAAAGAGATTTGTTCCAATATGCGCCTGCATAATCAGGCTTGAGAGCTGTAGCTTTGTCAAAGTCAGCTAATGCTTCATCAAATCTCTTTAAGTCAATGAAAACGCCTGCGCGGTTATTGTAGACTTCGGCGTAATCTGGAACCAGCTCGATGGCTTTGCTATAATCAGCTAATGCTTCATGTAGCCGGCCAAATTCTCTGTAAACAACACCTCGATTGTTAAGCGCGTCTGCATAGTCAGGTTTGAGGGTAAGGGCTTTGTTGTAATCCTCTAATGCCTCATCAAAACGCTTCAGCTCTTTGAACGCAACCCCACGATGGTTCAATGCTTCTGCATAGTCTGGGTCTAGCTCTAATGCCCTATTAAAATCTAAGAGGGAAGTTGTATATTTATCTCTTTCATTATGAATAATTCCTCTATTATTTAGCGTTTCGACATTGTTTGGTTGAACGCTAAGCACTTGATTATAATCGTCTAATGCTTTTTCAAGTTGATTAATTTTGTGAAAAGCAGCACCCCTATTAATAAGCGCATCAATGTGACTATCATCAATGGCTATCACTTTATCAAGATCACCAATAGCTTCATTGAATTTATCAAGCTCCATATAGATGCATGCTCTATTAAAATATGCATCAGAAAAGTCGTCCTTTACAGAGATTGCTTTACTGTAGCTAGTTATCGACTCTGTAAGAAGGCCAAGTTCCCTTGACGCTATCCCGTGAAATAAATATGCACGAGCATGGTTTGGATCTAAGTCTATAACTCTTATATAGTCATTTAGTGCAGACTTAAAATTACCTATTTCCCTGTATGTGTTGCCACGACTGAAGAAGGCGCTAACATAATCAGGCTTCAAAGAAATGGCTTTATTATAATCTTTTAACGCGTCATCATAACGTCCAAGATCTTTCAAGACATTGCCGCGATTGTAAAAAGCATCAACATATGTATTGTTTAACGCTATTGCCCGTGAAAAAAAATTTAGTGAAAGATCAGGTTCTTTACGTTGGGCGGCAAGAACACCAGATAACTGTAGTGCAATTACATTTTTAGGATCAGAGTTTCTTACTCTCTTATACAAAGCATAAGCCTGTTCAAGGTTTCCTGTCTTGTGTTGATTGACTGCTTCCTCAAGTATTTCTTTAATTCTTATTTCTTTTTGAGTGGGTAACCTTTTTTGAATCGGGGTTGCCGCTAACATCACGTAATCCTTATCAGTAATTTTTTTAATAAATTGCTCTAGCTAGGTATTAAGCAATTCACATGCCTAAGAAGGGTGTTTTCTCAGTTATTCAAGTAGCTAGTTTCATTTCCAGGTTTTTCAGGGTTTGGTTCCATTCACCTAGGTTTTCCTGTCGGTAGAGTTTGAGTGTCTCATACCAGTAGCTTTTTGAGCTTTCCAAGCCCCAGCGCCAGTCTTGGTTAACTGGAAGTAGAACATGTGTATCTGCGCCCAATGCTCCTGCCAAATGGACAGTTGCATTGTCTGTGGAGACTACGTGATCACAAGCTGAGATTAATGCTGAGAGCCCATCAATATTGTTGTAGATATCTATGTCAGATACTTCGATTACATCAATATTATGGTGCTTTTTGAGGTCTTCAATTTCATTTGAAACATCGCCATATTGAAGGCTAACAAGTGTGGTGTCGGGCTTGTTTAATAGCCTAGCTATATCAGCTAAGAAAATATTTCTGTGGCGCGCAGCCGGGATTGTTGATTTTGAAGACCAGCTTATACCAATCAAAGTGCTGTCTTTGTTTCCAGTGATTCGCTTCCTCAATTCAAGAGCTTGTTCGTTCTGGCAGAACAAATAAGGTTTGGCACCTTTTGCAAAACTTTCTATGGAAGGCCGCAGAATTTGGGCTAATGAACCCATTGGAATATGAAATTCATATAGGCTTTCAGGCACAAGATCATTCTTGTCATAAAACTCTATATCTTTAGGAAAAGACCGTTTGAATAGGGGTATGAGCCGTGGGTCACACTGTACGATAAGTTTAGCGCACTTTGCATGTAGTTCTGGGATAAGTGAGGCAAACATGATTTCATCCCCAATGCCCTGTTCGGCCCACAAGAGAACATTTTTGCTGTCCTGATTGTTCCATAACGGCTTTGAGGTTGTTATTGGTTCGCCAATATGCTTTTCACTTCTCCAGCGCCATTCATAGAGTGGCCAACCAGTTTTGAAGTCACCTAGAAGAAGCCAGTAAAGAGATTTGTTCCAATATGCGCCTGCATAATCAGGCTTGAGAGCTGTAGCTTTGTCAAAGTCAGCTAATGCTTCATCAAATCTCTTTAAGTCAATGAAAACGCCTGCGCGGTTATTGTAGACTTCGGCGTAATCTGGAACCAGCTCGATGGCTTTGCTATAATCAGCTAATGCTTCATGTAGCCGGCCAAATTCTCTGTAAACAACACCTCGATTGTTAAGCGCGTCTGCATAGTCAGGTTTGAGGGTAAGGGCTTTGTTGTAATCCTCTAATGCCTCATCAAAACGCTTCAGCTCTTTGAACGCAACCCCACGATGGTTCAATGCTTCTGCATAGTCTGGGTCTAGCTCTAATGCCCTATTAAAATCTAAGAGGG
>Ga0181555_1002182_pt1 | contig 16593 bp, 13 predicted proteins | sample 011ome_15_FD_145601 | JGI IMG/M metagenome (GOLD analysis project Ga0181555, IMG submission 145601) | Coastal salt marsh microbial communities from the Groves Creek Marsh, Skidaway Island, Georgia - 011504AT metaG (spades assembly) | ecosystem: Environmental > Aquatic > Marine > Intertidal zone...
CGTCGATGCTATTACATACTCGAATAAGACCTACGACGGTGATGTGGTTGCGGATGTAACGCTGAGTGTGAGTGGAACTGTTGGCGATGAAACATTATCCTACTCACCAACAGCAACCTTTGCCTCACGTAATGTCGGTACGCAAACGGTGACCGTGGACTCAATCGCAATTGCCAATGGCACAGGTGATGCCGATAACTACTCCATCTCAATTGGTCAAACGGGGACGGCGACCATTTCTCAGCTTAACTCAGTTGCTTGGACAGGCTCCGGCGGTAACTCTTTTTGGTCCAATGCCGCCAACTGGGCAGGTTCTGCAATACCCGATGCAAGTAATGTGGGGATCGTCAATATAGGAAGTGCAGACACGGTAACCTTTAATGCGGATTCTGTCGGAAGCATGAATAGTGTGATTAATAATTCAGGTGCACTGACTTTAGATACCGATTCAAGTTACACCTTAACTAGCCAAATTTCAGGAATTGGATCTATTAATAAAGAAGGCAGTGGCACCTTTACCTTAAGTTCAGTTGAAAATAATTACTCTGGTGACACAACGATTAGCGCAGGAACCCTACAAATTACCGGACTTTTAGGTCAAGGAAATTATGCTGCCGATATCAATAACGCAAGCAGCCTTAAATTAAATACCTCAGCCACCCAGACGTTGTCTGGTAATCTCTCTGGTGCTGGTGATTTAATTAAAGTGGGGAGCAACAGTTTGATTATTACTCAGGCAAACTCGGGCTTCAGCGGTAATGTTGCTATCGATAACGGCCTCATTCAAACGAGAAATAATGCAGCCTTGGGAGGTGCAGGGAGGATTACTATTGCAGCAGGGGCAGCTTTGGACATTCAAGGGTATAGCCTAAGTAATCCATTCACCATTGCGGGCACGGGCATTGCGAATTCGGGTGCAATTTATAATTCAGCAACCTCAGGATTGAGTCAGCTATCAGGCAATATTACTCTTGATCAAACGGCAAGCATAAACAGTGACAGCGATATAATCTTTGGTGGTTCAATCTTAGGACAGGCGGGTGAAAATAATTCCCTCACCATCAGCGCAGCAGAAAAAACGGTGACTTTAAATGGTTTGATAGGCGCTGATCCCTATACGTATACAGGAACCAGTGGAGCCAATCCCTATGCGCTCTTAGTAACTGCAGGCACCATTAAAATTAACAACAATATTACAACAAACCAAAACCAAACCTACTTTGGTGATGTTGTGATTGGGGGCAATCAAACGGGAAGCAGTGGTATGGAGAGAATTTTATTGTCTCTTAATCCATCGATCACAATGAATGGATCAATTGATGATGAAACAGGTAATACTCACACCTTAACGCTCAGGTCAATTACTCAGCTAGGTTATAGTGATGTTCCAAGTATCTCTTTAAATGCATCTGTTGGGGCAACTAAACCCTTAAATGATTTAAATTTAATTGCAATGTATGACCCAGCCCCCGAGGGATATTATGGAAAAATTCCCTCAACTCCAGATACTTCACCTTATTACACAGGTATCATTGATATTCAGTCAAATGTGAATGTTTCTGACGAAGTTATTTTGGTAGGTCGAACAGTTGATTTAAATGATGCAGTCTTAACAGCAAGTAACATTGAGTTTTATGGTTATGCTGCTATTGCTGGTGGATCGATAGATTTAGGAACAGGTTCGATCTTTGGATCAAGTAACTTTGCAGACATAAATGTTGTCAATGATGCTGAATATTTTGCGGTTGAGATTGCTGCTGCCGATGCTGCTGCCGCTCAAGCTGCTGCCGATGTTGCTTCCGCCCAGGTTCCTGCATCAATCTCATCAATTGAGAGAAAAGCCGCTCAAGCTGCTTCACAAGTAGCAGCAAGAATAAAACTACCAATAATAAAATCTATTAGAGTTCCTCAATCATTTAGAGCGCCATCTCCTTTTGCGATAGCAGAACCAAAACCAACAGTTACAGTGCAGCCAGCAACTATTAATGCGCCTGCACCTAAAGGAGATCTACAACCTCAACAAATCATTCAGTCAATTGGAGGCGGAGGCGGAGTTGGAGGCGGAGGCGGCCTAGGTGGGGATCTTGTTCAGTCAATTGGAGGCGGAGGCGGCCAAGGTGGGGATGTTGGTGCAACAGGGGAAAATGAGGCACAGAAGAAAGAAAAGAGTGAGTAGCCCCCAGTAAAATTTGTGAAAATTTCCCGAAAGAAGCCAGGTAAAAATCTTTATAATTAACGGTTATCAGTCAACATACTGCATGCTCTTTGAAGCTTATGATACTTTCTGCAAAAAATACTTTTAGTAATCGAATTGACCTGAGGTGGATGATTATTGCCTCTCTGTTTATTCATTGGGCAATTTTTAATTATTTACATATTGAGCAACAATCCCCTCCGTTAAAGAAATTAGATGTTGAGCTTATCATGGAGCTTGTTAAACCGAAGCCGGTCATAAAAGAGCCACCACCTCCACCACCACCGAAGCCGGTCATAAAAGAGCCACCACCACCACCACCGAAGCCGGTCATAAAAGAGCCACCACCACCACCACCGAAGCCGGTGGTAAGGGAAGTTATAGCGCCACCATTACCGGTGATTGAGCCTGTGGAATTTCTGGATGAGTTACCACCGCTATCTGAGGAAGATGTGGTGCCTATCGAGAAACCAGTTCAAAAAGCTGTCGAGCCTCAGATCGACCCTGTGCAAGAAGCTAAAATTATTAAGGATTACGGACAACTTTTAGCTGCCCATATTTCGCAGTTCAAACGCTATCCAAGAATAGCGCAAAGACGTGGATGGGAGGGTGAATTAACTTTAGAAGTTAGATTAGATAAATTAGCTAACATATTGAATATAAGTATATATAATAAAAGTAATTATGAAGTTTTAGATCAGGAAGCAATAAAAATGATTGAAAGATCTAAGCCCCTGCCAATGCCAACCAATTTAACCAGTGAGACGTTTACCGTATTTATCCCGATCAAATTCGGTCTGCGATAGTTACTTCCAATTGTCCCGCAGTGTCACAGTTCTATTGATGACGATGTTGTCGGTTGATGTCTCTTGATCACAAATAAAATAACCGTGTCGCTCGAACTGGAACTGATCCATAGGTTGGATACCAGCTAAGTTTTCTTCCAACTGCACTGTAATTGTTGTTAATGATTTATCGTTAATATCGTCCAGGTAAGATGCTGATTTCAAACCAGGCTGCTCAACTTTAAATAAACGATCATAAAGATTTACTTGAGCTGGAACTGCATACTTGGACGAAACCCAATGAATGTTACCTTTAACTTTTACGCTATCCGCCCCTGCAGTACCCGATTTTGTATCAGGTAAATATTCACAAAATACTGTTGTTACATTGCCTTGTTCATCCGATTCATATCCCGTGCAGTTGACTACGTAGCCGTAGCGTAACCTGACTTGATTGCCTGGGTAAAGGCGGAAGTATTTTTTTTCGGGCTCTATCATAAAGTCTTGTCGCTCAATCCATAATTCACGCGTCAGCTTGATGGTTCGCTTACCTCTAGATTCATCTTGCGGGTGGTTTGGTGCGAAGCATTCCTCCTCTTGTTCTGCAGGATAATTGCTGATGACTAATTTAATGGGATCCAGAACCGCTACGCGACGATCACAGCTGCTGTTTAAGACTTCACGCATTGAATCCTCCAACGTAACATAATCGATCCAGGAATCGGCCTTTGAGACGCCAATACGATCGGTAAATAATTTCAGGCCTTCAGGTGAATAGCCTCGTCGTTTGGCCCCAACCAATGTGGGCATCCGTGGGTCGTCCCAGCCGCTAACATAACCGTTTTCAACTAACTCGATAAGACGACGCTTGGAGAGAACGACGTAGGTTAAATTTAGGCGTGCGAATTCATACTGTTTTGGGAGGGGTGCCGCTAATAACTGGTTAGCTTCAAGTTTTAGTAAAAGCCAATCATAAAATGGGCGTTGATCCTCAAACTCAAGCGTACAAATTGAATGAGTAATTCCCTCTAATGCATCCTCTATGGGATGGGCAAACGTATACATGGGGTAGATACACCACTCTTTACCTGTTCGATGATGTTCCGCATGCTTAATTCGATAAATTGCTGGATCACGTAAATTAATATTCGGAGAGGCCATATCAATCTTTGCGCGCAACACCATGGCTCCATCCGGATGATGCCCAGCTTTCATGGCTTCAAACAGTGAAAGATTTTCTTCAACGGAACGATCTCTAAAGGGGGAATCTTTTCCTTCAGAGGTGAGGGTGCCGCGATTTTCTCTTATCTCTTCTGCTGTTTGTTGATCCACATAAGCGTCACCAGATTTAATGAGGGATAAGGCAGCCTCGTACATAAAAGTGAAATAGTTGCTCGCGTAATAGAGATTTTCTTCGTTTTTAAACTTCCAGCTAAAACCCAACCATTTGACGTTATCGATAATACTCAGCACATATTCCTCATCCTCTTTTTCTGGGTTTGTGTCATCGAAGCGGAGATGACAAGCTCCCTCGTAATCACGTGCTAGGCCAAAATTTAAGAAAATACTTTTGGCGTGCCCGATATGGAGATAGCCATTAGGTTCTGGTGGAAAGCGTGTGCGAATCTTTGCACGATCAATAGCCGCATCTGCGTGATGACTGGCAGTGCCGGGGGAGCCACTCCATCTTTTATTTTGATAAAGATTTTCGTTTAAATTTCTATCAATAATGCCTCGAATAAAATTGGAGGGTAAAACTTCTTTTATATCGCGATCAGACATAGGCGCCATTTTACACTGTTTAGCGATCAATTTTGATTAAAAATACCGTGGTATGATTCAGTTTATTGCCTAAAAAAAATGTATGCCCAACCTCCTTTTTTCAATATTAGCTGATTTGTCAGATGGTCGGTTTCACTCCGGTGAGGCGCTTGCTAAAAAGTATAATATTTCCCGTGTTTCTGTCTGGAATGCTGTGAGTGAGGCTGAAAAAATTGGTGTAGATATTTTTTCAGTACGCGGCAAGGGCTATAAGCTTACACAACCCATAACGCTTATGGATGAGAAAATAATTAAAAAAGCAATTGGCGAGAATGCTAGTTGGTTTAACGTGGAAGTCCTTGATATTGTGGATTCAACTAATACTTTGATGATGCAGAAGGCAGCAACAGGCTATCCTCACGCATCTTGTTTGGTGGCGAACATACAGACAGCAGGCAAAGGTCGGCGCGGCCGACGATGGGAGTCGGCTTTAGGACAAAATCTTACTTTTTCCTTTTTATGGCGATTTACGCAAGGAGCTGCCATGTTATCAGGTCTCAGCTTGGTAATTGGTATCGCACTAATACGCGCTTTTCAAAAGGTAGGGTTAAATCAAGCGTTACTGAAATGGCCCAATGATGTTCTTATTTTTCATGAAAATATCCACAAAAAATTAGCTGGTATCTTAATAGAGTTGCAAGGCGATATGGAAGGGCAAAGTATAGCGGTTATTGGTATTGGTATTAATTTAGATCTATCCAAAAAACAGAAAGATAAAATCGATCAGCCAGCGATCGACATAAAGTCTTGCGTGAAAGATAAAATTGAGCCAAATGAATTGCTTGCGTTAATTATAAAAGAATTGGCGACAGCCTTATCCGATTTTGAAACTAAGGGATTTGTGACCATAAAAGAGGAATGGAAAAAGTATCACGCATTTCAGGATAAAGTCATTGCGTTAACCAAGGGTGATGGTCAAATCATACATGGTCGAGTTAGCGATATTTCAGATGACGGCGCCATCGTCATTAGTAACGATAAAGGCGAGCAAACCTTCTCATCTGGAGAGGTAAGTATCATGAAAGAGAGGGTAGGTCAATGAATCTTTTGATCGATATAGGCAATACTACGGTGAAATGGAGATTATATAATGGTAAAAATATTATTGTTAAAAATCAATGTTTTACTAAAGATTTCTTATGTGAAAAATTACCTTCTGATAAACAAATTTTAGCCACTCTTGTCTCTAATGTGAATCATGATTCCTATGCTCAGATGATTCAGGTGTGGGGGCAGAAGCACTCCTTAAATGTTATTTTTTTGGAACAAAAAACGCATCCAAACCTACAAAATCATTATCAAGATAAAGCAAGGTTAGGCGTTGATCGTTGGCTAAATGCTTTGGGTGCATGGCAGCATTATAATCAATCCGTATTCATCATTTCTGCCGGTACTGCGATCACAGTTGATTATGTTGAAAGTCGTGAAAATGAATTACCTGTCTACGAGGGTGGAATGATTTTGCCAGGCATATCTGCAGCACTCAAATCACTCAATCAAGCCACTGCAAAAATAAACGCTAACATGAATCATCATGCACATTTTCCCGCCAAAACAACCGATGACTCAGTGACGACCGGAATTACGTTTGCATTAATGGGGGCGGTTAATTTGGCCTGCAGAACTCAGTCAGCAGAGGCACCAATAATCCTGACTGGTGGTGATGCAGATTGGTTAGTGAGTCATGCCGATGATGCCTGGCAAGAGCGTATTCGTGTTCACGAAGATTTAATTTTTGACGGGATGCTGGCCTACCTCTAGGGCGATCTTTTTTTAATAAAGAGATCTGTTATTGTGCCTTCTTTTATTTCAGCGGCCATAGCAACTGACTCAGACAGCGTTGGATGAGGGTGAATAGAGAGGCCAATATCGTGTGCATCGGCGCCCATTTCTATTGCTAAAACTGTTTCAGCGATCAGCTCACCGGCGTTGATTCCTGCGATTGCAGCACCAATAATGCGTTTTGATTGCTTATCAAAGATTAACTTTGTCATCCCCTCGGTGCGAGAGGTTGACAGGGCGCGACCACTGGCAGCCCATGGAAAAACTGCTTTTTCATAATCAATATTTTGCGCTTTTGCTTCTTCCTCGGTAATGCCTGCCCAGGCGATTTCTGGGTCCGTGTAGGCAACAGAGGGGATTGTCATGGCTTGAAATTCTACTTTCTCACCCGCAATTACCTCTGCTGCAATTTTTCCTTCATGGGTTGCCTTGTGTGCTAGCATCGGTTGTCCGACGATATCACCAATCGCAAAGATGTGACTCACGTTGGTTTGCATTTGTTTATTAACCGCAATAAAACCCTTGTCATCGACGTTGACACCCGCGTTCTCTGCTTTGATGAGGTTACCATTGGGTCTTCTGCCAACGGACACTAAAACACGATCATAAAGCTGAGGTGCAGGGGCATTATCACCCTCAAATTCTACTGTGATCCCTTCTTTTGATGCGCTGATTTTGGTTACTTTGGTGTTGAGCATTATTGACTCAAAACGTTGACTCATGCGCTTTTGTAATGGCCTGACAACGTCGCGGTCACATCCTTGAATAAGCCCGTCAGTAAGCTCTACAATAGAGACTTTGCTACCTAAAGCATCGTAGACTGTGCCCATCTCGAGGCCGATGATCCCGCCACCAATGACAAGTAAACGTTTAGGGATATCATCTAACTCAAGAGCGCCAGTTGAATCCATAATGCGAGGATCATCAGGAGCGTTGGGCATTTTAATTGATTGAGAGCCGGCAGCAATGATGCATGACTCAAACTGAATGGTAACGATTTTATCGTCAGGTGTTTTGACAGCGACTTGATTAGCACTGTTAAATTCACCATAGCCTTGTACGATGGTGACACCACGTTGCTTTGCCATTTGACCCAGGCCCATAGTTAGCTTACCCACGACATCATTATTTTTCCATTGTTTTATTTTTTCAAGATCAATGCTTGGAGCCCCAAAGCCCACACCATGATCTGAGATTTCTTCTGCATCGGTAATCACCTTTGCAGTATGCAAAAGCGCTTTTGAGGGAATACAGCCAACATTTAGGCAAACGCCTCCAATAGTGGCATAGCGTTCCACCAAGATAACCTTCTTCCCAAGGTCTGCAGCACGAAAGGCAGCGGTATAGCCGCCAGGTCCAGAGCCCAGCACTAAGACCTCGCAGGAATGATTTGGACTTTTATTTGATGCTTCAGGTTCAGTTTTCTCAACCCTTTTGCTTTTAACTGAAGACTGCTCTGGCACTTCGTTTGTTTTTTTTGGTTTGTCGCTACTGATCGCCGCCAGTGATAGTATCAGTGAGCCTTGCTTTACTTTATCGCCAACCTTTAAATGCAATGCCTCAACCTTGCCCGAGGCAGGGGATGGAATATCCATCGACGCCTTGTCAGATTCAAGCGTGACTAATGCATCCTCGGTATTGACTTCATCACCAACCTTGACGAGGATGTCAATGACATCAACTTCATCGAAGTTGCCAATATCAGGCACTGTAATTTTTGTAATGTCTGCCATAAACTAGAGCAGAAGTCTTCTGACGTCAGATAGCATGGCACCAAGATGACTAGTGAAGCGGGCGCCATCTGCGCCATCAATAACTCGATGATCGTAGGATAGCGATAGTGGTAAGATCAGTCTCGCCTCAAAAGCCTTGGTATCAGGGTTGTATATAGGTTGCATAGCAGAGCGCGAAACCCCCAAGATTGCGACCTCTGGACAATTAATAATAGGGGTAAATTTTGTGCCACCAATACCACCGAGACTCGAAATGGTGAAGCAACCGCCTTGCATATCATCCATTTTTAATTTTCGTTCACGGGCTTTCTTTGATAATTCTCCGAGGTCATGGGCGATATCTAACACATCTTTCTTGTAAACATCTTTCACTACCGGTACCACTAAGCCATCCGGCGTGTCACAGGCAAATCCGATATGGTAATAGTTTTTTAAGATAAGCGTCTCGCCGTCAGGGGATAGCGAACTGTTGAATGTGGGGTAAGTGCGCAGCGCATTAACACAAGCTTTCATGAGGAACGCAAGTAAGGTTAATTTGGCTCCTCGTTTTTCGGCTTCTTTTTGCATTGATTTTCTAAATGCTTCAAGGTCTGTGATATCAGCATTATCAAATTGCGTAACATGTGGTGCTGTCACCCAGTTACGATGCAAGTTTGCACCAGATATTTTTTTAATTTTTGATAGTGGTTGCGTCTCAAAGGAACCAAATTGTGAAAAATCAATATCAGGCATAGGGATTGGTGCAAACTGACTTCCCATGGATTCACTTCTTGGTTTTGCTAATTCCCCTTTTACAAAGTTTTTAACATCCGCCTCGAGTACGCGATTTTTGGGGCCGGTACCTTGCACGAGCGATAAATTAACGCCGAGCTGGCGGGCAAATTTTCGAATAGAGGGCGATGCGTGACTAAGTTTGCCATTGGTTACTAGCGCGCTTTCCCCAATAGGCAAAGGATTCTCAGTGGGCTGGATGGTGGGTGGCGGCTCAGGGGCCGGACGAGAGGGTTCGGGGATAATTTTTTCCACCACCTTTTCAACCTTAATTTCCTCCTCGATATTGTCTGCTTTCACGACCTTGGTTGCCGATGAGGTTTCAATCAATGCAACCAAGCTACCTTCTTTCACCTTATCACCAATCTTGATTTTTAACTCTTTGATGATCCCAGGTTTAGGGGCAGGGATATCCATAGAGGCTTTATCAGATTCCACCGTGATTAATGAGTCGTCGGTATTGATTGAGTCACCAACATTCACAAGCACATCGATAACATCGACACTGTCGAAGTTGCCAATATCAGGAATAAGAATTTGCTCAGTCGTCATGGTCTTTAAACATCCACAGGGTTTGGTTTTTGTCCGTCAATCTTAAATTTCTTAATCGCTTTAACAAGGATGTCTTTATCGATTTGTTTTTTATCTACCAACGATTTGATTGCAGCAATGACAATATGATAGCGATCGACTTCAAAGAAGCTTCGTAAAGCCTCACGACTATCAGAGCGCCCATAGCCATCGGTGCCAAGGGCAATGAAGGCATTCTTTAAGAAGCGAGAAATTTGCTCAGGAAATGATTTCATGTAATCAGTGGAAGCGATAATGGGGCTATCTTCATCCTGTATGACCGTTTGAATAATGGAAATCTTTTCTTTTTTATCTGGGTTGATGCGATTCCAACGCTCAACTGCAAGAGCGTTGCGACGCAACTCGGTGAAGCTCGTAACACTGAAGATGTCAGCCGCAACATTAAAATCCTTTTCAAGGATGTTGGCTGCTTCAATGACTTCACGCAGGATAACACCACTCCCCATGAGCTGGACTTTTGGTCCTTTGAGCTTAGACATAGAAAAGTTATATATACCATCGACGATGCCTTGCTCAATCCCTTTTGGCATATCCGGATGGCGATAATTCTCATTCATGAGGGTAATGTAGAAATAGATATCTTCTTGATTCTCAATCATGCGAACGAGTCCATGCTGAATAATGACAGCTAACTCGTAACTGAAGCATGGGTCGTAAGACACACAATTTGGTATGGTGGCAGATTGCAAATGGCTATGACCATCTTCGTGTTGAAGTCCTTCACCATTTAGGGTTGTCCTACCTGCAGTGGCTCCCAGTAAAAAGCCTCGCGCACGCGAGTCTCCGGCAGCCCATGCCAAATCGCCAATACGTTGAAAACCAAACATGGAATAAAAGATATAAAAAGGAATGGTTTGAATACCCGTGTTCGAATATGAGGTTGCTGAAGCAATCCATGATGAGAACGAACCCGCTTCATTGATACCTTCCTCGAGGATTTGACCGTCTTTTTGTTCTTTATAAAACATGACTTGATCTGAGTCTTGAGGTTCATAAAGCTGACCCACGGAGGAGTATATCCCAAGCTGGCGGAACATACCCTCCATGCCAAATGTTCTTGCCTCATCCGGAACAATAGGGACGATATATTTACCTAATTCTTTGTCACGAAGCAGTGTGCTGAGAATTCTGACAAACGCCATGGTAGTTGAAATTTCCCGATCCCCGGTGCTAACCGTCATATTTGACAGCGCATCCATTTTTGGTACTTTCAGCTCGTTACCTTTGCGACGACGCGCAGGTACATACCCACCGAGCTCCTTGCGGCGTTCCATCATGTACTGAATTTCAGGAGAGTCTTTGGCAGGCTTGTAGTAAGCAAGATTTTCAACATCTTGATCGCTAATCGGTAAATCAAAACGGCTACGGAAAGCCTTTAATGATTCGATGTCCATACTCTTCTGTTGGTGCGTAATATTTTGCCCCTCACCAGCATCACCCATGCCATAACCCTTAACGGTTTTTGCGAGCACGATAGAGGGTTGATCCTTATGCGCAACTGCAGCTGCATAGGCGGCAAAGACTTTATGCGGATCATGACCGCCGCGATTTAAACGCCATATATCACTATCAGACATGGCAGCGACCATTTCTCTCAGTTCAGGATATTTCCCAAAGAAATATTCACGCGTGTATGCGCCGCCTTTAGCTTTAAAGTTTTGGAATTCACCATCAACACATTCTTCCATACGTTTTTTGAGGAAGCCCTCCTTATCCATACCAAATAAAGGATCCCAATAAGAGCCCCATATTACCTTGAGTACGTTCCAGCCAGAGCCTCTGAAGTTAGATTCTAGCTCCTGGATAATTTTGCCATTGCCACGAACCGGTCCATCTAAGCGTTGTAAGTTACAATTCACGACAAAGATTAGGTTATCTAATTTTTCCCTCGCTGCGAGTGAAATAGCACCTTGTGATTCAGGCTCATCCATCTCTCCATCACCACAAAAAACCCAAACCTTACGATCGGATGTGTCCGCAATACCTCGATTGTGAAGATATTTCAAAAAGCGTGCTTGATAAATACCCATAATTGGGCCAAGCCCCATTGAAACGGTAGGGAACTGCCAAAAATCAGGCATAAGCCATGGGTGCGGGTAGCTCGATAAACCATTCCCCCCTGTCTCCATACGGAAGTTATCTAGCTCCTCTTCCGAAATCCGGCCCTCTAAATAGGCGCGGGCATAAATGCCAGGAGATGAGTGGCCTTGAAAGTAAATCAGGTCACCGTCAAATTTATCATTCGCAGCACGAAAGAAGTGGTTAAACCCTACGTCATAGAGGGTCGCAGAGGATTGAAAGCTGGCTATATGCCCCCCAATACCGGGAGATTTCATATTTGCTCGTAGGACAGTCATGACTGCATTCCAGCGAATAAGTGCACGAATACGTCGTTCCATGTCAGGATTCCCCGGGTGACGTTGTTGCAGGTGTGTTGGGATCGTGTTGACATATGCCGTGGTAGCATTGTAGGGCAGGTTGGAGCCTGATCGACGCGCTTGATCGATCATCATCTCAATTAAAAAGTGAGCTCTTTCCGTTCCGTTTGCCTCAATGACAGAATTTAACGACTCCAGCCATTCTTGGGTTTCTTGTATGTCATTGTCAGGAAAAAAATCCATGTATTGCTGTCCTTGAAATTAGGTGAGGTAAATATATTGGAATTAATAATATATTACCGTGTCATTAGATGTGACATTATAATGTATCTTCAATATAGATAGTCGTTTTAAGCGCTAAATATTTAACATAAATTTTATAAGCCATTAATTATAAACAGAAAAAAGTGGAAAAAATGAAAACTAAAATTCAATTTTCTGAGAAGAATTTAACAGAAAAACAATTTAATGCGAATTCACATTACCTACTCGCAATTGACAAGGAAGATAAAAATCTGCCGTTTCATGGTTTGATTGCAGCAAAACTCAGCCGTAGCCAAAAAAAATTTAGTGACTTAAGCAAAGGCGCGCTGCAGCTTGACTTACCAAACGGCGCCTTACTGAGTGTGGTGATGCTCGCAAGCGAAGAGACGTCGTTTAATAACCAGACAAAATTTCGCAAGGCTTTAGCCCCGCTGTTAAGTGAAAAACCCAAACAACTCAATCTTGTTTTTTACGGCAAGATTAACGAAGTGTTTGTTTCAAACGCAATCTATGTGTCGCTAGTCAATGCACAAACATTGATTTCCATGAAGAAGCCTGTGACAAAATTTAGTCTCACCCAGCTCAATATTTTTGGATGTAAATCACTCAAAAACTTAAATTTCATTGAGTCTTTAGTTGAGGGTAATACGTTGACCAGAGACTTGACGATGACTCCGCCTAATAGCTTGACACCCACGCTCTATAGAAAGGAAATTAAAAAGTTTGCCCGCGCGAATAAACTCGTGTGCAAGGAATTTACAATGCCGCAGCTCAAGAAAATGGGGGCAGGGGCCTTCTATGCGGTCGGGCAAGGATCGGAGCCGCAAGATGCCGCTATCGTGCATTTAACCTACAACCCAAGGGGGGCGAAGAAAAATATTGCTCTTGTTGGGAAGGGCATCTGTTTTGATACGGGAGGCCATAACTTAAAACCGGCAAAATACATGAGTGGCATGCATGAGGACATGAATGGCTCTGCCGTAGCACTTGGTATTCTTCATGCCGCTGTCAAGGCAAAGCTTAATGTCAAAATAGATTGCTGGTTGGCAATTGCACAAAATCATATCGGCCCTAAGGCTTATAAACAAAATGACGTGGTAACGGCGCTCAATGGATTAAATATTGAAATCGTTCATACGGATGCCGAAGGTCGCATGGTCCTAGCCGACACATTGACCCTCGCCTCGAGAAAAAAACCAGATGCCATTATTGATTTTGCCACATTGACGGGCTGTATGGCAGTTGCTATGGGTGACCGTTACAGCGGCGTGATTAGTAACCGCCCGGAGTTAGCTTGTATGGCAGTTGGGGCGGGCGCAGACGCCGGCGAGCGCATAGCTGCCTTCCCTTATGATGAAGATTATGAGGAAGACATAGAAAGCCAAATCGCCGATATTAAACAATGTACATTAGAGGGTGGGCCTGACCACATCCATGCCGGTCGGTTTTTAGGGCGCTTTGTTGAAAACAACGTGCCATGGCTGCATGTCGATCTATCCTCCAGTAACCGCAAGGGTGGATTAGGTGCAGTAAGCTCTGATGTTAATGGTTTTGGTGTTGGTTTTGGGCTAAAGATGATCCAAAAACTGTTAGCTAAGAACTAAGAATTATCGATCAATTTTTTAAGATCTTCTTTTATTTCTAGCGCATGCTTGTTGGGCGACACACTGCGGTAAACACGCCTTACAACCCCCTCAGGGTCGATGATAAAGCTTTGACGCTTGGCAAATTTAAAGATTAGAAAATTATTTAATGCGCCATATTTTTTTGCAATCTCGCCACCGTCGTCGGCGAGCAGCATGAATGGCAGATTATGCTTCTCCTTAAATTCTTTATGTGACTCTGAGGAGTCAACGCTAATGCCGACGATCGTCGCATTAAGCTTCTTGATATCATCGAAATTGTCACGAAAAGCGCAGGCCTCAGCTGTGCAACCCGGGGTGTCATCCTTTGGGTAGAAGAATATGACTAGCCACTGACCCTGGAAGGAAGATAGATTCACCAACTCACCACCTGAATTTTTAAGACTAAAGTCCGGGGCAGGTTGGCCAAGCATTTTTGCTTCATCCCCAAAGGCAGGCCTTTTCAAGATTAAAATAATCAATAAAACGATGGCAATTATGATGATGGCTTTCATGAGACTAATTTACTACAAAAAGTATTAGAAGAAAAACGACAATAATTACATAACCAATTTTTTCAATAAGTTTTTTAATGATGGCATCGATATCCTTATCAAAAATTTTGGTTAAAAAAGCAACGAGAAAAAAGCGTCCTCCGCGTCCAATAATGGAGCCTATAATAAAAGGTAACAGCAACATGTTCAGTGAGCCTGCGGCAATTGTGAAAACCTTGTACGGAATTGGGGAGAATCCAGCGATCAGTATTGCCCAGAATCCCCACTCACCAAACCAAGCAACCGCTTGATTATAGGGCTCTACATATTTGGAATTTATCAAGTAAGGCTCAATAACATCAAAGGCAAATTTACCAATGAGGTAACCAAACAGCCCACCTAAGACTGAACTTAAGGTCGTTAAAAAAGCATACCAATAAGCTTTGGCAGGTTTGGCAAGGCACATCGGCATGAGCATTACGTCTGGAGGTATTGGAAAAAAAGACGATTCCGCAAAACTTACCCCAAATAAATACTTACTTGCGTGGCGATGTTTCGATAATTCTAGGGTTTTTTGATAGGTGTTATTTAATAAATCTGATATTTTTTTTAAGATCATGAACGCATTCTATTCGATTTTTAATAAATAGTTAAAAAAGATAGAATGATTTATTAATGCCCTCGTAGCTCAGTGGATAGAGCATCCCCCTCCTAAGGGGAGGGTCGCACGTTCGATTCGTGCCGAGGGCGCCAATTCCACAAATTATTTTAATATGTTAAATTGAGATTTAATTAACTTTTTTAAGGAAAAAGTATGTCTTCTTGGAGCGAAGCAAGTCGTTTACAAAAAATTGGAGCAATCTTGTTTTTTGTAATTGGAGGCCCTTTGGCTATTCTTATTATCTTAGGTGAATTAGGTGTCTTAGATAAACATGATGATACGAAAAAAACTGAAGTAAAAGTTGTTAAAAATTATATGGATGAATTGATAGGCGATACAGTTGGTGAGGATATGAAATGGTACGGCATTAATTATGAAATGCTTACAGGTAAGCCTGAAAATTGTGAGGTTAGCAAAGGGCCAAAACAGATTATCGAACTTCATGATAACCCGTTAGCTGATTCATTTGGCCTAGGTAAACTTCAGCAAGATGATAAATTAATCGGTGATGTTGTTGTTTATTCAAAAATGAAAGATAACAACGGTACATTTACTTTTGTTAGAGGAAAAGAGCGTTGTGAGCGTTTTTTAAATCATAGTAAAAATGAATTTAACTCTAAAGAGCAGGCTAAACAAGACAAACTTGATAAATATAACTAATTTAAAAAGTGTTCTAAAACAATAGGTTAGTTTAATTTAGTGGATAGAGCATCCCCCTCCTAAGGGGAGGGTCGCACGTTCGATTCGTGCCGAGGGCGCCATTCTTCGAATGTCATAGAATTCACTGCGCACGGTGTCTCCCAGTATTTCCTGCGGAAAACTGGGCGATACGAGGGCAAACTAAATCTTTGTTTTGGTCACATTTTGGTCTCACAAGGACGACTATGGCAACCATTACAACAGATAGTTTGTAGTGAAAATTTGCCCAAATAACTCCTAGTTTGGGCATTTTTTTTGTAACTTTTCTTATTCTTAATCTACTTTCTAAATGTAATCAAATTTTAATGGAAAAACTATGAAGTCTAAAAAACTAGAAGATAAGAAACTTGAAGAAATTACAATGAGAGAAATGATGTTGACTCCCCTTGGTTGTAAAATTGTTGCTGAATCTTGTATTAAGGTTCTAGCTGAACAAATTGGTAAATGGTCTGAGGAGTATCCAGACAAGCGTGAGGATTTTCAGGCTGATGTAGAAGTTCTTTGGAGAACACTTGTGCTCTTGAATAAATGTGATTTTCTTTTTAAAGAACTGCAGCAAAAAGAAGAGGATTTGGCCGCATGAGCGGCTTTTCTTTAATCTTTATAAAAATGCTAAACTTCCTTCTTATGACAATTTCTTCCCAACAATTTAAAGAGATTATGCGCTTGTTTGATGCAGGTGATTTTGGGTCTAGAAAAGAAGCAGTCTCAATGTTATACGAGGGATATAGCCGACACTATTTAAAAATAATTAAGCGTGACTTTATGCATAATGATTATGATGATGATACCGCTGAG